>Ga0315331_10004978_pt1 | contig 10014 bp, 2 predicted proteins | sample M160m34915metaG_FD_203456 | JGI IMG/M metagenome (GOLD analysis project Ga0315331, IMG submission 203456) | Ammonia-oxidizing marine archaeal communities from Monterey Bay, California, United States - M1 60m 34915 | ecosystem: Environmental > Aquatic > Marine > Intertidal zone | place: USA... | reverse complement strand
ATTGACTCAAGGATTATTGCCCGCAGAGGCTCTGCTCGATCTAAGGAGTGTGGATTTCCACAAGGGTTGCTACGTTGGTCAGGAGGTGATTTCACGCATCCAGAGTGTTGGGCGCGTAAGGCGTGGACTGGTGGCACTCACTTTTAGCGGGGGATGTCCACAACCGGGTTGGCTGCTGCTTGATGCCGCCGGGGAAAAATCCGGTGAGGTCACCAGTGTGGTTGAATCTTCAGCCGGTGCCCTTATTGGCCTTGGTTACATAAAGCGCGATATGACCGTGGAGGTGGCGGTTTCCGGGGAGAAGGGTCTGCCATGTGCCGCGATAATCAGGAGCAGTGCCTTTCAAGAAGCGGACCTGCCGGGCAGCAGTGAGTGATCCCGGGTGCAAAGCGGGCCGTTCAAGCGGCAGGAATATCCCGGGGAGTGACAAAGTGCGTGAGCTGTCCACAGTCAGGACCGATTTCCCCCCAATGATTGATATTGAGCTCGATGATGGCCACCGCACACGTCGTAAATCGCTCGATTTCGTTCCCGCCGGTAAGGTAGCGGGCCAATTCATGAGTGCCGGGATTGTGGCTGAAAATCATGACATGTTCGTTGCCAGCGGTGTCATCGATTGAGCGGATAACCTCTTCATAATCGGGGATGGATGCCAGGTAGAGCTCCTTCACCAGCTGAATTTTCTCCCGCTTTACCTGCAGCTTGTCGGCGATTAACTCAGCGGTTGTTCTGGCCCGGAGCGCGCTACTGCTGAGCAGTAAATCCGGCTTGATGCCGCGTTTCTCCAAGTAGCTTCCCATCTGTGGCGCGGCGTTTAAGCCACGCTTGTTCAGGGGCCGGTCATGATCATCCACGCCGGGGCAATGCCACTCGGATTTGGCGTGTCGAATGAGAGTGATATTCTTCATTGGGCCTGTTCGGGGAAGTCCCTGCGGTAGCGCGCAAGGAGATCGGGAAAATTATTTGGCATCAGGTAAATGCGTCCGCGGATGACCTTGCTTTGGCCGGGGGCAAGGCCACCAATGCGGAAGTCACTGTGCAGGCAGCGGATTACCCCCTGGAAGAGTTCCTGGTAAGGCTCCCAGGCCAGGGCCAGAAGCCACTTATCATCACTGCTGATACAACCAATGAGCCCGAGGTGAGGTGCTTTGGGGTGCAATGGCCTAGGGTTGACATCTGTACGTGGCACATGCTTCGGGCACCAGACTTGGCCGGGAGTGTAGCGTGCCTTGACGGACCATCCGGCGGTAGGCATGAAATCAGGCACGTCATCCTGGTCCTGGAAAATGAATGACTTTTTAAGGTAGGCATACTTGTTTTCCGTAGTTCCGGCACCTGTCCCGGTGAAGAGCCCGACACGGGTGCAGGGTTGTGCCCAGTGTGCCGCGGACATTTGATTGCCCTTGTTACTGGCAACCAGGTTGAAGCTTACACCGTCGGCGAGGGCCTTGATCACGTGATCCACGATTACTCCATCTTTAAGCGTGCATTGCAGCTTCAGTATGGTTTTATCGGCATTGATGGAAACGAGCCTGGTCTTGTGGCCGATAACTGTCTTTTCCCAGGCCGTGTCGGTTGAACCCGGGCGGCAGTAAGCCTCAAGATACCAGGTTTCAACCTTGCCGCCGGGGATGCCGGGGTGATGAATAGTGAGGATATGATCTTTCCATTCCAGGGTGAAGGGTGTCTGTGCCCGGGATTGCGGCTTTACTGCACCGGTCAGTGACAGGGTGAAGAGAAGTGACAGCGTTGAGAGAGCGAGCGGGACCGTCAGCAATAAGCGCCTAGCAGATCTATTGACTCGGTTATTCATTGGGCAAGCCTGATTCGGTAGAAGCGTTTTAAGCGGCCCGAGGAATTCTGGTCCACGTGGCTGGTTGTGGAACCTGCGGAGGCCGGTACCGTGGACAGGGTTTCCCAGTTCCTGAAATCCTCGCTGTAGTCAATGGCATAAATGCGCCCCGGGGCGCTTTCCCAGGCAACGGTAATCTTGCCATCTGCTGAAGGGGTGATCGAGTGCCACTTCAACTGAGAATTCAGATCAAGCGGATCGGTGCCGAGGGCGACCTCCTCACCGTCTGAGAAGCCGTCACCATCTGTATCGGGATTGTTCGGGTCAGTGCCTGCGGCGGCTTCTTCTGTGGCGGTAAGGCCATCCTCGTCAAGGTCATCATTTGCGGTTGGAATACGCCCGAAGCTGAGTGCCTCGCTGTTGTAACTGGCTTCAATCTCACTTTGGTTCAGTTCGCGCGAGTAAATCTTTACCATCGCGATTGAGTATGATCCGGAGCTTGACTGGTGACGGCTGCCGTTGGACTGGGTTTGTGCACCGACGACAAAGGGAAGTGGCCGGTTGCTGGAGTCGGCGCCCTGGACGATAAGCGGGTCGTGGTCGCGGAAGTCGCTCTCCATGCCATTGGTAAAGACCGTAGATCTCCCGGAACCGTTGTAGGTGTAGGCAATGTGGGTCCAGATATTTGTTTCCTCCACGTTGGCCCAGCCCAGGGCAGTGGTACTGCCCCAGTGCTCGAGGGCACCTACGGAGTTGATGGAGCCGTGGTTGAGCGAAACCATGCTTCCTGAGCCCCCGTTCTGGCGTCCCCATGATACCACGGCCTCCCTTGCCCCGACCACCGGGTTATGGATCCATGCCTCGATGGTGTGCGGGTTGTTGCCGAGCACTGATCCGGGAGCGGTCGGCCCGACATACCAGTCACTTGTACCGTCGAGGATAATGGCAGAAACCCCGGCAGTTTCCCCGGCAACAGGGTTATCGGATTCGGCTACGAAGTTGCCACCGGAAAGGCCGGTGTTTGGCCATGTTGGAACGGGCCCGGCGTTAAAGCCGCGAGCATCCAGCAGCACCAGCAAGCCATCGGAAATGCTCAATGTGACCGGGATGTGCTTCGGTGAACCCAGCGTATCCGGTGCAGTGAGGCTCACGGTGCCGTTGTAGGTTCCTGCCCTCAGGTTTGCCGTATCGAATGTGAGAATATGGTTCTGCACATCTGAAGGTCCGGTTGACGAGCCTTCAGTCGGAGTTACACCGATCCAGGAGACATTCGTGGAGATCGCGTAGTTCATGTTGGTGTCAGCCTCCCCATTCCAGACATTGAACGCCTGGTTTTCGGCGGTTTCGCCTTCCTGGGCGGTTAAGTTCAGGCTGTTGAGATTGGCCGTTACCACGGGTTGGGCAACACGGAGGGATACCGGGATAGTCAGCGGTGAGTTACCGGCTTCCGGGTCGGAAATGATAATGGATGCCGTGTAATTTCCACCGGCAAGTCCTGCAGTCGAGAAGCTTACAGTATGGGTATTGGTATCGCTGAGGCTACTTGAGGTGCCGGATGGTGGTGAGAGCTCCAGCCACGCTGCATTATCAGTTATTGTGTAGTTAAGCGTGTCACTTCCGGAGTTGCTCAGCGTAAAGCCCGTTGGGGTTGCATCTTCACCGAAGGTCGCAGTGAGCGTGATTTCCGTGGTATTGCTCTCAATCCTTGGAGAAGTCGGCGGCAGGCTGCTTTCACCCGGAGTGCCACCGGGGTCAGTGGAGAGTTTCCAGTTCAGGGGTTCTGTCCCGAATTCATTGCCAAAGACGCGTTCGATAGAATAACCACTGCCAAGGGCATCGGCGGGCCACGGTTCCACGATACCGTAGCGGACTGCGTCAATTTCTATAAACCCGGGATCGGGTTCACCAGATTCCGGCATTTGCAGGCGGAGGTTTTCGCCATTGTCCTGGAGGCTGCCGTTATAGGGGCCGTAAACTGCTATTGAGGGGTCGATGGATTGCTGCGACCTGAAGGTGGCGGGGTTGCCGCTGACAATTAGGGCAATCTCGCCGAAGGCCAGTGTCTGCCCCGGCGGGAATTCGAAGTCGAGTCCGTTGATTTTCCAAACGTGCTCAGGGATCGCAGGATCGAACAGGTTGATTGCAGCACCACTGATGTTTTGAATCTCGATCCAGTCCATTGCGCCAGGCTCATTTTGGTACATGATCTCTGTGATCACTAACGGCCCGATGAAAGGATTGGAATTCTCTGCGCCCAGGGTGACTTGATCCTGCGCCGTGAAAAATTCCTCTCCCTGGGAGTTGATGTGGCTGCCGAAGCTTACCCCGTTACGCGCTGCATCAAAGTCGCGGTCCGCGGCAAAGCTCACCGGCGTGCCGTTGTTTGCCTCGATCAGGTAAACCTGGTCGCCGCCGGAACCGATGGCAAATTCCCAGTCTTGCGGAACACCGGCATCCGGGTTCCAGAGCCCGTTCGGGTTGAAGTCCGTCTCGTCAATGACCAGGAAGCCCCCGGCCGGCACGGTAGATCCCTGGGGAATAAGGTATTTTTGCCAGTTTGCGTCCGAGTCTGAAAGGTACCAGCCCGAGATATTGATTGCTGCATTCGTGCGGTTGCGGATTTCCACGGCATCCAGGTCCGGCAGGTCTGTGTGTGTGAGTATCTCGGAAATCTCCAGCTCGGCATTGGGCTCACTGCCCAGGCTGCCAGGGCTGCCTCCAAAGTCAACACTGGCCCGCCAGTTGTTCTGGTCATCGTAGTCGCCTTCCGGGTCGATGATCTCGAGGCTGCTGCCTCCGCCGTCAGGGCGGGATGGCCAGTTGTTGCCATCACCGTATTCGAACCGGTGGATGATGTTACCGTCGGGGTCGCGCAGGATAATCTCCTCCCCGCCGTTGGAGAGCGAGCCACCTGCCCACTCGGCAATGACGGCCACACCCGCGCCATAGATGGCGGCGAAGGCAGCGGCATCGCTGGTGACAACAGCCCTTTGCCCCGGGTTGAGGATATAGCTTGGCAGAACCAGTTCGTTAAAGGGTGAGCCGCCCTCGAAGCTGACTCCCGCAAGATCGATGGGAATGCTGCCGGTATTCATCAGCTCGATGAATTCGATCCCTGTGCCGTTGGGGGCGTTATACATGATCTCGGTAATGCGCAAGGCATCGAGGTAATCGTTGGACAGGCCGGGATCGATGAGCAGCACATAGTCAAATTCAAAGCGGGCGTTCCTGGCACTGCCGGTACTGGAAAAGATCCCTCCCTTGCGAGCGGTGGTTCCAGCGGGAAGTGCCCGGCTGTAGAGGTTTATCCATTCTCCGGGTTCCCCACGGCGCTCGAAAAGCAACTGGTTGCCGGTCCGGCGAATACGTATGGTGGCATCGCCAAGGGCCCAGTTGGTCGTGTTGAGTTGATTGTAGCCGCCTCCTGTTGATCGCTTGACGCGCAAGTAGTCACCATCCTCGAGCATGAGGGTATAACGGACTGTTGTTGTGCCTTCCCTGAGCTCAACCATCAAACCGGTTTCAAAGTCGCCCTGTTGCAGCGAATCCAGTGCAACCTCAGTATGCAGGGACCAGTCGGTCGACTGCGGAAGGTCGCGCCAGAGGACCGGGTGGCTGGCGTTGTTCATGGTCAGGGGTCTGGCGGCTTGCTCGCTGATTGCCATCACCAGGCTGCCGGGGCGGTCGTCCAGTGAATACCATGCGGAGGGCGAGTCGCCATCACGCAGCTCAAGGTCCTCTGCTGTCCAGTAGTCCTCAAGGATGGGTTCGCTGAAGTTGCTCTGCCCCGATGCGGCAAACACCGCCGCCTCGCGTGTCAGGCTCTTTTCCCTGCCGTTGCCGTCAATGGCTTCCAGCGTGAACTCATAAAGTCCCGGTGAGCCGAAGCGGGATACTGCCGTTGGGCTTGCGGTACCCGAGAGGTTGGTCCCGGCAGCCGGGCTGACCGTCCACGAGTAGCTCAGGGCGGTGCCTTCGGGATCGTAGCTTGCCGATGCGTCCAGGTCGATTTTTTCGGAGAGCTCAACATTGAAAGAGCCCGGGTCAGGATCCAGGACGATGACGGGCCGGGCATTGGTTGTCTTGTTGACGGTGTAGGTGTCGGTGCCAACCACGTTGCCCTCGGCGTCAACAGCCTGGACAGTGAGGGCGTTGGTTCCCTGCCGGAGCTGGATTCCGGTCAGGCTCCATGCTGTCTGGCCGGAGAAATTCCACTGTGCCTCGGGATGCCCGACAACCCTTATGGCAAAGGTCTGGTAACCGCTGTTACCGCTGAGGTTAATGGTATCAGCGGAGGTTGTAGTTGAAGATCCGCTGATGCTGAAGCTGGTGTTGAAGGCGGTGCCGATCTCGCTTTGAGCCCGCCCTCTGCGGTTGTTGTGCCAGCCTGTATAGGTGCCCTCATTACTGCTATACGCGTTGGAGGCGTCCTCCTCGCAGTCAAACCAGGCCTGCAGGCGGGGCCCGGTTGCCGCGAAGTCATTGATCATCTTGCCAAGGTAGTAGTTGACCCTTTGCCTGACGTAAGGCTTGTCGAAGTAGTTGCGTACCCCGGCGAGGTTGCCGAAGAATGCCGCGTTTGAACTACCGAAAGTGAGGTCACTGTCCCATTGGATGAGCATCCACTTGCCGTCCGAGTAGCGGCGCAGGAAATAGCCGTTCTTACCGCGGTTGCGGGTCAGGGTATCCCAGTCATCGACCCAGCCGCGCACGACGGCGTTTGCCGCCATCATGTCGATATCAGATATCCGCTCGATTTCCTCACGGGTGAAGGAGTTGGTCCCGACCTTGTTTACCCAGGTGGTAAAGGAGGAATAGTCGTATTCGGTTTCCCGCGAGCGCTTGATCCACTCAGCGTGGTAGCGTTCCGGCTCATGGGTGCCCTTCCAGCTCCAGTCGGCATTGCGATTGGAGCGACCCCAGCCATCATCAAACCACCATTCATCATCAATGCGGTAGAGTTCGCCTTTTTCACCGTTTTCCCAGTTGCGTTTCAGGAAATCGTTTGCGTTGGGTTCCAGGTCCTCGCGCAGGCTGGCCGACCCACCGTTGTATATGACCCGGATGAACTCGTTTTCGTTGGCGGCATGCCCGCACAGGTAGAGCCAGTAGCGGATGATGCGCCCGTGATAGGCCCTGCCGCCGCCGGCATCGGAATCAATGGAGCGCTTGGAGTAGCCCCTGAACCGCTTGTCACCCGGGGTTTTCCACTTGGCCTTCGAGAGACCGTTGCCGTTATCGCGTGTCCAGGGGCTGCCGCTTTTACGCAGCTCACAGTTGTAGAAGATGTCCTTCTCATTGGAGATGAAGGTGGCGTTGAAATACTGGTTGGAAAGGCGCGGGAAATCATAATCTCGTGAGGAGCTCTCACCTGTTCCCGTGCTCAGGGAATCCCTGTCATACTCGGAGATGATAAAGCGCTGTGTGCGCAGGTCAGTGGCGATGTTGCTGTTGTCGACCACCCACATTGCCGGGAGTTCGGGGGCGAGCCCGGGGGCAATGGAATTACCGCCGGCACTGCTGGCCTGCACATAGAACTGCACGATGGCGTTGTCACTTTGGTGCTGGGTGATGGCAACGGAGTAAACCCCGTCACCGGCGATCTCATCGCCGTTTATCCCGTTGTCGTTCATTGCCGTGGTCTGGTAGGCACCGTTGCCGGCACTGTTGTCCCGCCGGTGACGGACGCTGACCGAGCCGAGGGCAGTTGCCGACTCGACATTGGCAGTAATGATCACCGGGTCTGAGGAGGTGGGAACCGCAGGGCTGTGCCGCAGGTTTGAAACCGTTGGGGCCGGGGCATTAATGGCACTGCTGTTGGCACTGCCGGCACTGCCGAGGTTTTTAGGCACGGGAAGATGCAGGACACCCCCGAACGAACGGTCCCAGGAGTATACAACAAGGGTTGGCTTGCCGGAAATCCAGCGCGCCTGGCAACTGAAGTTCAGGGTGTCATTCTGGCTGATCTGGGTAATGTCAATTTCACAGCGGTTGGCCTTGTTGTCGCCGTGCCCGGAGGAGATCAGGTGGAATTCATTGCCGAAGGTATCACTGGCATGGTGGGTACCCTGGCAGAGCCAGCCTCCTGAGCCGCTGCCGTTGTGGGAGGTGGATTCCCCGCCGCCGGGCAGTATGTTTGTGTTACTGTTGTTGCGGGTCAGGCTGACATTGCGCAGAGCCATGTGGGCGTCGCCGACACCGAACATGTGCAATTCCTCGTGGTCACTTTCCGAGCCACGGGTGGTCAGGCGCTGGTATTGTTCGCTGATGGCGAAAGTCTGCCAACTTGACTTGTTTGCCTCCAGGGAGTCCGCCCAGGCGGTTGGCTTGGAGTTATCCATGTCAGGGTGCCGCAATTCAAGGCTGCTTCCGCCGCCGGCGGCAAGTGCCGGCCAGTCACCGCCGGTGTGGTAATGGACCTCGTCGGCGGCATTGCCCCAATCGTCAATGAGCCTCACCATTTCGCCGCTGTTTGCAAGGTTTCCCGAGTAGGGGCCAAGCACATTTGCCGCCGGGAAGGCCGAGGAGGTAAGCACGGGGTTGGCGGCGATGACGAGATAGCCGCCTGAAGGGATCGTGGTCCCGCCCGGGAAGGTGTAGTCCACCCCCAGGCTGAGTTCCCAGCCGGAGAGGTCGACGGTGGAATTTCCCTTGTTGAAAAGCTCGATGAACTCGCCGTCCCGGTGCCTGCTGGGCGGCTCGACCATCAACTCATTAATGACAATGTCAGTGTTGCGATCGGGGTTGTTGGCCGCATCACGGCTGCCTGACTGGGAGGCAAAGAAAAGGCCTGAGCCGTCAGGGAAAGCGGCATTGTGGCTGCGCCCCTGCTGCGGATCAATACTGCAGGCATCAAGGACATTGTTGCTTGAGTCAACAAGGAAGAGCGTCAGTGTTCCCCCCGAGGTTTCAAACCCGGTGGCCCAGCTGGCGTAACCACCGGCAGCGACCGCGGTCCCGAGGGCGACCTTGTCGGAAAAATCCCGTTGGCTGGCCAGCCATAGGCCCGAGGTGGCAATCGATGAGTTGCCGCGATTGTAGAGCTCAACCCAGTCCGCTCTGCCGTCTTCGTCAAAGTGCACCTCATTAATGGCCAGCAGTGTGCCCAACCCGCTGGCACTGGCGTTGGGGGCATCCCGGGTTGGCGAGGTGAACAGGAACCAGGAGCCGCCGCCTTCAGGTTTGCGCCCAAGGGATCGTCCGTTCAGGGGCATAGCGGTGCTGATGGCATTGGCCACGGTGGTGCCGTCCGGCTTGGTGAGGTAGACCACCGTGGGTGAGGAGATTCCCAGTGATGATTCCGTGAAGCCGACCGAGGCGAGGCCGCCGGACGGGATATTCAGGGTTCCCGGGATCCTGAACTCCCTCAGGTTGGACGGGTTGTCACTCAGGTACCATTGACCGATATTGATTGTCGCATTGGTTGGGTTGTAGAATTCCACGAAACCGGTGCCTGCAGCAGCCGGGAGCACTTCATTGATGATCACGGTGGGTTGAGTGGGCGCCGAGATGCTCACCCGCGCCCCGAAGATGAAGTCCGAGCTTGAGTTGTTTGTCTGCCTGCCGGCAGCGGCAATCACGTTGTTGCCGTTGACCAGCGGAGGGGTTGAGGTCGAAATCACACCAAGTTCCTCGGCGGCATTGCTCACCGTGCGACTGGCGGTGCTGGTATGGCCGGCGCCGCTGGTGGTGCCGACACCACCAATCCACTGGCCGTTGAGCCAAAAGCCGGCACCGTCATCATTGATCAGGTCGACGGTGAGTGTCACGCCTGCGGTGGGGCCGTTGTAGGTGAATTCCTTACGGAAATAGTAGCTGATATGGTTTGCAGCGTCTGAGCTATTAAGCAGGGCGGTGTTCAGGCCGGGTGCAGGAAGTGCTGAGCTTTCAAATCCGTAGAGCCCACCATTGTTCCCGCCTGCGTTTTCCCTGGTCCAGCCGGAATGGCTGAAGTTGTAGTTCACGTCTTTCCAGGTGCTGCCCAAGTCGACATTCTGGTCATTGAAATCCCAGGCATCCGCATATCCGATGTAGGGAATGCCGACAGAGAGATCGACTTCCGGGTTGGAGTAGGGTTCCTCGGCGGAAGTCGGTTCAGAGGAGCCGGGAGTGGAGGTCGCTGTTGGGCTTGCTCCCCAGAGGCGGTAATCATCGATTTTACGGCTGTCATCCTTAAGCACCAGGCTGTGGCCGGTACCGTCCGCGTTCACTGGCCAGAGGTA
>Ga0315331_10004974_pt1 | contig 10016 bp, 9 predicted proteins | sample M160m34915metaG_FD_203456 | JGI IMG/M metagenome (GOLD analysis project Ga0315331, IMG submission 203456) | Ammonia-oxidizing marine archaeal communities from Monterey Bay, California, United States - M1 60m 34915 | ecosystem: Environmental > Aquatic > Marine > Intertidal zone | place: USA... | reverse complement strand
TTGTTTCCATATCCAAATTTATGTATTGTTGTTTTTGGATTTTTATTATTATAAAGAGCCATAGTATATAATAATTTATGATATAATAATCTATGATATAATATTTTATATTTATTTTATATTTATACATTTATATCGTTGTCTTATAATAAACCCGCGGACTAATCGTTGAATTTGTACTATTTCATCTATATGGAGTGTTTTCTGTTCATCTTCTAATTTAACTATATGTTCATCAATAACTTCATTATATATTTTAGACCATATATCTAACCAATCACTATCTAAAGGAACATTAAATATATTATAAGATTTTAGGATTTTAATATTTTTAGTTCGAGTATATATAATCCATCTCCTTACTTTCATATAATTTGAAATATAGTATTTTATATAGTCTCTGGTAATACGAGATGTCTGTAATATAGATAATGAAAGTTTTATTCCATTTGACATGGATAAAATAAATATTTCAAATATATTACTTAAACTATTTATAACTATATGTATATCTGTTTTATTTTTGTCTATATATTCAATAGGAGTTTCTTTTGAAAGTTTTGTAAATAATTCTTCTTTATGTGTTATGCTATCTGTATATGTCATTTTCTTAATATATCTTATAAATACGTCCTTATATATTTATAAAATTGAAAAAAAATAGAAGTAATATTAATATCTCACCAGATGAAAGACTTTACACGTCATCAGATGAAAGACTTTACACGTGATCGTGTAAGAAATAACAGAACTAACTATCCTCGTCAAATATATAGTAAAAAGGTTTTAAGACCTATTTCTAATAGATATAGGGTTCGTCACCGAAAAAAGGATGATTATTATTTTATCACAATCAGACAAATGACCGGTGAAGTGTGTTCTTTTTATTTTTCTAAAAAAACGATGATTGACGACCTATTAAATTATATTCAACATAAATTAAATATTCGGTGTTTTAAATTGTATAAAGAAGGATTTGAAACAGATATTGATTCTGTTTTTCCAAGATACCTTGCTGTATATCTTTTAGAAGATACAAATCAATCGTTGTTTCTTCTTCCAACAGAAGAACCTCATAATAACCAAATGACGCCAGACGTATATATGTATAATGTTGTTGAAAATAGTAACGTACCACCACATATTAAATGTGAGTATGCGAAAGAAAAAGAGAATAATAAAAGACGTTGGAATATTCTGTATAGATTAAAGGCGAAATTTTCAGAAAAATATTTTGATTATGATGATTATTATGATGATTATTATGATGATTATTATGATGATTATGATGATTTTGATGATAGATATGATGATTATGATTAGTATTATATAACTACTTATAATGGTAATTTATATAATAAAATTTGAATAATATATTATAAACTGAATATTGCAAGACAAGCAAAATGATGTTATACACGAACCAATGCAACCCACCACATCGCACGTCTTCCTATAATTATGGTAAAGCGATTCGCAACAGTAGAAGTTTGCATTCTTTATCCAGAAGATACATGAGAAGACATGATAACTGTGAGAAGTCACCACGGTATGATATTAAAATAATGACTTTATGTGGAGAACGATTTGAAATTAAGGTTCCCATTTTTAGACCAGACTCTGATGATGAATATGCAACTTTTAATGATTTGAAAGTTGTAATTTCATGCAATGATGATATGAAATCTATAATTGGGTCTAATCCATTTTCATTGTTTATGAAAAATAAATTGAATGAACAACCATTATATAATGAAAAATTACATGAATATCTTCGAATTAGGTATAAAAATGAAATTTACTTAATAGTAGACCCCCTCCCAGTTCCAGATCCAGAAAAAACAGAATCTCTAGAAGATACAGACAATGGATGGAATATTAATGGATTGGATGAAGATATCAATGATGGCTGGGGACAACCACCCCCTAACGAACAGCCGAAATCGACTATTAACCTTGAGTTATATACACGTCAAGATCTACACAAAAAGAAACAATATGATCGCATTCAAAAATATAGAAAAAAACTTTACAATAAAGCAAATTATATGAAGATAACAGTCAAAGTACAAGATTCTTTTGCTACATATGAACGGACTATGGAAGTACCTCGTTATGCTCCTATTTCTCAATTAAGATATTCTATCGCAGAACACTTACAGATTGGATGCAAGTATGAGTTATATCATAATAAGAAAAAACTTGATGTTTATTCACAGGAAAATGATGATATTCCTATATGTGATCTATTTGAACCATATTCAAAGATTATTCTAAAGACAGATGTAGACACCGTATCACATGTTGTTAGGGAACAATCAACTCAACTAAAATGCAGTAGTTGCAATGATTTTCATTGGGATTGTAATTGTGAAGTTGGTGAATGTGGATGTGATGGTGGATATGGAAGCTCTTGTGTAAATGGATGCTATTATATAAATAGTGGAAAACCACATGTCATCAGATGGCTAAAGTTACCAGATCATAATATTGCATATAGCCATCCATCTTATTGTAAATGTACTTTAAGTGATTTTGGTTGCGATTATATTAGATGTAGTTACTGTTAACAGTAATTTTAGATGGCTTTCCGCCATTCATTGAATTCGATTTTAGTACCACCATTATATTTATAAGCATATCCTTTTTCTACTAAATGATCATTAATGTTAATATTATTTATACTAATATAGACTAATAGTCTACCATATTTATCGAATTTTCCACATTTTACATTAACTATCTTATCTAATATGAGGTTTTTAAGATAATCACGAGCTCTCATTGCATATATTTGTTCTTCTTTATTTTTAGACTTGATTTCAGCACTATCTATTTCCTCTAATCTACACGTCCATCTATAATATCCATTATTAAATGGTATAACAAGATGGACTGTATCTGCGTCATAGCATTTGGTACATTTTGCTAGTGTTGTTATACCATTTAAACTTAAAACTGGTGTTTTATCATTACATTGCTCTAAATCTTTTATAATATTATTAGGCTTTGACGTAATACATTTTGTAAAAATTGTTTTGAAACAGTTCATATATATTATTATATACTATATATTAATATATAGTATATTGTTTATGTTATTTAGCAGTATATTATGTAATAATATCATATGGCGTATACCGTTATATAGTTTATATAAAAAAAATCGACGAATATTTTTATAATATAATATTTCAATTCAAATGATTTCTGCTATTTTCTTCTGGTTTCTTTTTTCAACGGCAGCGTCATCCTTCTTGGATGGAATGCTGGACATTGCAACTCCTCACCGACCTATCGTCCGCCAATTGCAACGAATGGATTGCAAGTTCAATGATCCATCACCCTTGACAGTTTTGACTCAGACCCCCAAAGAATTGAGGGACTGGTATATGAATCAGTTGACGATATGTCAAATAGAGCAGAATGCTAAGAAAGCAAGTGAAAGAGAAGCTCATGAAAGAGAAGCTCGTGAAAGAGAAGCTCATGAAAGAGAAGCTCGTGAAAGAGAAGCTCGTGAAAGAGAAGCTCATGAAAGAGAAGCTCGTGAAAGAGAAGCTCATGAAAGAGAAGCTCGTGAAAGAGCTAAAAACTCACCAAGTACTGACCAAAAGAAAAAAAATTTGGAGAACCAGCTCAATGAATTAAAAGAGTTGATCAAAGGATTAGAAACGGCAATAAAAGAGCTCTAACTAATAAATTTATAACATTAACTCGTTTTTAAAACTATTTTATAATAAAATATATCAAAATCATTTTATAAATTTGAGTTATAATTTTTATATAATACGAAAATATAAGTAAAATTGAATTATAAATAATATAATATCAAACATTCAATGGCTTTACAACTTGCTACGTGTGAGGAAAATAATCGTCAATTTACAGTGGCATCGTTAGATGGTTCAACAGCATCAAATCCTTTTACTAATACTATAAAAGTTACTCATGTAATTGGATTCTTTCAAGACAAGTTTGGAGGGGTTGAGTATTTATTATATATTCGTGGAAAAGAAAATCCACTACCACCAAATTACTTTATTAAAGATATAACAACTGAAACACATGTATATTTTCATATTATACCATTATGTAATCCTGTGACTCTATTGAGTCAATATACTTTTTACAAACAAGAACTAAAAGAAAGTCACGAAGTAAAAGAAAGTCACGAAGTAAAAGAAAGTCACGAAGTAAACAACAGTTCCGGACTAAATGAAATGTCTTTATTAGAGTATGTTAAAGTATACTTAAACACAAAAGAGTCTTCTATGTTTAGTTACATTTTTTGTGTTGATATTTTTATTGGTTTATATGATAATGAAATGTATCTACTCTATACTAGATGTCCTGTAAATGGTTATCATTGGAGAGTAATTACTAAATATAAGTATCATCGTGAGCCATATATTAGATGTCTCACAGAAAAGGATGTAAGTGATCTAGATTTAAAAAGTGCTATTAAATGTATTAGTTCTAGCAAAAATCACCTTAATATCAGATATAACAATGAATTGAATCAAATCGAATATTATGATGCAAGCACAAATGAAAATGAAAATGTATATGTATATGAAATAAAAAGGACATGTGCGCGATGCATACCAGGAACATGGATAGATTGTTATTGTGGGAGCTGTCATTATGCAAATAGTATGAAAAAATATTATTCTAAACGAAAGATTGGATTTATGTAAATATAATCTTTTTTAATTATAACTATAACTACAAATATAATATAACTATAATATAACTATAATATAACTATAATATAACTACAAATATAATATAACTATAATTATTTAACTTTCTTGACCCGTCCTGTTTTATTTCGTGCTTTCTCCTTTACTGTTAGTTTTTCTTCTTTCTTTGATATAATATCTATCATTTTATCGGCATCTACTAGTGGTAAAATTGGTTCACTATAAATATGTTTCAATCCATATACCGCATTTAAGTTAAATGTTGTTGGTCCATTTACTGCGACACTTAGAACCTTTGGTAATATAACTGATGCTGCAGGTGGGGGGAGAATTAGCATTAACTGTTCAAATGGTTTAAATGGTTTTTGTTTAATAAATTTCACAGATGAAAGAGTTTTTAATGAATTTACATATCTATTAAAATCAGACATAGTAGGGGGCATATTATATTTATAAAACCATCTCCAAGACGGAGGTGTTCCACTTACATAATATTTGAGATTAAATAGAATACTTTCAAGATAATTATGACATATATCATCTATATGAGTTTGAAAATCATTTTTATTACTGTTTAATCCAAAGTGTAATTTATAATATTCATCAATCCAATTCTCTTTATAAGGATCTACTTTATAAAACAGTGGATTATATTTAGTAAAGAATGGATTTGTATTACATACATAAGGTGTGTGTTCATAATGACTAACTGCTTTTTCATAATCAGTCATTGTAATGAAATTTTTGGGTTCACATCGTTCTGGTGATTTACGTGTTTTATCAGTATTCTTCTTTATTAATTGTAAATAATGTGTTTCATTCTCGGCAATTTCATTCAATAATTTCTTGAATATTTTGAGATTAATTGTATAATTGACGGATTTATTATTTGATTGTTCATTGGATTTACTTTGTTCATTAGATTTACTTTGTTCATTGGACTTATTTTGTTTATTAGATTTACTTTGTTCATTGGACTTATTTTGTTTATTGGGTTTCCCGCCTTTTTTAGTTGATTTATCTACTACTAGATATTCCCCATATTCATTAAGTAGATGTTTATATATTGTTTTTACTCTTGTTAACCCATCTTCTCGTGGGTTTCCACTAATTCTTAGATATTGCATTGGTAGTACAAAATCATTACCACATAAGAATGTTAGGAATACAATATCCATTAATAGTTTCTCTTTATCTAATTCACCATTAACTTCTTTATCAAACTCATCACTTAAATCATCTATGATATGCTTCTTATATGTATCTATATTTAGATAGAAGAACATATCACCACTATATTTATTAAATAAATTAGCATCTTGTTTTTGGTCAGGCGTTTTAAGAATATAAATATTATTCTTATTTGATAAAACTGCTAGAACAATCATATCGGCATCTGGACTATACATTGCTATAGTATCATCCTCTCCGACTAATTTTCGAACAATTGGCATAAATTTATGCTCTCCTTCTCCTGGAACAAGTGTATCACTAAGGATTACTTCACATTCACAAAATTCCTTTGCTTTCATATTTCTATAAAGTTCCGTTGATAGATTTATCATAAATTCAGTTCCAGGTGAAATATTTGTTGTATCCCATTCTGGTTCAACTGGAATCTTGTATTTCTTTTTTAAATCATTTAAATATTTCTTCTCTGGAACACTCTTAAATCTTCGCCATCTCTGTTGGACCATTTTAGCACGTGGTACAGGACCATCTAATGCTAAATAAAGTTGTTTTTGTGGATTAATTGTTTTAACCATATCTTTTACATAATCACATACTGCTACAATAAGTTTTGTTTCATATGATTTCATATTATTTGCCTTTTGTGTTTTGGCTAATTTTGCATGAACATTATAAATCATTGCGTTAAAATCAACAAAGAAGTAATCAATTTTACTTACATCTTTGACAGACATCGTTGTGTCTGGAAATTGTTGAACAATTTTTCTAAAAAATCTTGGTATTCCCATTTAATATATAATAAGATCTTATTATTAAATAATTATTTATTCAATTTTATTTAGTACTTAAAATAAAACTAATTAATATCAATACAATATAATGTATGAATTAGATGAAGAGACAAACTTTTTTGGATATACACTGTCGGAGATATTAGTGGTATTTGTTATTATATCAATAGGATATATATTGATATCATAATATAAAATCTTATATAATATATATGACATCAATAAAATCATTATCTATTATAAATACTGATATAGTGGTTAAATATGATAATAATCCAGGTCCTAGTCCTACTCCTGATCCAGGTCCTGATCCAGGTCCTAGTCCTACTCCTGATCCTAGTCCTGAACCTAGTCCTGATCCTGGTCCTGGTCCTACTCCTGATCCTGGTCCTACTCCTGATCCTGGAAAACTATATAGAATAAATTGTGTTTACTATGAACAAAATAGTTGGCATACAGCAGGTGATGATTTTGATAACTTAATTAGTTTAGGTATTAATGTTATATCATTTGCTTTTTATAAACCATCCAGTTCATCATTTATTCCGAGTGGTTCAGCGGGTAATTTAACAGATTATTCTAAATTAGGAACTTTAATTAATAAATGGAATACAGCACTTCAAAAGGTTAATCAACAAGGGCATATATATATTGGATTTGGTGGTCAATTAGAAAGTAATAGTTGGACTGAGCCTTTTACTAAACCAATTGATTTTGCAAATAATCTAATATCTATTCATAAAAATATTATTAAATCAACATCTTTAACACATTGTAGAGTAGGATTTGATTTAGATATTGAAGATGATGGGGCATCATCTAGTGTTTTAGGTGGGTTTAATTCATTCATAACAACATTTCGTAATGAAATAAGTGTTAAGGAATGTCCAATACAGATTGATTCATTTTCATTAGTATATTCACCAAAAGCAACAGATCATTGGATGTTTGAATTAATACAAAAATATGGTCCTGCTGGAACAAGCGTAAAAAATGGATATCAATATCAAGGATTAATGGTTGATAATAAATTAGATGATGGTGATACTTATTTAAGTTGGTGGAATAATGATGTATATTCTAATATATTACCTTTTTCAAGTAGAGTTGTTAATTTTTATCATTATCCAGATGCTGGTTTATTTCCATCTAATCCAGATAATTTATTAGAGTGGATTAAAAAAAATAATGTAAGTGTAGCATGGTGGGAATGGTCTCCTGCATTACCAGATGGAGGTAATAGTCCACCAACTAACATGAAACTTGTTTGTTCAAGTGGTGGATTTTCAAATTGTAAATAATAATAAAATATATTATATATGACATCAATAACATCATTATCTATTATAAATACTGATATAGTGGTTAAATATGATAATAATCCAGGTCCTAGTCCTACTCCTGATCCTAGTCCTACTCCTGATCCTGGACCTACTCCTGATCCTAGTCCTGGTCCTAGTCCTGATCCTGGACCTACTCCTGATCCTGGTCCTAGTCCTGATCCTGGACCTACTCCTGATCCTGGACCTACTCCTGATCCTGGACCTACTCCTGATCCTGGACCAATTCATAAACCAGGTTCATGTAAGATTAAAGATATTGTAGTAAAGAAAAATGTGAATCCGTGGAACTGTAATGCTAGTAAAAAGTGGACTACTCCTACTATGTATAAAGGATTATGGAGAGGAACGGATGTTAATAGTGGAGCGGGAATAACATCTGGATTTGATGAATATAATATGATTATTAAATTTGATTATGCTGCAGCACCAAGTACACAATTTAATACATTATTTAGAGGAAAACTACCTTATACACAGAAAGATGTTGATACATTTGGAATAACATATTGTAATAATAAATGTAGTATACCTAACCAAAATAGTAATATTATAAGTTGGAATACAGGGGGTGGTGAAGCACCAAATTGGGGTTCTAGTGAAACAAATTTTATTATTGATAGAATACCACTTATTATTGAATTAGGTTATAATGGATTATCACTTGACATAGAGTATGCTGATCCTGATTTTACACCAGAATTGATTGAAGCAATTGCTTCGGCTGCTAAAAAATGTAATTTACATTTTAGTATAACAACAATGGGGTGGGGTCCTAGTGTAAAAAGTTCATGGGAAGGTTTAGATTTTACAAATATAGACTTATTTATACCACAATGTTATGGAACATCAGGTAAAACATATTCACCTGATTCTGATTCTTCTCCAGAAAAAATATGTAAATATTGGGTTGATGGTGGTCCGGCAAATATGAGACCTGGTTTTACACCATGTAAAGTCCCCCCTAATAAATTAGCCGCTGGTTTAGGTGATACTAATTCATATACAGGTAATCTTACACAGTATGCTGCAGCAGGATATGTTATATGGGGTAGTAAATGGTCACCTCATTGGGGCGGGTGTAAATAGCGGTTATATTATTACAATAAATTAATATGTATTATATATGACTAAAATAACAATTATAACATCAATGTTTAATGCGGATGTGTATTTAGATAAATTTCTAGAAAATATTTCTGCTATATCAGGATATGAAACATTATGTGAACATCATATATATAATATATTGGGTAGTCATAAGAATAATGAAGATGTAAATAATAAATTAAAAGATTTTGCAAATATATATGAAAATTTTAAAGTAATTAATGTTCCATCTGATCCTGGATTATATGAACTATGGAATATGTCGGCAAGAAGAGCAACTACTAAATATCTAATGACATTTAATATAGATGATAGATGTTCCAGTAATTATATACAAGATAGTTATAATTATCTTGTTAAACATGGAGGAGATTTAGTTTGTTCTACAGTTAAAGTTACAAAAACAAAAAATGCAAGCGAAGATGATTATTCGACTATATGGTATGATACTAAACCAATTTATTATGACAGTAGATATAGTGCTATGATACAATTAAAAAAAGCAAATATAATGAATGTTAAACAACATTGGGTTGAATTAGATTCAAATAGTATATATAAAGCAAAATCACATCAAATAAAACCACAACATAAAAAAAGTGTGAAAGTTTATTATCACAGAATATCATTAGAGGATATGTTTGTTGATGCTGGATGTAATGGAAAGTATATATCGAATAATATACCACATTGTATGCCAATATGGAGAAAGGATTTACATATATATGGATATTTTGATGAAGGTAAATACTCTGTATGTGCTGATTTCGAATTTTGGTTGCGTATATTAAAGAAAAAACAAGATTGTAAGTTCTTATTATTAAATCGTGCATATATATTATATCTTGAAGACCCCGAATCACATAACAGAAAAGGTAACA
>Ga0315331_10004971_pt1 | contig 10020 bp, 10 predicted proteins | sample M160m34915metaG_FD_203456 | JGI IMG/M metagenome (GOLD analysis project Ga0315331, IMG submission 203456) | Ammonia-oxidizing marine archaeal communities from Monterey Bay, California, United States - M1 60m 34915 | ecosystem: Environmental > Aquatic > Marine > Intertidal zone | place: USA... | reverse complement strand
ATTTTACGTCAGTTAAAAACAAAATTACATATCCCTGATAATAAGTGGTTTCAAAATATTAAGAATATGGGAAATACCGTTTCTGCTACCATTCCTATTGCAATTAAGCAGTCAATAGATAGTGGCTTATATAAGCCAAATATGAATATTATGTTAATGGGCTTTGGAGTAGGCCTTTCTGTAGCCGGTTGTATTATTCGATCATAAATGTGTTTTTGACAAGCACCATTCTATTTGTGCCCCTGAGTTAGAGGTCTCTCCATTAATTACAAATTGACTGGATTTTTTTACCTGCCCGTTATCTTCTACATAAATTGATTCCTCTATATTAAGGTTTAATTTAATATTATTTTTAGATATGAAAAACTCCCAACCACCACTTGGAATTAAAAGAAGTATCCTTTCTTTATTTCTAGTTAGTCTGACATTTACTTTTGGATGTAAATGAAAATGTATCCTAAAATTCATTTTAGGGCCGGATATAATGCTATCTACACCTTTTAAAAGGGAACCTCTTGAATCAAGCTTTAGAGTTCTTTTATGTAGTGCAGAAAATAAGTTTTCATATCCATTATGACCAGAAGAAATTATTTCAAAACCAGATGTTACCTCTCTTCCAACATTTATTTTTAAATTTTTATAGTTTTCACTAGATGAAGAGTTAGTATTATTAATAACTAAAGTGGAATGTGCTGCTGAGCTTGAAAGAGCTTTTTCCCACTCCTTATTATTGTATGGTGTAGGGCCACAATTTACTATCATTCGGTCTCTTCCTACACTCATTTCAAAGCTTAAAGAGCCATTATAACTATCTTTTTCTTTTTGGGAACAATCTAATAGAATTATTGATTTACCTGCTGCTAGCCTCTCATACCCAGAAGATTTTAAGCTTACAGATATCTTAGATTTTAATTTGATTCCAGTTTTATCTAACACTTTATCTATTGCATCTCTAGAATAAGATTTTCCGCCATTAGACCTAAGTAAAGTTCCATCTCCTAATCTTAATGCCCTAATAGCATGACTTATTTTAGTTATGTTAGTTTCTAATTTTTCTATTAAATTATCATTTTCTGGCAATGAACTTCTAATCCAAATCAAATCTGTTAATATGTCTAATGTAATTGAAGGCCTTCTACTTATATGACACCCGTCACTTAATATTTGGCTGTTTAAAGCGTATAATAGAATATTTTTAGCAATACTATATCTTTTATTTCCCCCACTAAGACATATCCCTGATATTATTAAGCCGCGTAAAGCAGTAAAAACTTCTGGTTCATTTTTCTTTTTTTGAATAACTCTACTAAGGTGTTTGGATTGTGAAGTTAAAAGTTTATAAAATTTTTCTAAAAATTCTCTATCTGCCTCTTCTTTTAACATTTCAGAATAAGATATCCATGCGGATATTCTCCTACCAAGTACATCTATTTTCCAACTAATAGGATTATATCTATCATTCCCATCTCTTATCCAATCTGAAATTAATGCTCTTGCATATTGTCTAGATGTTTTTCCATCTCTAGCCTTGAAATGCCTTAGCCATGAAAAACCATGCATTTCTGCTAACCACCAGGGACCTACACCATTAGGCTCCCATAATGGTTTATTTGGAGAGTGTATTTCTTCTCCTGCAAAGTTATATCTTCCTTGAAAAATTGCATCAGCTAGTTGTCCTTCTCCTTCCCATGGATCTTTTATATCCTGAAAAATATTTTCAGGCTTTGTTAAATTAAGCCAAAAATTATATAAAAAGCTTTTATAAAATATTTTATTTATATTGAGACGGGAAGAATTAGTAGGCAATTTAACTTCCTTATATCTCATTTCGTAGAGATTTAACAAGTTTAGAGTAATTAGCAGTATCTTGAGAGAAGATAGCACTTCCAGCAACTAAAACATTTGCTCCTGCTTGAATACATAATTTTGAAGTTTCTAAATTAATTCCGCCATCTACTTCAATTAAAACATTACGATCTTTATTATTTATCATTTCTTTAATATTTTTAATTTTTTCAAGTTGTGAAGGCATAAATTTTTGTCCTCCAAAACCTGGTTCTACTGTCATAACTAATACTAAGTCACAATAATCTAAATAAGGCTTAATAATTTCTTCAGAGGAAGAGGGCTTAATTGATATTCCTGCTTTTAGCCCTAGACTTTTAATTTTTTCAATAGATTCTTGAATATTATCTTCTGCCTCAACATGTATTGTGATAATATCTGCACCAGCTTTTGCAAAAGGCTGAAGCCAATTACTTGCAGGGTTTGTCATCAAATGCACATCAAATAATTTTTTTGTATATTTCCTTAAATTTGATACTACATCTGGACCTATAGTTAGATTTGGAACAAAATGGCCATCCATTATATCCAGATGAATCCAATCTGCACCAGCATTATCTATATTAGTTACTTCTTTTCCTAACATTGAAAAGTCAGCTGCTAAAATTGAGGGAGAGATAAGTATATTATTGTTTTTCAATATAAAATTAATCCTATAATGTAATACATTTTTAATAATGCTTAATTAATTTATTTTTATTAATCTAGCTATAAAAAACCCATCCATTCCTCCTTCTTCAGAGCTAAAGAATGGTAATGTTTTAATAAAGCCGTCTTTAGTAATTGCTTTTTTAGTTATATCAATTTCACTTTCTTTTATTGGGTCTATTATGAATTTACTATTTTTCTTTATAAAATCAACAATTTGATTTTCTCCTTCTTCTTTTTCCATGGAGCAAACAGAATAAATAAGAAAACCTCCAGGCTTTAACATCTTTGATGCTGAATCTAATAAGCCTCGTTGGATTTCGATAACTGATCTCATATGAGAAAAATAATTACCTTTTTTGTAGGACAGCCGCCATAAAATATCAGGGTTTTTTCTCAAGGTTCCTGAAGAAGTACAAGGAGCATCTAATAATAAAGCGTCAGCTAATTTTTCTGGTTTATATTGAGTGGCATCTTTTACAATTAGTTTGGTTTTTAAATTAAGCCTATTTAAGTTTTCTTTCAGAATTTTTGTTCTTTTATTATTAGATTCTAAAGAAGTTACCTTTAAATTATTAGTTAATAACTGAGCAGTTTTTCCTCCAGGAGCAGCGCATAAATCAATTACATTAGTGTTATGTTTAATTTTTGATAATAAAATTTTTACAGGCAACTGTGCCGCTATATCTTGTATCCACCATTTACCTTGATCATAACCATGAATTTTATTAATTTTTCCATAACTATTAATTAATCTAATATTATTAGAGCCTAAGATTTTTCCTTTTAAATTTATTTTCCATTTATTTATATTCTCCTTTGGGCATATAGAAATATCTAATGCAGGAGGTATTACTAGGTGCTGGTTTACAATTTTAATTAATTGCTCTTCGCTAAATATATTTTTCCATTTATTCATTATTTCTATAGGTATATTCATTAGTACATTTGATTTATTTAATTTGTTATTTTCAAAGTCTCTAGATAATTGTCTTAGAATAGCATTAATAAATTTGACATGATGAGGAGAATTTTTCTTAGCTATTTCAACGCTATCATTAACTGCTGCATATGCAGGAACTCGCATATATATAATTTGTGCAGCACCTATTATTAAATTTGCTTTAACATGGCTTTGTTCAGTTTTAAGAGGTTTTTTAATATATTTTTTTAAATAAAAATTTATTTCACCTAATCTTCTTATAGCTTCTCCTGCTAATGAACGATAAAAAGGATCCTCATAAAAAGGAGGTTTATAATTATCGCCCTTTAAAATGCCAGTAATTTCTTTTATAGCTTGAATTCTTGGGTTTAAGTTATTATTTGACATTTAGAGGATAGTTTTTTTTAATTAGATACATAATATAAATACTTTAATCTAATTTTTCCGGTACTTACATGAAAAAAATTAAAAATACTAATAAGAAAATAAAAATTAAAAAAAATATTAAAAAACTGCCTAAAGAAATAGGTGGGCAGAAAGGTCTTGAACCTACTAGGTATGGAGATTGGGAAAAAAACGGAAGAGTAACTGATTTTTAAATTATTTATTCATTCTCTCATTAATTAAATTAGTAACAACTCCGGGGTCAGCAAGTGTAGATATATCTCCAAGTTGATCATGTTCATTAGCAGCAATTTTTCTAAGAATACGGCGCATAATTTTTCCAGAGCGTGTCTTAGGTAGACCAGGAGCCCATTGAATTAAGTCGGGAGTTGCTATAGGCCCTATTTCTTTTCTTACCCAAAGCAATAATTCCTTTCTTAATTCATCTGATGGTTTTGTGTTATTAGTTAGGGTAACATAGGCATAAATACCTTGACCCTTAATATCATGGGGATATCCAACAACTGCAGATTCAGCAACATTTTCATTAGAAACTAAGGCGCTTTCCACTTCTGCTGTTCCCATTCTATGCCCACTTACATTTATGACATCATCAACTCTTCCAGTAATCCACCAATAGCCATCAGCATCTCTTTTTGCTCCATCTCCTGTAAAATACACATTGTTGAAAGTAGAAAAATAAGTTTCTGCAAAACGGTTATGATCTCCATATACTGTTCGCATTTGTCCAGGCCATGATGTTTCTAAAACAAGGTTTCCCTCTGCTTCTCCTTCAAGTTTTTTTCCTTCATTATCAACTAAAGCAGGAGATATGCCAAAAAAAGGTTTAGTAGCAGATCCTGGTTTTAAATCTATTGCCCCAGGCAGGGGACTAATCAATATTCCTCCTGTTTCTGTTTGCCACCAAGTATCTACAATTGGGCATTTTTCTTCCCCAACAATTTTATAATACCAATTCCAAGCTTCTGGATTAATAGGCTCTCCTACACTTCCCAGGACTCTTAGACTTTTCCTATCAGTAGACTTAACAGGGCCATCACCTTCTTTCATTAATGCTCTTATTGCAGTAGGTGCCGTATAAAATATATTTACCTTATGTTTATCTATAACCTCCCAAAACCTAGACGAGTTTGGATAATTTGGAACACCTTCAAACATTAAAGTTTTTGCTCCATTAGCAAGAGGGCCGTATACTATATATGAGTGCCCTGTAACCCAGCCAACATCTGCTGTACACCAATAAACTTCTCCATCCTTATAATCAAATATATATTTATGGGTAATTGATGCATATACAATATATCCTCCTGAAGTATGCAGAACTCCCTTAGGCTTTCCTGTAGAACCAGAGGTATAAAGAATAAATAAAGGGTCTTCAGCATCCATGATTTCTGGTTCACATACATTATCTACATTTAATTTTTCTTCATGCCACCAAATATCTCTATTTGTTGTCATATTGATATCGTTACCAGTTCTTTTAATAACTAAAACAGATTTTACATTTTCACATCTTTTTAATGCTTCATCTACATTATTTTTAAGTGGAATAATCTTTCCTGCTCTATAGCCTTCATCAGCAGTAATGATAAAGTCAGATTTACAATCTATAATTCTATCAGCAATACTATCCGGAGAAAAGCCTCCAAATATAACTGAATGAATAGCACCTATTCTAGCGCATGCTAACATTGCATATGAAGCTTCTGGAATCATAGGCATATAAATTGTAACCCTATCTCCTTTTTGTACACCTCTTTTTTTTAAAACATTTGCCATTAGGCAAACTTCATTATGTAATTCTTTATAGGATATATGCTTACTTTCTTTTGGGTTATCTCCTTCCCAAATAATAGCAGTAGAATCACTTTTAGATTCTAAATGTCTATCTATACAATTATATGAAACATTTAATTTCCCGTCGTAAAACCATTTTATTTCTAAACTTTCTTTTGAAAAATCTATTTTTTTCACAGATTCTTCAGTGAAGGGTGTAAACCAGTCTATACTAAGGGCTTGTTTACTCCAAAAAGCCTCTGGATTTTGAATTGATTCATTATACATCTTTTCATATTTATTTTTATTTAAACGAGCATTCTTTTCCCAATCATTTTTGACTATTATTTTTTCTTCGCTCATTTATGCCTCCTTATATTTTTTCATTAATAATTAAAGATAATATTTTTATCCAGCAAGAATATAATTATTTTTTATTTTAAACGGAAAACTTTTTAAAAAAGAATTTTTGCAAGGACCTTTTATACATTCACCAGTAATAGGATTAAATTTTGCACCATGGTTTGCACATAATAAATCATTATTTTTAGATTGCACTCTACCTTCTATAATATCTAAAGTTAAATGGGCATGAGGACAATTATTTAACCATATATATATAGAATCTTTATTTTTATAAATTATAATTCCAGGCAGATATTTATCTTCACCTTTTTTAACTAAAGCTTTATCTTCTTCTAAGTCTTCTATTTTACAAATTTTTGTATTTCTCTTTATGCCAGAGCTTTTAAAAATATCATCCATTTTAAAATTTATTTTTAGTTTCTGCCATTATACATATTTCTTTCCAATGCTCTTTAGAAATTGGAACTACAGAAAGCCTTGCTTGTTTAATAAGCGCTAAATCAGCTAATTTGTGATTAGATTTCATTTCAGATAAATTCACATATTTCTTCACTTCTTGAACCGCTTCAATCACGACCATGCCAAAAATACCTTTTTTATCAGTTGGGTCAGGCCTATGCTCTCCAATTACTCTTACTATACCAACTATTTGTTTCTCTTTTACAGAATGATAAAAAAAACCTAAGTCACCAATTTTCATCTTTTTCATATTATTATTAGCTTGATAATTTCTTACGCCATCCCATCCTTCGCCTTCTTTCCCTTTTTTTGTTTGGTCCTCCCATGACCAAGTGCCCGGCTCAGATTTAAATAACCAATATGCCATTAATATTTTCTCCAAAAATTTTAAATATTTCTTAATTGACTATAGCCTCATAATTACACATGTTCCAATAAGTAATTATGAGAAATTATTAATTTTATTAAAGAGAAAGAGTAAAGATGAATTTTAATTTTGATATAAAAAAGCTATCAGACCCATTATATATAGCAAAAAAATTAATAGGGTTTCCTTCTGAAACACCAAAAGATGAAGGAGCGCTTTTATTTGTTGAAGAGGTTTTATCTGTATTGGGATTTGAATGCTTTAGAATGCCTTCAGGACAAATTGAAGGAACAGGAAAAGAAGCTTTAGTTAATAATTTATATGCAAAGATAGGCAAAGGAAAAAATTTATGTTTTGCAGGGCATACAGATGTTGTTCCAGCAGGTAATAAAGAAAAATGGAGTACATCACCATTTGAAGCTGAGATTTTAAACGGAAATCTAATCGGAAGAGGCGTGGCAGATATGAAAGGCTCTATAGCAGCATTTATCGCAGCTTTTGCTAGATATATTGATGATTATGATAAATCTTTTTGTTTAAGCTTTCTTTTAACTGGAGATGAAGAAGGCCATGCGAAGCACGGAACAAGAACTATGCTCCCTAAATTAAAAAAAATGGGAGAGAAAATTGATCATTGTATAGTTGGAGAGCCTACTAACCCCAATAAATTAGGTGAAATGATTAAAATTGGCAGAAGAGGAAGCATGCATGGTTTGCTTACAGTTTATGGAAAGGAAGGTCATGTAGCATATCCACACAAAGCAGCTAACCCTTTACCTATAATGTCTAAGTTTATATCGGCGCTATCTGAAGTTGAACTAGATAATGGCAATGAACATTTCCAACCATCAAACTTAGAATTTATTTCTGTAGATGTAGGCAATAACGTTTCAAATGTTATTCCTTTAAAAATTCAGTCTAAATTTAATATTAGGTTTAATACTCTTCAAACTGAAAGCAGTTTATTAAATATTATTAAAAATACTTTAGAGAAAGTTTCTTATGATAAAAAACTTTTCAAATGGGATTTAGAAAGTGAATTAAGCGGAGATCCCTTTATAACAGAGCCTGATAATTTCATAAATATTGTAGAGAAAGTTATTAAGAAAAATACTGGAATAACTCCAGAACTTTCTACTAGCGGCGGAACATCTGATGCCCGTTTTATTAAAGATATATGTAATGTTATAGAATTTGGTTTAGTAGGTAAAACTATGCATCAAATAGATGAATCTATCAAAGTTGATGACTTAGAGTTATTAACTAATATTTATTATGATATTATAAAAAAATATCAGCACCATACATTTGAATAAAAAAGTATAAAATTAAAATGCGAATTGAAAATGAAAAAGTAGGGATAGTAATCTATATTTTCACTTTAATGTCTTTTGCTGGAATGGAGGCATTAGCTAAATTTTTATCCGAAGACTTCTCTATTACACAAATAGTGTGGGCAAGGTATTCATTTCATTTTCTTCTTGTATTATTTGCAATTATGCTAATTCATTTGTTAGGCTATAACACTGGTCTCAGATATCCTAAATTAATTTTAGTGCAAGTATTAAGGTCTATAGCTTTGTTATTAATGACCTATTTCTTTTTCACATCCTTATCAATTTTAACTTTAGCAGAGGCAACTATAATATTATTTTTTTCTCCTTTAATTACTGTTATACTCTCACCTTTTCTTTTAAATGAAAAAGTAACTAATTCTAGTTGGCTAGCCGTAATAGTTGGCTTTATCGGAATGGTTATTGTTATTAACCCAACCAATATTTTAAACTATCAAGACATTGATTTTATTTGGTTCACCGGAATAATATATGGAGTAGCTGGAGCGTTATTTTATTCTTTATATCAAATTGGGACTAGGGTTTTAGCTCCAGTAGAATCCTCTCTTACAAGTCTCATTTTTTCTTGTCTAGCTGGTTTATTAGGTACAACAATATTAATTTTATTAGACTATGATCTTTCATCATCATTACATGTATGGAAAAGTCCTAGTATTTATGAATGGGTATTGCTAGCCACGGTAGGGTTATTAGGTGCAATAGGACAATTCTTAATACTAGGAGCATATTCTAAGGCAAAAGCAATAACTCTTGCTCCTATAAGTTATACACATATAATCTGGGCAACAATTCTTGGCTATATTGTATTTTATTCATTACCAAATTTGCAAACATTGCTAGGAGGAATTTTAATTATTTCTTCTGGAATTTATACTTTTAGGGTAATAAATTAAAATTAATCTAGTATATAATTTTTTGTAAAATTAACGCACAAGATGGTGCAGTTGGGCCAGCAAATTTTCTATCTTTATTGTCTAAAGCAGATTGAATATCCTTATTTGTTTTTTTAAGCAGGCCTATATCCACAAGTGTTCCGGCTATAATTCTCACCTGGTTCATTAAAAAAGATTTCGCTTCAACGTATATTTCTATTAATTCCCCTTCATTATTAATAGTAATATTATCAATTGTTTTTATCGGAGATTTAGCTTGGCAGTCTATAGACCTAAATGCGGTAAAATCATGTTTACCAATTAGATATTTTGAAGCATTTTCCATTAATTTAAGATCTAAATGATTTGGTATTCGCCAGGACTTATTCCTTAGTAAAGGAGAAGCTGTTCTTCTATTCAAAATACAATATTTATATTTTCTACCTTTTGCAGAAAACCTAGAATGAAATTCATTACTTACTTTATTGGTTTCTAATATAGATATTTTGTTTTCATATAAACGAGATAAATAAAAATTTAGACCCATAGTTAATTTGCCTAATTTTGAATTTTTATCTTCTAGTCCTTTTTCATCTAGGTCAAAGTGGGCAACCTGACCGGTTGCATGTACTCCAGTATCTGTTCTGCCAGCACCATATATAGTAATATTTTTTCCAGAAAATTTTAATAGGCTTTTCTCTATCGCCCCTTGTATCGTTTCCATACCTTTTTGTTTTTGCCATCCATTAAAATCTTTTCCATCATACTCTATTGTTAATTTATATCTGCTCATTCTTTTAAAGCTCTTTTACTATTTCTCTTAATTGGAATTTTTGAATTTTTCCTGTAGAAGTTTTAGGTATTATTTGAAATATTATTTTTTTAGGACACTTAAAATTAGCCATATGTGATTTACAAAAATCAATTATTTCTTTTTCAGTAGCTTTACAATCTTTTTTCAGTTCAATGAAAGCGCATGGAGTC
>Ga0315331_10004966_pt1 | contig 10023 bp, 7 predicted proteins | sample M160m34915metaG_FD_203456 | JGI IMG/M metagenome (GOLD analysis project Ga0315331, IMG submission 203456) | Ammonia-oxidizing marine archaeal communities from Monterey Bay, California, United States - M1 60m 34915 | ecosystem: Environmental > Aquatic > Marine > Intertidal zone | place: USA... | reverse complement strand
GCCAACCTGGAGCGTATCCGCGCCAATCACACTATTCCGGGAGATGCGGGCATCGTATTCAGCCGCACCAAACCGAAGCTCGCCGCCTATACCCATATCCTGCTGTTCGGCGAGGCAACGCCCGAAGACCTGATCCCGGCGACGCGGGAGACCTATGACGGCCCGGTCGTGGTCGGCGAGGATCTGATGCAGTTCGATATCGGCGATGACGTGACGGTGACCGAAAACCCGCTCACCCCGCCACCCGGCGGTGGCCGCCCGGCGTTTTAGGGGGGCAGGTCTGAATGGTGAACGGATTAACGTTGGCTCCACTACCTCTCACGACACCCCCCGCCCGTCATCTTCGGCCTTGAGCTGGGGATCCATCCCGGCCGGTGTCCTGCTTGCAGTGATACGCTGACATTTGCGTTCACGCCGGTTGCTGACATGGACCCTCGGCTCAGGGCCGAGGGTGACAGCGTTGGAATGGGGTATTTCGGTTTTTAGCCCGCGCTGGTCGTTACCGCCGTCAGAACCCGAACATGTGATCCAGGCTGAACCCGCCGTTTTCGTGGGCGAGGCCGTGATATCCGAACAGGCGGCAGGTGGTGTCTCGGATGATAATGTAGGCGCGTAGGCCCGCCTGAGCGCGGGCGGAATCGTCGAACATGTCCGAATAGCGCCAGAACCGCGAGCCGCCGCAGGGAATGTCCAGCCGCGTCGTCGCGACCGCATCGCCGTTGCCATCATGCAGGGTGATATCGGTCTCCGACGTGCCGTGCCACGGGGTCGATGCCGGATAGATCAGGTGGCACATGGACTCGAGCGATGCATCGCCCATATTGGCGCCGAGATCGCCTGCGAGCCGCAGGAAGAGCCGTGTGCTAAGCCCTGGCGGCGCCCCGTTATAGGATTGCGGCTCGTTCCTGTAGGTCAGCACCGTGTTGAATATATGCGCGCCGAAGCTGGTTTCCGCGGCATTACCGGTGGTACGGTTTTCGTACCGGAACAGGGCGTGGAGCCAGCCGTCGGCCTCACCACCATCGGGAAATTCGTAGACCAGTTCCATATGACCGAAGCCGCCGGCGGCGGGCAGCGCCTCGGCCATTTCCGCGGCGAGGTCGATCTGTCTGGCGTGATTGCGGCGCAACCGGCCGAGCGGCAGGCGGCCAGTCTCTCGGCCCTCGCTGTCGATGGTTAGTAGCGCGACCGGCAGTTCGTTCTGGCAGGTCGACATCGGCGTCGGCAGGGCGACCGAGTTCCACGTATCCGTCGGCAGGATCGGGGCGGGCAGGATATAGCCCTTGCCCATCAGGTTGCGCAGATCGGGAATGCCCGGATCGGGTTTCAGATCGATGCGTTCCACATTGGCGTGAGCGATGCGCCGGTCGCCCGCGCCGGTGGTGATCTCGTAGCGCGGCCGCACGAAATGCCTGCCCGCCGAAATTTCGATCTGCTGCGGCCAAGCCGTATCGGGCAGCACGTCGGCCACGCGGACGGCAATGGTGGCATAGGGCCCGACAGCGTCGTCGATCTGCCCGGCATGGCCGTTGCCCATAACGTTCAGGCCGACCGCGCCCGCGGGGATCGTGCAGGGGTGGGAGTTCTGCACCCACAGGACGATGTCTTCGCCGTCGCGCGGCGCCGGCAGCCCGGCATAGAAATCCGCCGGCCACGCATTGGCGTCATGGGTACAGGACAGGGCGTCGGACGACGCGCCATAGGTGTCGAGCGCGTATTTGACCACGTCATGGCCGGTCGCGCCGATGGCATGAATGAAAAGCTGGCCGGTAAAGTCGCCGAGGTCGAACCGCGCCCTGATCTCGGCGCTGTCGAGGACGATGGATTGCGCATCGCCCGGGATCGCTTCGGTCCATTCGGCGAGCACGCTGCCGGCAGCGTCGAACAGGCGCAGCCACAGGCGGATATCGATCGCACCGTAGCGGCCCCAGTAATTGGCGGTCACCAGTCGCGTATGGCTGTCGCCATCGTCGCGGAAGAACGCGAAGTTGGTCGCGAAATTCATCGGATCTAGATAGTTTTTCGTATTGGTCAGCATGTCCGCGGGCAGGCGCAGAGCGTCGAGGCTGACGACCTCGCAGCCGTTCGGCAGCAGGTGGCGGATATGGGCGACCGTCTTTTCAACATCGAACGCGGTCACGAATAGAATCTCCACCGTCGCGCCGATGGCGGCGCCGGGCAGGTCGGTAATCGGCTGGGTGCGCATCCCGAGCACGGTCTGGCCGATCTTTTCGATGTCCTGGACGAACAGGCCGCGCAGGTCGATCCCGTCGATCGGGTGGAACGCGGCGTACCCCTCGGCGTAGCCCAGCGGGTCGTAGAGCGCCACGCCGTTTGCCGCGCGCAGTTTTGCGAGCAATGCGGGGGCGGCTTCGGCGGCCAATGGATGGCTCACGGCCTTGTAATAGCCGTTGCCGCCGGTGCGGTTGTCGAAGGTGTCGATTTTCAGCGCCATGCGCGCGTATTCCTGCTCGGGATGGGGGCGGATTCATTATGGGTTTGTGGGGGGCGAATCTCCATGGGGCCTATTTGCCACCAAATTTCTTGAAGAAGGCAGAGATCGCATGCCGCCGTCGTTCGCGCCGGGCAAACTTGTCGCTGGTCACCCAATTGAGCTGGAGTACGCGGCGCGGGCCGACAAATGGCTTGTGGCCGTGCCACGACGTGTCGCTGCGCTTGAACGCCAGCAGCGTGCCTTCGTCGGGCGGGACCTCGGCGGCAAAATTTTCGAGATTGTCATTGCCGCGCAGCACGCGCAGCCGTCCGCCACTCTCTTCCCAGGCGGGGTTCATATAGATCAGCACCGTGATGATCTTTTCGGTCGAATCCGGATGGATGCGGCCGTCCTTCTGCTGGCACTGGCCGCGGACCGTCACGGTGGTCGGCCGCCCGGTCAGATCGACATCGAAAACCTTTTCGATCGCCGCCCGCATTTCCGGTCCCTGCAATTCGTCGAGTAGGGACGAAAACGCTGCCCCGTATTCGAGCGACTGATATGGAAAACTGCCGGGTTTTTCGATCTCCGGATAGCTGTCATGGATCGCGGGCAGCGCACCGGCGCGTACGAAACCCGGCACGATCACGTAGTCGTACGGATCGCGTTCGGGCACCGTGCCGGCAAGCGCATCCGTGTCCAGCGCGGTCTCGGGAGAAGAAGATATATCCACGCATCAGATTTATCCCTCCCAACCGGCGAATTCAATCAAAGAAGGAAACCAGCGGCATTGCGACGCGGGACGGGCGGTCACCCGGTTGTCGGCATGGACCCTCGGCTCGAGGCCGAGGGTGACAATGTTTGAGTGCAGTTTTTGGGGTTTTTCCCGCCCGCGATCTCCACCCCGCTGTCATCCCCGGACTCGAGCCGGTGATCCATCCTAGCCCCTGCGATCACTTCCCGGTGGGGTCGTGGTCAGGGCCTGGCGGGCGCGTCAGGGTGCCCCGGAATCCGCCTTATAACTCGGTACTCGCTGAAGTCGGCTACCTTTACCGCCGTCATGCGGTAGCCTGCTTCCGCGAGCCCGGTTGTCGACCCGCCGACCGATATCATCCCCGTCACGGTCACGGCCTGGTATAGGCCGCGGGCATAGATGGGGTCTGTGCTTGTGACCAGAACGATCTGGTTTTTGGGCGGCGGCGGCACATGGATGCAGGCGCCGGCATAGGGCACCAGCAAAAATTCTTCCACGCCCCCGCCGGAGAATTTCAACGGCACCACATAGCCCGACAGGCGGACCCGTTCGCCGTCGAGTGTGTCGGCCATTTTGGGCGGTTCCGGCACATCGCCCTTGAGGTTGAGAATAAGCGACACCACCGGCGAGGCCTGACGCGCGTATTCCTGCCGATCTCTGCCCCCGGGCGCAAGATCTGCCCATGACAGGTCCCAGACGCCGGGGTCCGCCAGGCTGCCAAACGGCGTTAGAGCCACTGCGAGCAGGGCTGCCGCGCAATATGATATCGTCGAATGATACACGTCCGGCGCAGTCCTCTTACGAGCGAAACAATAGATCTCATCCTATCACACACCGTTTTGAGCCGGAACGGTGTGTGGAACGCGACCCCGAATTTCAGAGGCACTCCAGCCGGCGCATCACCTCGGCGGCGACCCGGGCGGTGTCGTCCATCGGCGGGTAGGTCCAGGTGTCGAGGTCGCCGTCGAACGGCCGCGTGATCCCAGCGGCGCGCAGATGCTCGTGAAACCGGGCGAACTTGGCTGAGCCGCCGTCGAGTCCGATCACATAGACCGGCTTGCCGGTGGCACAGGCCTCCGAAACCATGGAGACGGAATCGGCGGTGACCACGATGGCATCGGCAAGTCCGAGCAGCCCGAAATAGGGATTGTCGCTGGCGCCGTCCCAGAACCAGCAGGCAGGCCCGTCCAGCGCATCGCGCAGGCGATTTTCATTGGCCTCCCCGGTGCGCCGCGACGCGGTCACGGCGAGCCCGGCGCCATGGTCGCGGCACAGGGCGGTAAGATCGCCGGCCAGCTTGGCCGTGACGGCTTCGGTCATTTTGTACTGGCCGTTCGAGCCGCCGAACAGCACGGCGACCAGCGGGCGGGGTAGCGCCGCCAGCACGGGGCGAAATCTATCGGCCTCGGCAGCGAGCCTGTCGGGCACGATTCGGTGCAGCGCGCCGTCGGTGACGATCACGTTGGCGCCGTCGACCTGGTCATGGCGCGGGATGGCGAGCAGGTCGAACCGGTCGCGCCCCGCCACCGGGTTCTGGATCTGCACGCAGAAGGTATTGCCACCACTTGCCTTCCTGATTGCCAGCGCCGGCGCCACGGTCTGGCGGCCGGTGGCGATCAGGATATCGGGCCATGGCGGGGCAAGGGCATCGCCGTCGAGCCCCGCCAGCGTTGCGATCCACAAGTGCGGCGGCAGCACCGACCACGGAAACCGGGGGCGGATGCGTTTGATGGTAGCGTCGTCGGTGCCCAGTCGCCCCAGCGCTTCGGCAAGTCCGAGGCACTGGTTCTCCATGCCCGGCTTGCCGTCGCTCAGCACCCAGACCGTGCGAGGAGAATTGCGGGTCATTCGGCGCCCGCCACGACCGGCAGGCATGTCCTGATTTGAAATATTATTATCATTCTTTAAAATATAATTTCGTCCAGCGGCCCCGTTGGGTCAGGATGACGCCGAAATTACCGGAATTTACGCCGATGGCCAGAATCAAACTCGATAAGATAGATCTCAAAATTCTGCGCGACCTACAGGAAAGCGGCCGCATGACCAATGTGGAACTGGCCAAGAATGCCGGCATTTCGCCGCCGCCCTGCCTGCGCCGCGTGCGCGCGCTTGAAGAAACCGGCTGTATTCGCGGATATCACGCCGATCTCGACGCCGAGGCGCTGGGCTTCGGGGTCACGGTGTTTGCCAATGTCGGGCTGCACAGCCAGGCCGAGACCGATCTGGTCGCTTTTGAGGAACGTGTCGCCGCGTGGGACGAGGTGCGCGAATGCCACATGCTGGCGGGGGAGACCGATTTCCTGCTCAAGATCGTCGCCACCGACTGGGATGCCTATCAGAAATTCCTGACGTCGAAACTGACCCCCGCGCCCAATGTCAGCGTCGTCAAATCCGCCCTCGGGATACGCACATCCAAACGCGCCTTCGGCGTGCCGGTCGATGTCAAAGGCGCCGCCGCGGGGTAGGACGGCAAGCGGCCGGCGCTTTTCCAAGCAATGTCATTCCGGCGAAAGCCGGAATCTCATTCAGATATATCAATGTCGACAGATCCCGGCTTTCGCCGGGATGACGCGCGCGGGGATACCGGGTCTTGAGCGGGCCGCACGCGCGGGGATGACCCTAAACGGTCACTTATACTTCACCGTCATGATCTCATAGGACTTGGTGCCGCCGGGGGTGGTGACTTCCACCGAATCGCCGACGGTCTTGCCGATCATGGCGCGCGCCATGGGCGATGTCACCGACAGCAGGCCTTCCTTGATATTGGCTTCGTGTTCGCCGACCACCTGATAGGTGCTTTTCTCATCGGTGTCTTCGTCGGCCACGCGCACGGTTGCGCCGAACTTGATGACCTTGCCCTTGATCGCGCTGACATCGATGACCTCGGCGCGGCTCAGCAGGTCTTCGATTATCCCGACGCGGCCTTCGACAAAGGCCTGGCGCTCGCGCGCGGCGTGGTATTCGGCGTTCTCCGACAGGTCGCCATGTTCGCGTGCCACGGCGATCGCCTTGATGATATCTGGGCGTTCTATGGTCTTGAGGCGTTTCAGCTCCTGCTCCAGGTCGCTGTGGCCCTTCGACGTCATCGGTGCTTTATCCATCGTCTCACTTCCTTCGCACAAAACGACCCTGCCCTGCGATAGACAGAGGTAAGTCTGTCTGCAGTGCCCGGGCCGAGTTGTCGCTAAATTGGCCACGTAAAATAAGACTGCAGCGGCGCAACTTCAAGTCCGCCGGCACGCATGGCCGAAATGGCTTCCACAGCGGCTTTTGCGCCTGCCACGGTAGTATAATACGGTATTTTGCGTACCAGCGCGTTCCGTCTGAGGGCATATGAGTCGGCAATTGCCTTCGCCCCTTCGGTGGTGTTGAACACCAGTTGGACGTCGCCGCTGATGATCGAATCCACCACATGGGGGCGGCCTTCACGCACTTTTTTCACCGTTTTGGTCTCGACTCCTGCCGCATTCAGCACCTCGGCGGTACCGCCAGTGGCGACGATGGAAAAGCCCATATCGCGGAGCCGCCGGCCGACCTCGATCATTGCCTTCTTGTCGCGATCGCGCACCGAAATAAAGACCGAGCCTTCCACCGGCACGGTCGTGCCGCTGCCGAGCTGCGATTTGGCGAAGGCGCGGCCGAAATCGGTATCGATACCCATCACCTCGCCGGTGGATTTCATTTCCGGGCCGAGGATGATGTCGACCCCCGGGAACCGCGCGAAGGGGAACACCGCTTCCTTGACCGCGATATGGTCGCCGACGGCGCTGCTGGTATAGATCTTCAGCAGGTCGGCGAGCTTTTCGCCCGCCATCGCCCGCGCCGCGACTTTGGCAATCGGCACACCGGTTGCTTTGGCGACGAACGGGACCGTCCGGCTGGCGCGCGGATTGACCTCCAGGATATAGACGGTCTCTCCCTTGATCGCGTATTGCACATTCATCAGGCCGACCACGCCGAGCCCGCGGGCCAGCGCACAGGTCTGGCGGCGCAGTTCCTCGAGGATGGAATCGGGCAGTGAATAGGGCGGCAGCGAACACGCGGAATCGCCGGAATGAATGCCCGCTTCCTCGATATGCTCCATGATGCCCGCGACATGGACGTCATCTTCGATATCGCGGATCGCATCGACATCGACCTCGATCGCGTCTGACAGATAGGAATCGATCAGTACCGGGGTGTCGCCCGACACCTGGACGGCATCGCGGATATAGCGGGCAAGGCCCGCCTCGTCGTGGACGATTTCCATGGCGCGGCCGCCGAGCACGTAGGACGGGCGGATGACCACGGGATAGCCGATATCGGTGGCGACCCGGATCGCTTCTTCGCCGCTGCGCGCGATGCCGTTGGCGGGCTGCAGTAGGTCGAGCCGCTGGAGCAGTTTCTGGAACCGTTCGCGGTCTTCCGCGAGGTCGATCGCATCGGGCGAGGTGCCGAAGATCGGCACGCCGGCGGCTTCGAGGTCCGCGGCGAGCTTCAGCGGGGTCTGTCCGCCATATTGCAGGATCAGCCCGACGACTTCGCCGTTCTCTTCTTCCTTGCGCACGATCTCGATCACGTCTTCGGCGGTGAGCGGCTCGAAATACAGCCGGTCCGACGTGTCGTAATCGGTCGACACGGTTTCCGGATTGCAGTTGATCATGATGGTCTCGAACCCGGCTTCGTCGAGTGCGTAGACCGCATGCACGCAGCAATAGTCGAATTCGATGCCCTGGCCGATCCGGTTGGGTCCGCCGCCGAGGATGATCGCCTTGCGCCGATCCGTCGGTTCGGCCTCGCATTCGGCCGGGGCGTAGCCCGCGTTCTCGTAGGTCGAATACATGTAGGGCGTCTGCGAGGCGAATTCGGCCGCGCAGGTATCGATGCGCTTATAGACTGGCCGCACGCCCAGTTGATGACGCACCCGGGTGACGTTCTTCGCCGTCGATCCGGCCAGTTCGGCCAGCCGTTCGTCGGATAGGCCCATGGCCTTCAGCCGGTGCAGTTCCTGCGTGTTGTCGGGCAGGCCGTTGGCGCGCACGCCTTCTTCGGCCTCGATGATGCCGCGGAGCTGGGCGATCACCCAAGGATCGAAGCCGGAGGCAGCGTTGATGGCATCGGTCGACAGCCCGTGGCGGATGGCCTGGGCCACTGTCAGGATCCGATCGGGGGACGGCACGTTCAGCGCGGCGCGGACGGCGCTTTCGTCGATCGCGCCATTGCCCGAGCCATCATCAGGCTCAAGCCCTTCGATGACGACCTCGTTCAGCCCGGTCAGGCCGGTCTCCATCGACCGCAGCGCCTTTTGCAGCGATTCCTGGAAGGTCCGACCGATCGACATCACTTCGCCGACCGATTTCATCTGGGTGTTGAGCAGCGCCTCGGTACCGGGGAATTTTTCGAACGTAAAACGCGGAATTTTGGTGACCACGTAATCGATGGTCGGCTCGAAGCTGGCCGGTGTGACGCCGGTGATGTCGTTGTCCAGCTCGTCCAGCGTATAGCCGACGGCGAGCTTGGCGGCGATCTTGGCGATCGGGAAACCGGTCGCCTTCGATGCTAGCGCGGACGAGCGCGACACGCGCGGGTTCATTTCGATGATCACCAGCCGGCCGTCGGCCGGGTTGACCGCGAACTGCACGTTGGAGCCGCCGGTATCCACCCCGATTTCGCGCAACACCGCGATCGAGGCGTTGCGCATGATCTGGTATTCCTTGTCGGTCAGCGTTAGCGCGGGCGCGACCGTGATGGAATCGCCGGTATGGACGCCCATCGGATCGATATTCTCGATCGAACAGATGATGATGCAGTTATCCGCCTGGTCGCGGACGACTTCCATCTCGTATTCTTTCCAGCCGATGATCGATTCCTCGACCAGGACCTCGGTTGTCGGCGACGCGTCGAGCCCGCGGCGGACGATTTCCTCGAATTCCTCGCGGTTATAGGCAACGCCGCCGCCGGTGCCGCCCATGGTGAAGCTGGGGCGGATGATCGACGGCAGGCCGGTATCCTCGAGAATTTCATAGGCTTCGTCCAGTGTATGGGCGATGCGGCCGCGCGGCGATTCAAGCCCGATCTTGCTCATCGCCTGCTGGAACAGTTCGCGGTCTTCGGCCTTGTTGATGGCGTCGCGCTTGGCGCCGATCATTTCCAAGCCATGGGCATCCAGCACGCCCATCTTGGCCAGCGACAGCGCCGTATTGAGCGCGGTCTGGCCGCCCATGGTCGGCAGAAGCGCGTCCGGTTTTTCCTTTTCGATGATCTTCGCGACCATCTCCGGCGTGATCGGCTCGACATAGGTCGCGTCGGCGAATTCCGGGTCGGTCATGATGGTTGCCGGGTTCGAATTGACCAGGATGACGCGGTAGCCTTCTTCCTTCAGCGCCTTGCAGGCCTGTGTTCCCGAATAATCGAACTCGCAGGCCTGGCCGATTACGATGGGGCCGGCGCCGATGATGAGGATGGATTCGATGTCTGTACGTTTGGGCATGGCTCAGCTTCAGGCTTCCGGGCGCCGCCGCATCCGAATTCGGGGACGGGCAGGGCAGGTGAAAACAGGCGGTTCAAAGAATGTATTGGACCGGACCGTATTTCCCACGACTCGGGGGTTTAGGGCAAGGGAAGAGTCGGCAAAACGGCCCTTTTTGCCCCGAATTGTGCTATGATATCCGCTGGCGTATTGGTGATCGACGGGCGGGACGACGCAGGGCCGTGTTGTGAGATAATAAATAGTGCCGCCCGGTATCGTAATTTCCGGATGGGATATGGGCGGCTTTGGGGTCCCGAACATGAAATTGAGCTACCAGTTTGCCATCATCGTCGCGCTTGCCGGGATTCTCGGCCCGATCAGATCCTC
>Ga0315331_10004965_pt1 | contig 10023 bp, 7 predicted proteins | sample M160m34915metaG_FD_203456 | JGI IMG/M metagenome (GOLD analysis project Ga0315331, IMG submission 203456) | Ammonia-oxidizing marine archaeal communities from Monterey Bay, California, United States - M1 60m 34915 | ecosystem: Environmental > Aquatic > Marine > Intertidal zone | place: USA... | reverse complement strand
CCGGCAATGACCGTGTCACCTTGCGGACTCACGCGCACGATATCGAAGGACGGTTTTCGTAAAGCCGGCGGAGCGGCGCGCGGCGACTCTTGGATCGGGGATTGAGCCTGAGACGAGGCCGTTGCTGTGCCCGTACTGTCGCCGACGGTTTTTCCGGCACCATCGCCGTCCTTGTTTACAGGTGTTGTCGCACCGTCCTTTCGAGACCGGCGGACAGACCGCGTTGGGGAGATCGGCTTCGGCGCCCGTATGGATGCGCTCGAAGATCCTCTTGCGGAAGATTGAGGCCCCGCGCCGGAAGGAGACGAAACCGGGTTATCGGGTTTCCGGTCGATAAAGAATGTGAGCACAATCGCTACCAGAACGATTATCGCACCCGCAATGCCGACTATCAGGGGCCTTTTCACAGTGCCTCGCCGTAGATTTCAAAAATACGCCATGAGCATAGGCAACTCAGGCGGAATCGCATCATAATTTTCAATGGCCGGTCAGCTGATTAAGGCGCCGACGCAATCGATTTCAACGATTTCAGATAGCCTGCAATCGCCGTGAGGTCCGCCTTCGACAGCTTTCCGGTGTTGTGCTCGATCACTTCCGCCATCAGCGAACCGGCAAAGTCGAAATCCGGGTTCTGCCCCGATGTCAGATATTCAACGATCTCCGGCACGGTCCAGGTTAGTCCGGTTTTGGGTTCAGGGGTCAGATTGGGCACCTCTTCGCCTTCGGGTCCGTCTTCGGTTCCTGCCATCCAGCGGTCGTAGTCCAGCCCGCCGAGTACGTTGCGCGGTGTATGGCACTCGCCGCAATGGGCAAGCGCGTTCGACAAATACGCACCACGGTTTATCTCTGCCGATTTTGCCGGATCCGGCATGAAGCGCTCATTCCTGAAGAAAAGGAGTTTCCAGCCGGTCTGAAGGAAACGCCAGCTGAACGGAAAGGAGATATCGTGCGGTGTCGATGGCTGCGCCACCGCGGCGATCGAAAACAGATACGCTTTCATCGCCTTCAGGTCGGTCTCGGAAATTTGTGTATAGGACGTATAGGGAAAGGCGGGGAAATAATGCGCGCCGTCGCGGTTTTTCCCGTCGCGCATCGCGCGGATGAAGTTCGCGTCGCTCCAGCTACCGATCCCGTGTGTTTTATCGGGCGTAATGTTGGGCGGATAAAACGCCCCGAACGGCGTTTTGATCGGAGCGCCACCGGCGAACGGTTTTCCCTTCTTCTTGAAATCGGTGTGGCAACTAACACACCCGCCTGCAGTAATCAGATATTCGCCGCGCTTAACGATATCGCCCTCCACGGCAGATGCGCCGCCGACGGCGACCAGTCCCAGCAACAGGAGCGGCGCTGCAATAAAATTCGCTCTTATCTTCAGCATTCTCGTACCTTTGCGTTCGGGATTGTCCAACCGCTTGATGGAATGCGATATTCGTGGTTTCTCTCTAATCGTCAAGTGACGTCCGTCACAATTGTCGCCACAAACACGATCTTCAGTCAGGAACCCCGTCGATGACATCTTCAGCAATAAAATCCGCCTGCGTGTTCTGCGGTGCGTCGGTTGGCAACGACCCGGCTTTTGTCGCAGCGGCCCGGGACCTGGGCGCGCAAATGGCCGCTGGCGGCATGCGGCTTGTCTTCGGTGCCGGCCATATCGGGATGATGGGCACGGTGGCGGATGCCGTACTCGAAGGGGGCGGCGAAGCGATCGGCGTTATCCCCGAATTCCTGCGCGACCGCGAACAGGCGCATGAAGGACTGACCGAACTTCATGTCGTCGACACCATGCATACGCGCAAACGGATGATGTTCGACCTGTCGGACGCCTTCATTGTGCTGCCCGGCGGGCTTGGCACGCTGGAAGAGATGTTTGAGATGATCACCTGGCGGCAGCTTGGCCGTCATGAAAAGCCCATCGTGCTTATCAGTACCAATGGCTACTGGGCGCCGTTTCAGGACATGGTCGACCGCGTTGTCGACAGCGAATTCGCCCACGGTGCGGTGGAAACGTACTTCCGCACCGCCGCCGATCCGGCGGCGGCGATGCGGATACTCCGTAACGAAGAGTAACTTGGCTTGCGCCTTAGCTCAGACGCCCCTTATGCACCCCACGGCTGGATCGTCTCTTTCAGAGACTTGTAGCCTTCGAGGAAGCCCGGGCGGGTCTGGCCGTAGACGCTGTCGAACTTGTCGAGCGCATCATCAAGCCATTTGCGCAGATCGGCATTGTCCGGATTTGCATCGAGATACGCATCGCGGATCAGTACGAAGTGGATACGCGGATCGTAGGGCTGCTTGGTGCCGCCCATGGATTCGTCACCGTCGAGCAAACGCAGCAACATCGCATCGGCCGAGCCGAGGGTCTGTTCGTGGATCGGCGGGCCGTCCATACGGTGCATAACCGACGTCATGTCGCGGCCATTGCCGGTGGTGTGGCCCATGTCAGACCAAACGTCATTCATGTTGACGTCCTGGCCGAGATGCTTGGCAACCATGCCGCCAAAGGCACGCAGCGGATCGGAGATGTCGGCCAACAGATCGGTCAGCCGGTCACCGTCCAGATCGGTCGCGAGCACGATGGAATCGCGCTTTTCGATCAGGTCCCACACCAGCAGGCCGTAATTGGTATCGGCGATATGCTGTTCAATGCGCCCGCCCCAGTTTTCCATGCCGGCCTTAAAGTCCGACGGCAGAAGGGCGATGATCTTGTCGATGCGTCCCTTGTGCTCTTCATAAGGATCAACCGCATATTTGCGGCCGACTTCGAACTTGGTGTCCTTGATCAGCCAGGAATGCAGCCCGGCGTTGATACCGTCTTCCATTGCCTGGGTCGGTTTTGTCGCAACACGGCCGAGACGCCCGGTTTCGCTCACCATCTGCAGGAACAGACGGTTGGCATAGGCGAGCTGGACGCCGGGCGTGTTCATTTCCGAATGAACGATACCCTGATCGTTGACGTCGAACACTGCCTTGTCCTGCGAATAGGGCAGGCACGGCATGCAGCGGACGACCGTGATCGGTCCATACGGGCGCACGTTACAGTACACACCGGCCTGGGTCCGGAGCGGCGCGTTTGCCGACTTACCCATCACAACAACCTTGTTACCGTTGCCGTCATTGACGTAGGCATCGCCCGCCGTCGACCATTTGATCGAGGTGCACGGCATGTTGCCGAACCAGCCGAGCGATGCGAGCTCCGTGTCGTGGCGGTACTGCGACCACATCGGCACCGCATAGAACGGCAGCCCCAGGACGTCGATTGCCGCAAGGGTGCCGAGAAGCGCATAGGCATCGGTCATGGAATGGGCAACGGGATTAACCGCACCGTCATGATTGCCGCCCTTCCAGACGACGGCATCGGAGTAACCTTCGGGCTTTACATCCGCGGGTTCAAACAGCGCAGAGAGAGCGCCGAACAGGTCACCGCCATCGGCTTCCGTGCGTGCAATGGACATCAGATCAATCATGTGGGCCTCTTTCGATAGAATTACGTTTAGGGGTGGGAGCGCGAAACGCAGCCTCCGGGGTGCCACCCTAACGATCTTGGGATCAAAGCGGCCCGGTGATCGCCGCCTTCTGTCGCACATGCATGCGTGCTGAAAGACGCCGGATCGGGCCGACCATGTTCAAATCGTCATCGGGAACGCGGCGGATAATAGGCTATTTCATTTCACCGATCCAGTGGGCCGAAATCGGTGCACAGCCTTGTGTTTTGCCGGAGAAATTCCGTTCGAAAACCGGTTCAGGATGCCTGATCGCCGATCGCTGTGGCAATCGCATCCAGCGCTGCCTGGGCGGCCGCGCCATCCGGTCCCCCTGCCTGGGCCATATCGGGACGCCCGCCACCGCCCTTGCCGCCGAGCGCCGCAGAGCCCACGCGGACAAGATCGACGGCGCTGATCCTGTCCATGATGTCCTCAGTCACACCGACAACGATTGACGCCTTGCTGTCAGTAACCGACACAATCGCGGTAACGCCGGAGCCGAGCTGCTTCTTGATTTCGTCGGCCATGGATTTGAGTTCCTTTGCCGGCATGCCGTCGAGCAATTTCGGTGCGTACTTTACGTCGCCGATCTCGATCACATCTCCGCTCTCGCCGCTGTCAGCCGCCGCACCGCCGCCGCCTGTTGCCAGCTTGCGCCGCAGGTCGGTGACTTCGCGTTCCAGCTTCTTGCGTTCTTCCATCAGTCCCGCCACACGTGCCGGCACGTCCTCGGCGGTCGTCTTCAGCTCAAGCGCTGCACGGCTCAGCAAATCTTCCCTGTCGACCGCATAAGCATCGGCAGTCGCTCCCGCCAGCGCCTCGATCCGGCGTACGCCAGCGCCAACAGCGCTTTCGCCGATAATATGGAAAAACCCTATATCGCCGGTACGCCGGACATGGGTGCCACCGCAAAGTTCGACCGAGAACCGGTTTTTATCGGCGCCCATGGAAACGACGCGCACTTCATCGCCGTATTTTTCACCGAACAACGCCATCGCGCCGTTTTCGATTGCTTCATCCGGAGTCATCAACCTGGTGTCGACGGGAGCATTCAGACGAATCCGCGCATTAACTTCGCGTTCGATTTCGCGCAGGTCATCGGCTTCGACTGCGCGCGGATGGGAAATATCGAACCGCAGGCGATCCGGCGCCACCATCGAGCCCTTCTGCGTGACATGGTCGCCGAGACGGCGGCGAAGGGCTTCATGCAACAGGTGGGTCGCCGAATGATGCGCCCGCAGGGACGTCCGCCGCGCATGGTCGACCTCCAGCGTCGCCGTGTCGCCGACCGACAGGCGGCCCTTGGTAACGATGCCAATATGGATATGGAGATCGCCGACCTTCTTGATTGTGTCGCTAATCGTGACATCTGCCGTGTCGGTCCGAATGAGTCCCGCATCCCCCTGCTGGCCGCCGGATTCACCGTAGAACGGCGTCTGGTTCGTGACGACAGCAATTTCTGCGCCCTCTCCGGCGCTCTCGGCTTCGGCATTGTCCACCACTAGGGCGACGACCGCGCCTTCGGCGGATTCTGTTGTGTAGCCGAGAAATTCGGTCGCGCCCGCGCGTTCGCGAATATCGAACCAGATGCTTTCTTCCGCTGCCGAGCCGGAGCCGGTCCAGCTTTTGCGGGCTTCGGCGCGCTGGCGCTCCATCGCGACATCGAAACCGGCCGTATCCACCGGACGCCCTTGTCCGCGAAGCACGTCTTCCGTCAGATCGAGCGGGAAGCCGAACGTATCGTAGAGCTTGAACGCTACTTCGCCGTCCAGCGCTTCGCCATCCGACAGTTTCGCGGTTTCGTCCTCCAGCAGCCGCAGGCCGCGGCCCAGCGTTTCCTTGAACCGGGTCTCTTCGAGTTTCAGCGTTTCGGTAACCAGCGCGCTTGCACGATCCAGTTCGGGGAAGGCCTTGCCCATTTCGGTGACCAGCGACGGCACCAGTTTCCACAACAACGGATCCTGGCAGCCCATGATATGGGCATGACGCATCGCACGCCGCATGATCCGGCGCAGGACATACCCGCGGCCTTCGTTTGACGGCAGCACGCCGTCGGCGATCAGAAAGCTCGACGCCCGCACATGATCGGCAATCACCCGGTGCGACGCCTGATGGTCGCCATCCGGCTCGACGCCGGATTCCTGCGCCGATGCCTCGATCAGGTAGCGCATCAGGTCGATATCGTAATTGTTGTGCTTGCCCTGCAGGACCGCGGCGAGGCGCTCCAACCCCATGCCGGTATCGATCGACGGGTGCGGCAGATCGTTCCGCGTATCGGCATCCATCTGCTCGTATTGCATGAATACGAGGTTCCAGATTTCGATAAACCGGTCGCCGTCTTCGTCCGGACTGCCGGGCGGGCCACCGGGAATGTGATCGCCGTGATCGTAGAATATTTCCGAACACGGCCCACACGGGCCGGTATCGCCCATGGACCAGAAATTATCGCTGGTCGGGATCCGGATAATCCGGTCGTCGGACAAACCGGCGATCTTCTTCCACAATTCCGCCGCCTGCTCGTCTTCCGAGAAAACGGTAACCAGCAGTTTTTCCGCGGGCAGACCGTATTCCCTGGTGATCAGGGTCCAGGCATGTTCGATCGCGACATCCTTGAAATAATCGCCGAACGAGAAATTGCCGAGCATCTCGAAGAACGTGTGATGCCGGGCGGTGTAACCGACGTTTTCAAGATCGTTATGCTTACCGCCGGCGCGCACGCATTTCTGCGATGTGGTGGCGCGGCTATAGGGCCGCTTTTCCAGCCCGGTAAAGACGTTCTTGAACTGCACCATGCCCGCATTGGTGAACAGCAGTGTCGGGTCGTTATGGGGCACCAGCGGCGACGATGACACGATCTCGTGGTCGTTCGTGGCGAAATAGTCGAGAAAGGCCGTCCGGATTTCACTCGTGGTCGCGTTCATGTGTCCGCTTTCTTCGCCTGTTCAGGCTGGTTCCTGCGCCGTCTGCCACCTGGGCGGCCCGATCGGGAGTGCCACCCAAGCCGCGTCCCGGTGTTCCATTCTGGCCGTTATAACGGCGCTGTATTTCGCCCTCGAGCGAAGGCGCCCGTTTTTAGCGGGCGCGGATGAATCTGTCCAGATTTGACCGTCAATGCCCGTCACCGCCAACGGCGCGTCCCGGATCACAAAAAACGGGCCCCGCAAGCGGGACCCGTTATTGTTGTTTCAGAGCCGCAAAGGGCGATGTATCTTACCGGGCGTCCTCGGCATCGTCATCATCGTCATCTCCCGCGGCGTCTGCATTGCCCGCCGGATCAGTCAGCGCGGCTTCGCCCAGAACCCCGGAATGTTCCAGAATCTGATTCTCAAGCTGCTCCTTCAGATCGGGGTTTTCCATCAGGAAGCTCTTCGCGTTTTCACGTCCCTGCCCGATCCGCTGATCGCCATAGGAAAACCAGGAGCCTGATTTCTCGACCAGCCCGGCCTTGACCCCGAGATCGACCAGCTCGCCCATCTTGGAAATGCCCTGGCCGTACATGATGTCGAATTCAACGACCTTGAACGGGGGCGCCATCTTGTTCTTGACCACTTTTACGCGGGTTTGGTTGCCGACGATTTCGTCGCGGTCCTTGATCGCACCGATACGGCGAATGTCGAGACGCACCGACGAATAGAATTTCAGTGCGTTACCGCCGCTGGTCGTTTCCGGGCTGCCGAACATCACGCCGATTTTCATGCGGATCTGGTTGATGAAGATAATCAGGCATTGCGACCGGTTGATGGAACCGGTGAGCTTGCGCAGCGCCTGGCTCATCAGGCGGGCCTGCAAACCAACATGGGTGTCGCCCATTTCGCCTTCAAGCTCGGCGCGCGGCACAAGGGCCGCCACGGAATCGATCACGATCACATCAATCGCACCGGAGCGCACCAGCGTGTCGGCAATCTCAAGCGCCTGTTCGCCGGCATCGGGCTGCGAGATCAGCAGTTCCTCGATGTCGACGTTCAGCTTGCGGGCATAGATCGGATCAAGCGCGTGTTCCGCATCGATAAAGGCGCAGGTGCCGCCCTTCTTCTGGGCTTCAGCCACGATATGCAGCGCCAGGGTGGTCTTGCCGGAACTTTCAGGGCCGTAAATCTCGACGATACGCCCTTTCGGCACGCCGCCGATGCCGAGCGCGATATCGAGCCCGATGGAGCCTGTGGAGACTGCTTCGGCATTGGCCGGTGTGGCGCCCTCGCCGAGTTTCATGATTGAGCCCTTGCCATGGGCCCGTTCGATCTGACTCAGCGCTGCTTCCAGCGCTTTCGATTTGTCGTTTGCAGATCTGTCCATAATATCCCGGTCAACCACCCTGAGGTTCGTATCAGCCATAATGCCCTGCTCCTTATTTCATACGGTTCGTGTCGGTGCAATCAGATGAAGTCGGACAAATGTACCGGCTTTGTTCTCATTTACAAGAACGAATTCAACAAATTGAAAACGCGTTGTTTTTACAGGTAAATTCCGGGTTTGTTCTCACACATCAGGAGAACACTTCAAGTTAGTGAACGCATCATAACACATCAACGATTCGCCGGCGCACGCGCTGCACACACCCTGCACGTGGCCTGTATCCGGTCGCACGCGGCAGGCGCGACGGGATATACTTCGCGATCCAGCGCCCTAATTCCTGTGCTCAACACATAACAGACACACGCTATGAATTTAAAAAATTGAATATTGCCAGCGGTGAAATTACGAGCCGCGCGCCCTCCGTGCGAGGGCCCTGCTAGCGCCCCTTGGCGTCGACGTCGATATCGTGCCTGGCCGCACCGGATCGTTCGAAATCACACGCGACGGCGACAAGCCTGTCAAACCGATCCCGGCCGTCAGCGCCATCCTTTGCCGCGATTTCCGCCAGCACGCCGAGAGAATTTTCCGCCTCGCCGAGAAGCTTTCTCGAGCTCGTCGTAACCGCAACAGGCTTGCCGCTGCTGTCAACGACCAGGCGGGGATTAGGCAGCGAATCGAACAATTCGCGGGGCATCCGTGAACGGCGACGGCAGACAAGTCCCGCATGCAAGCGCCGCGACCAATGCGACCGCCAACACCACGATGCCAAGCTGAAGGGTCGTATCCGGGCCGCTATTTGCTGCAACAGATTGGGCCGCTACAGGCCCGCCGCAAAGAATGGCCGGGACGACCGCAAGAGAAGGCCCGGCCAATCTGACTGCGATCCGTTTTAGCCCCCCTGCAAACCCCATCATCAATCCCAATTCCAACGTTCCACGTCTTACCGGCGCCCATTTTGCAACGCCGGAAACTATACCCCTGACCGCCGCTATTAACGAAACGATAAGGTTAATATTTGGTTGATGCCAACATCAGGCACCGCGCCGCACGCTGCGCCTTAAGCCAAATTTAACCAGATCATGGCTTCTTTAGAGCTTCTCTCGTTCTGCATGATTACGCATGTCAGCCAAGGCCGCGCATACGGCACCAATTGATCCCGAACCCGCGGGCGGTGGATCCGTTGCGGCACATGCCGCATTGTTCGACGGCGTCGCGGCGCGCCATGCTGGCATACCGCAGGAAACACCGCTGAACGCCTCCCGCCAACTGGCATCGCGGCGGGCATCGTTTGCCTGGTTCGATGCATGGCTCGGTGCGCAGCAGGCCGACAGCGCACAGGCGCTCGATCTCGGATGCGGACGCGGCGAAGTCAGCGCGCAGATCGCGCTGCTCGGCGCCAAGGTCACGGGGATAGATATATCAACCGAAAGCCTGTCGCGGGCGCGCGGCCTGGCCCGCACCCACGGTGTTGCCGACCGCATCGAGTTTATGGAAGGCAATGCGGAAGCGCTGCCATTTGACGACAACCGCTTCGACCTGGCGGTGAGCGCCGGTGTTATGTCATTCGTCAATTTCGACCGGGCGATCGCGGAGCTTGCCCGCGTCGTCAAACAGGTCGGCACCGCCGTCATCTTCGACACCCTGGGCCATAATCCGGTCGCGCGGCTCGGGCGGCGTCGGCATCTTGTGACCGGGCGAACCACACGGTTCCAGGTCGAAAATATCCTGACCTGCAGTCACCTTTACAGATTGCAGGCGCATTTCGGACAGGTTGATGTTCAGGTCTTCGGCCTTCTGACCGTCCCGCTGATCTTCATTGAAAATGCGCTCATCCGGGTTCACCCGACGCTGGGGAAACTGTGTGCCCCTTTCGCATCCGGTTTGCGGGTGCTTGACCGTGTTCTCCTGAAATGGCGCCCGCTACGGCGCTACGCTTTCCGCGTGGTGGTCGTCGTAAAATGGCCACGGTCACACGTGAGAGATTAAACTTCAGGCAGCATCAACCGCCTCGAAAGAGGCGAGTTCTGCCCCTTCCGGCACCCGTTCACCTTCGGCGAAATGCACCGCAGTCACCGTGCCTTCTGCCGGCGCGCGGATCGTATGCTCCACCTTCATCGCCTCGATTGCGAGCAACGGTGTGCCCGCCGCGACCGTCGCGCCGTCAGCGACATGCACGGCAACCACGACGCCCGGCATACGCGCAAACAGCGATCCACTATCCGCAGCCCCTGCCCCGCGCGATGCCAGC
>Ga0315331_10004962_pt1 | contig 10025 bp, 9 predicted proteins | sample M160m34915metaG_FD_203456 | JGI IMG/M metagenome (GOLD analysis project Ga0315331, IMG submission 203456) | Ammonia-oxidizing marine archaeal communities from Monterey Bay, California, United States - M1 60m 34915 | ecosystem: Environmental > Aquatic > Marine > Intertidal zone | place: USA... | reverse complement strand
ATTAGATTGTATAAAAAAAGTTTCATAAATTAATACATGTAATAATACATGGAAGAAATTGGCTATGAAGAAAAAAATATTAATAATAATCATTAATCTATGGAAGATGCTTGTTTATCTTCCTAGATTTACTCATAAACCTATTGGTTATTTAATTGGTATTGTCTTCTATATTCTTCCTATAAAAAGAAACTTATACAGTAAAAGAAATATTAACCTTTGCTTTAAAGATCTAACTCCCAATCAAAAAAAGAAGATTTATACGAAAAATATACTTAATACTGGAATGGTAATTATAACTACTGGAATAGCATGGTTTTGGTCAAATGAAAGAATTAATAGATCTATTAAATATTCTATTAAAGGCTTAGATAGTCTAGCTAAAGAACAAGAGAAAGGTAATGGAGTATTGCTAATATTTAAACACTCTTTACATCTAGAATTAGATTCAAGGATTTTAGGAATGAATATACCTGTATATGGCGTAGAAAGAGTTCATAATTCTGATTATTTTGATTCAGTTCAATCCAATGGAAGGCTTAAAGGCCTAAAAGACTCGGCTGATAAAAATCAGCCAATCAAATTCATTCGATGGTTAAAAACTGGTAAAAGCGTTCTTTACGCAATTGATCAGGATTACGGAATGAATTCTTCAGAAATAATAAAATTCTTTGGCAATGATGCTGCGACCATAATTGCACCTTATAAAATAGTTAAAAGTTCAAAATGTAAAACTTATTTTATAAATAGTTATATTGAAAATGGATCTTTAATTCTTTCGCTAGAAAAATTTGATGGTGATATGACTTCGCCAAGAAATTTTTCACAATCAATAAATAACTTTATAGAGAGCAAAGTAAAACTTCATCCAGATGAATATTTGTGGCAACATCGCAGATTTAAATCAACTCTTGGAAAGGATAATTTTTATAAATGATTAATTTAAGCAAGATTGAGGAAATAAAAGGTTTTATGCCTAATCATGAAGGTGAGGCTCTTATGTCTTGGGCTAAAACCTTTTCGAAGATAGGTCCATTGCTTGAAATTGGAAGTTTTTGTGGAAAGTCTTCAATATATTTAGGTCTAGCTGCCAAAGAAAAAAATCAAGTAGTTTTTACTATTGATCATCATAAAGGTTCAGAAGAACATCAACTTAATGAAGAGTATTTTGATCCAGAAATTTATGACGAGAGTTTAAATTCAGTAAATACATTTCCACTTTTTTTAAAAAATATTAGAATTTTTGATCTAGAGGACTCAGTAATACCAATTGTAAGTTCATCAGCTAGGGTCGCCAAGGGTTGGAATAAGAATCTTGGAATGGTATTTATAGATGGCAGCCATTCATTAGAGTCAGCTACTCTTGATTATGAAAGCTGGGGATCTCATATTAAAAATGGTGGCGCTCTTGTTATCCATGATATTTTTGAAGATCCTAATCTTGGTGGTCAGGCGCCATATGAAATATATAAAAGAGCATTGAACGATGGCTATAAGTTATATGACCGAGTAGATACGATAGTCTGCTTAACTAAAGATTTTTAGTTTGCATATCTATAAATAAGTTACATCCATCTGTAAATTTATAAAGAGAGTCAGCAGCTAGGATTACAGCTGCTGCAGTCCATGATGGCTTCTCATCTGGCCAGAAAATATTTTCAACATACTGCCATCCCATATATGGAACATTATGCTCATCAGAAATATTTAAGGATTCTAAAAATATGTCTTCTGCTAAATTTAGTTCATCTGCTTTTACTGCAGCAATTACAAACTCATTGGTTTCAGCAACTGTTACCCACGGCTCTTCCTTTACACATTTAATCCCTAACCCTTTAACATAAAACTCAGAAATTGTATTAATTAGAATATCTTTACTCTCATCTCTATTAAAAGCACCTGAAATTATTGGATAATACCAATCCATGGAAAATCTTTTTCTATCTATTTTTATATCAAATAAGCCTTCAGGATTTCTTAAAGCTTTTTTTAATTTAAGATAAGAACTCTGCCAATTACTTAATTTAAATTTATCTGTGTCTTGGGTAATATTAAATAAGGCAATTGCGCATTCTAGGCTTTTTAAAATTGAGGATGAACCAGTTATTAAAAAATCATCTCCTGGCAAACCATTCTCATTAAGACACCATGGAATTGTTCCTTTATCATTTTGTAGATCAACACAAAAATTAATACCTTTACTGGCACAAGGCCAAATAGATTTGACATATTTTAAGTCTTTGGTGATTAAATAATAATGAAGCAATCCAGTGCTCAAATAGCAAGAAAAATGTGTTTGTTTATTGGTCTGAGTAGCTTTGTCATCAACAAATTCACTGTACCAACTTCCGTCTTTATTTTGATTATTAACTAGCCAATCAAATCCAAGCCTTGCAGCTTCAAGATTCCCCAAAGTTACTAGACCCATTATTGATTCGATATGATCCCATGGATCAAGTTTTCCTTCTTTAACAGACGGAATTGCGCCTGAAGGAGACTGACAGGACTTTATATAATCTGCTGATGGTTTATAAAAATCAGGATGAGTGTAATCATGATCTTTGAATATCTTCTTTGTTGGCATATGCATTATTTTTTTTGGTAATACATAGCAATACTTTTTCCAAGTATTGGATTAAGAATCTTATCAAGTATCTCTAAATACATAGGTTTCTCAAGGATCTGTTTTTCTAAAACTTTTTTGTAAGCTTTAACTAGAATATTTGTTTCTTGCGTTTTCCAAAACATACATCTTAACCACCAATATGGGGCATGAAGCGAATGAAATTTTTCAGAAGAAATATATTTAAAACCATGGCTTGAAATAGTATGAATTGCCTGTTTCTTTTTAAAAATTCTTACATGACCGCCAGGCATATTATGATAATCCTCTGAAAGCATCCAGCATAATTTTTCAGGCCAATATGCAGGAAAGCTAGGTAGGAAATATCCATTTGGTTTTAATACTCTTCTAATTTCATCCAATGCATCTTCATAGTTTATTAAATGCTCTAAAACCTCTGAGCAAACTACCATGTCGAAGGAGGAGTCGGCAAAGGGCATTTGATAGCCTGAAGCCATTGTAAAACCAGCTCCTTCATTGGATATAGATTCAAAATATTCTGCACCTTCTTGAGCAATTTTTAAGGATTCAGTATGGAGGTCTAGTCCAATGCAATAAGCATTAGGAAATCTATCCATAATCCCGAATATATGCCTACCCTCTCCACAACCTAGATCAAGAACTTTTGCAGAATCTGGAATATTAATTTTTTTAAAATCAAAGGTTAGCATTATTGCCCTTAATAATTGTTGTATGGTTTTTTATAACTTTATTCATTAATTCTTCATATTGTTTGCCAATAGTCTGCCAATTAAATTTATTTTTTATATGGAGTCTACCTTTAGCTGCTACTTTATTATACAGATCAGGCTCAAGTAGTATTTTTCTAATAGAATCTCTAATAGCGTCAGAATCTTTTGGCGGTATAAGTATTGCAAAATTATCAGTTATCTCAGGAATTGATGCCACATCTGTTGCTATCAAGGGTATAGAACATGACATAGCTTCAGCTACAGGATAACCAAATCCTTCATACAAAGAGCTAACAATAGCAACTGAGCTTTTAGCATATTCTTGGGCAATTTCATCTTTTGTAATACCCGTCTTGAATGTGACTCTTTCATTAAGATTTAATTTTTTAATTAGCCTATCTGTATGGCCGCCCTTTCTCAGAGTTCCGATGACTAATAGCTCAATGTCTTGAAATTCTTTAGATAGATCAGCTAAAGCATATAGAGAGAAATCTAAACCTTTTAATGGAACATCTGCGCTTGCTGTAGTAATTAGTCTTTGAGGTAAATTCTTAATTTCAGGATAAGGTCTAAAAATATTTGAGTCTACTGCGTTATGAATAACTGAAATATTTTCAGGTTTGACGTGAAATTCTTTGCTAATGTCTTTTTTTGAATTATTTGATGGAGTTAATATATTTTTCAATAGAGGTGCTACTTTCTTTTGCATTCTCAAAAATGAATACCATCTATGTCTTGAAAATCTATAAATTAAGTTATTACTTGTTGATAATTCATACTTTAAGTCCATAGTAATTGGATGATGAATAACCTCAATTAGTGGTGTCAAAATCTGAATATATTCCATGCCATAACTTACAGACTGATTATCGATAACTAGATCATATTTATTTTTTAATACATGCTTTTTAGCTCTCACGCCAAATGTCCTCATCTCTGGAAAACCGCCAAAAAGGACAGAAAAGAACTCATAAAAATCACTAGTTGTTTTATCTTTATGGTTTATAAATTTAAAAAACCTATCTTTAAAGTTAAAAGTTTCAAATAAATTCAAACCTGGAGATCGTATTAATACTATTTTTTTATCTAATTCAGGATATGGCGGCCCTGAAAAAACTGTAACTTCATGACCTAAATTTACTAATGCTTGGGATAAATCTTTTACATAAATGCCCTGACCGCCACCAAATGGAGCGCTTCTGTAACTTAAGATAAGTATCTTCAAAGAAGCCAATTCTTTATGAGTTGGTATATGTTAGCCAAGATTTATACTGATCACTTTGACCAGAAACAATAAGGCTATAAGTTTCTTGAAGTTTTGCTGTAATTGGTCCTCTCAAACCTACTCCAATTGATTTTGTATCAATTTTTGTCACCGGAGTTATTTCAACAGCAGTTCCAGTAAAGAATGCTTCATCTGCATTGCATAAATCTTCGTAAGTAAGATCTTTTTCAGCAACATTTATTCCAAAATCTTTAGCTATGGTGATTACAGATTGTCTAGTGATTCCATTTAAGCAATGTTTAACATTAGGCGTATATATTTCATCATTTTTTACAATGAAAATATTTTCTCCACTTCCTTCTGAAATAAAGCCATCCTCATCCATTAATAGGGCTTCATCTGCTCCCTTTTTTACTGCATCTTGAAGTGCCATTATGGAGTTAATATAGCTTCCCATAATTTTATTACCAGAATACAAGGGATTAGAATATTGAGAAAAGGGAGATTTTATAATTGAAATACCGGCTTCTTTAGCTTCGGGGCTCATATATGAAGGCCACTCCCATGCTGCAACTGCAATATTTACCGATAAGTCTGTAGCTCTTAAGCCCATTGACTCGCTACCAAGATATATCATTGGCCTTATGTATCCTTCATCCAAAGTATTTTTAGAAAACATAGATTTCTGGATTTCAATAATTTTTTCTTTGGAGTAAGGTACTTCAATATTTACTTTATCTGCAGCAGAAAATAATCTATCGGTATGATCATCTAACCTAAATATTGCTGGGCCTTCTGGTGTCTTGTATGCTCTAACTCCCTCAAATACACCTAATCCATAATGAAAGGTATGGGTAAGTATATGAATATTTGAATCATTCCATGCTTGGAAAGATCCATTCTTCCATATAAATTTTGTTTCTGTATTTACAAACATTTGTTGATAGTTAATTTAGGTAAAGTATTATGACAAACAAGAGATAAATACTAAAGGAAGATCATGAAAGTTATTGAATCTATATTTAGAGAATATGATATTAGGGGCACATATCCTGAAGAAATAAATGAAGGAGTTATATCGATAATCGGGCAAGCTATAGCTTTAAAATGTAAACAAGAGGGTATTACCGAGATTTCAGTTGGAAGAGATGGAAGATTATCTGGCGAGATATTGCTAGATTCTATGTGTAATTCTATTGCAAAATCAGGAATTTCAGTGACTAATATTGGGTTAGTGACTAGTCCTATTTTGTATTATGCAGCAAAGAAAAATGTTTCTAAGAGCGGTATCATGATAACTGGAAGTCATAACCCCAAAGATGATAATGGTATTAAGATGGTTATCAATGACAAACCAGTTTCAGGTACTGAAATACTATCATTAACTAAATTTGTTCCAGAATTTGATAAAACAAAGAAAGAGATAATTAAAATAGATATTATTGAAGATTACATAAATGATGTGCTGCAAAAAATTAGACTAAATCATCCTGAGAATGTGAAAATTGTAGTTGATTGCGGAAATGGTGCAGCTGGTTGTGTTGCTCCTGAGTTATTTAAAAGATTAGGGTGTAATGTAATTAATCTTTTTTCTGAAATTGATGGAAATTTTCCTAATCATCATCCTGATCCTGGAAAGATTGCCAATCTTCAGGACTTAATTGAGGCTGTTAAAGATGAAAAGGCAGATCTTGGTTTAGCGTTTGATGGTGATGGAGATAGGGTTGGTCTGGTTACTGAAAAAGGCGATGTGGTTTTTCCAGACAAAATCATGATGCTTTTTGCAGAAGATGTATTGGCTAAAAATAATGGCGGTCAAATTATCTTTGATGTTAAATGCTCTAATTCGCTTGCACAAATCATTGAGTCAAATGGTGGGGAACCAATCATGTCGCCAACTGGTCATTTCCACATAAAAAATAAACTCAGAGAAACTAATGCATTGCTTGCAGGCGAAATGAGTGGTCATATCTTTTTTAATGATGATTGGTATGGATTTGATGATGGACATTATGCCGGAGTGAGGATAATAGATCTTATTAATAGGTCAGATTCTTCAATAGATCAAATGGTCTCTAGATTACCTGAATCATTCTCTACCCCTGAGCTTAATATTCATGTAAGTGATGATATTAAATTTGATATTGTTCAAAAATTTGCGGAAGAATGTCTATTGGATGGTAATAAAATAACAATTGATGGTTTACGAATTGAATTTAGCAATGGATGGGGTTTATTAAGAGCATCTAATACAACGCCTAAACTAGTTCTAAGGTTTGAAGGAGATAGCGAAGATGATCTAAAAACAATACAGGAAAACTTCCTAAATGAATTTAAAAGAATATGTCCTGAAATTGATTCAACTATGCATTAGAATGGATAAAAATAACTATTTAAAATTTGAAAGGTAATAGAAAACAAATAATTCTTCAGTCACTAGCTGGCCTTCTAGAAGAAAGAAATTTATCCAAAGTAACTACTGCTGTTTTAGCAGAAAAATCAGGAATAACCGAAGCTGCTCTCTATAGACATTTTCCTAGCAAAAGGTCGATATTCTCTGAACTTTTTGGATTTTGTGATGATGCTATTTTTTCTAAGTGTGCTGAAATTAAGAAAACGGATTTAAGTTCAGAAGAGAAAGTAAAAAACATATTTTTATTTTTTATAATTTTTCTTGAAAAGAATAAAGGTTTTGCAAGAATCCTGTCTAGAGAAGCTCTGAGTTCTGATGAACAAAATGTAACCGATGCAGTTAATCAATTTTTTGAGAGATTAGAGCTCAATATTAAACAAATCTTAGCAGAAGAAGCTAATAAACTAATCGCTCAACCAGGAATTTCAGCACAATTAATAGTTACCTCTTTAGAAGGAACTGTTTCAAGATATATTCGATCTAAATTTAAGGAATCGCCTTCAAGTTATTCTGAAAATATTTGGACCTTAACTGTCTTATCTACTTTTAAAGATTAATTATCTATGTTTTCATTCAGGAATAATTCGAAATAGGTATTTTTATCGTCTGGATTTGCAATTTCTCCAGTTGATTTATTTACCTTTACATAAGATATACCACTCGGAATTTTTATTTCTGATTCAGGCAAATTTTCTAAAGCCAAACTCATATAATCAACCCAAATTGGTAGAGCAATGCTTGAGCCATATTCATTATCTCCAAGTGAAGTAAAGTCATCGGTGCCAACCCAGACAGTTGTTACTAGATCTTCATGGAATCCAGAAAACCATGTACTTTTTGCATCATTCGTAGTGCCAGTTTTTCCTGCAATATCTGATCTTTTTAAAATACCAGTTTTACGTCCTGTGGATCCTCTTCGGGTATGCTCTTTTAAAATATCTTTAACAATATGAGTAACTCTTTCATCTATAACTTTATTTTTATTTGATGCATTACTTAACAAGTTATAAGGTTTTTTAGCTTCTAGCTCCAATGTATTTAACCAAGGAAATGCAGACATTTTAGCTGTAATATCTTCTAAATCAGCTTCTTCTGTATCCTGATGTATAAAGATATTATTTCCATCTCTATCTAAGATTTTTGAGACATAATGTAAATCTACTAAATATCCATCATTTGCTAACACTCCATATGATCTAGCTACTTCTGCTGGAGAGAAATTGCCAGATCCTAAGGCTAAAGAGAGATCATTAGGGAGCCTGCTTCTTTCGAAACCAAATTTAGAAATATAATTATTTGCTGTTGTGATACCTAATTCTCTTAAAAGTTTTATTGATACGATGTTTAGAGATTGAACTAGCCCCTCCCTTAGTCTAGTTGGTCCATAAAATTTTCCAGTATAATTTTCTGGTCTCCAGAAACTTTCTAAATTCTTATCGTTAAAGATTATGGGTGCATCATTAATAATAGATGATGGATTATAATTATTGGCAAATGCAGCAGCATAAACAAAAGGTTTGAAACTGGAGCCTGTTTGAGGAAATGAAAGTCTCACTCTATCAAAAAGGCCATCATCAAAAGATGTACCCCCAACATAACTTGAGATACTTCCCGTATTCGGGTTTATGGAGATAAGAGCAGCTTCAGCTAAAGGAATCTGATCAAGAACAATATTATCATTAGTGGATTTTAGGTAAATGAAATCGCCAGGCTTAATTAAATCATAGAAATTTTGTGGCAATGATCCTCTTGAATTAATAGATATAAATCTTCTAGCCCATTTGTATGTTTCCGCATCCCAATTTAGAGATAAAACCTGTAGATCTTCACTTAAATACTTGAAGCTCTCTTCATTAACATCGATGACTATCCCTCTTTTATGAGAGTGAATGAAAATATTTGAATCAAATGTATTTCTAATTCTTGTTAGTAAGGTGTCTACATTACTAGTAAAATCAAAGCTTTCTTCAATGCCTATAGTAAGAGGTGAATAATCTAAATTTACTAAAGAATTTATATCATCTATAGAAAATATATCTAGATAATTATTCTTTGGACGCCATCCATGCCTTTTATCATATTCTGACAAGCGCTCAGAAATGCTTTCAATTGCTTTGGACTGAAGTTTTGAATCGATAGTTGAATATACTTCCCATCCTTCTGAATAAGCTCTTAAACCATATCTATTAATTATTTCTTGCCGAATTAATTCAGCTAAATGTCTTGAATCTAGGTCATAAGATTTAATATTTTTTGAAATATTTACTGGTTCAGATATTGCTAAAATATAATCTTCATTAGTTATGTATCGAAGCTTGAGCATTCTTCCTAGAATCCAATTTCGCCTTGATTTCGTTCTCTCAGGAGCTTTAATAGGATTAACTCTTGAAGGAAGTTGAGCTAGTGAAGCAATTAATGCACTTTCTGCTAGAGTAAGCTCTTGAGAACTTTTACCAAAATATGTATCCGCAGCCGATTCGATTCCATAAGATCTATTGCCCAAAAAAATACTATTTACATATAGTTCAAAAATTTCTTTTTTGCTAGCTGTACTTTCTAGCTCATAGGCAAGTAGGATTTCTTTTAATTTTCTTATTACTGTTTGATCTCTTGTTAAGACATAGCCTCTTACAACCTGCATTGAAATTGTCCCGCCTCCTCCAAAACATCCATTGGGGCCAATGCATCTTATAAAAGATCTTAGAATACCCGTATAACTTATGCCTTGGTGTCTAAAAAAACCATCATCTTCAGCTGCTAAAAAAGCATTTTTAAGATTGCTTGGAATATCATCAAAGTTAATGGGTCTCCGTTTTTTTTCTCCAAATTCTCCTATAAGAACACCATCACTGGTATAAATTTTTAAAGGCACTTGAAGTTGTGATTGATCAACTAAACTTATTTCAGGAAGATCAGGTTTCAAGTAAAGATATATAGTTAATGTTGTTAATATTCCAAAGGTTGTTACGGCTATGCTGGACCAGAATAAAAACTTGATAAATTTTGTCATAACTTTATAAAAGTGAGTAGATACATTTTAATATAAGAATTAATGAATATATCTTTTATCAT
>Ga0315331_10004960_pt1 | contig 10027 bp, 7 predicted proteins | sample M160m34915metaG_FD_203456 | JGI IMG/M metagenome (GOLD analysis project Ga0315331, IMG submission 203456) | Ammonia-oxidizing marine archaeal communities from Monterey Bay, California, United States - M1 60m 34915 | ecosystem: Environmental > Aquatic > Marine > Intertidal zone | place: USA... | reverse complement strand
TGGCAGTCATCATCTGGGCCGATATAACGTGACGTGACGAGATCGCGATAAACAGGTTTTTAAGGTTCCCTCGCTTCGGAATGCCGCTGAGACGGCACTCTATTTTCATGATGGCTCAGTGGAGTCGTTGGAGAAGATAAACCTTTAAGACATGGTGTGATTTTGTATACTCGTGCTCAGTTTGAAGTTTACTTGGGAAATGTCGGTTAAATGAGCGCTAAGGCGTCGCTCCCATCAATAGGCGGCGTCGACTAGAGGTGGGGAGTTCTTTTCTTCACCGGTAGGCCCTCGTATTTACCGGGGCGCGTTATTTCTTGTTTCGACAAGAGATAAACGGTGATGAAGGAACACATCCATGGCTGTCAATGACCGTACACCTATCTTCATAGGCGTCGCGCAAGTAGAACAACGCGAAGACGATCCGAGCGTCGCAAAGGAACCGCTGGATCTGATGGTCGAAGCGGTTCGGGTGGCGGGTGAAGATTGTGGCAATCTGAAAGTCTTGGAGTTGGCGGACTCGGTGCGCGTGATACGAGGCATCTGGGGCTACGGTAATCCCGCTCGCCAAGTTGCCGAACGCATCGGGGCCAGTGGTGCGGAGACAGGCCTAACGTCGCTTGGCGGCAACTATGTGCAATCGATGACCAATCGAAGTTTCCTCGATATTCAAAGCGGCAAAAACGAAATTGTCATTGTTACCGGTGGCGAATGCGGGCGCACTCAAGGCCGCGCGCGCAAGGCCGGGGTCGAACTAGATTGGAATCCATTGACCCGGGAGCCGGGTGCCAGTCCGATGACACGGGATGACGGCGCGGCGCCGGATATGTTTCTCGGAAGCAGTAAAGTAACCCGCCACGAAGCGGAGACGCGCCGGGGCATCCAATTCCCCATCCAGTTCTATCCGATGTTCGAGACTGCCTTGCGCTACTCTAATGGTGAGAGCGTCGATGGGCACTTGAAGCGCGTCTCAGAGCTTTGGGCCGGGTTTAACCGGGTGGCCGTTGATAATCCCAACGCCTGGATTCGCAAACCGCTGAGTGCGGAGGAAATCCGAACGCCATCTCCGTCGAATCGGCCGGTCTCATACCCTTATACGAAGCTGATGAATTCGAACAACAGCGTCGATCAGGGCGCGGCATTGATCCTGACATCCGTCGGCAAGGCGCGGGAACTCGGCATTGCCGAAGATCGTTGGGTCTATCCGCATGCGGGGACGGAGGCTTGGGATCATCTTTACGTTTCTGAGCGCGACAATCTCCATTCCTCACCGGCGATACGTCTCACGGCCGCGAAATTGTTCGACCTAACTGGTTTCGGTGTCGACGATATGGATCAAGTCGACCTCTACAGTTGTTTTCCAGCGGCTGTGCAGGTTTCGGCGAATGAAATCGGTCTCACCCATGACCGTCCATTGACGGTTACCGGCGGCCTGACTTTTGCCGGTGGGCCGCTCAATAACTATGTCATGCACTCAGTGGCGAGGACCGTGGACCTTCTGCGCGAAAATCCGGGGAGTAAGGGCTTAGTGACCGCAAATGGCGGACTGCTCACCAAACATGCACTTTGCATTTATTCGACGGACGCGCCCGAAAAGCCCTTCGCCTGGGCCAACCTGCAGGATGAGGTCGACGCCATGCCGCGTCGCGAAGTGACTGAAGAACACGACGGAAGTGCGACGATAGAAACCTATGTAGTTATGTACGACGCCGAGGCACAGCCGAGCACGGCGCACGCCGCTTGTCTCTTAGACGACGGTAGTCGAACCTGGGCCAATATCGCGGATCGGGCCACGGTCACTGCAATGACGAAAGAAGAGTTTTGCGGTCGCGCCGGAAAAATTGACGGTGCCGGTGGTTTGACCCTCCAATAATGTGAACCTCCAATCAGCTCTGGTTCGGATAATCCGGTAGATTGAAACCGAACATCCGCTTGGCATTGAGACCGAGAATTCTCGCGCGCTGGTCGTCGTTCATCTTTTGCATGGTGCGTTCGATGGCGGCGGCAGAGTGAGGCCAGGTTCCTTCATGGTGTGGGTAATCGTTCGCCCACATGAAATTATCCCAAAGTTTATACTCCTCTGCCAACAGCAGACCTGCCGGGTCTTCTTGGAAACTAGCGGCACCGTTCGAGCGGAAGTAGTCGCTCGGCAGTCCCTGGAGTTTCGGGCGGACCCAGAAATGATGTTTCTTGTATGCCTCGTCCATGGCGTCGAGCACCCAGGGTACCCAGCCAATGCCGGCCTCGATCAGCGCAAACTGAATCCTCGGGAAGCGTTCCAAGACACCGGACGAGCAGAGGTTCGCTAACGGCTCGATGGTTGGAGAAAGCGAGTGCGTCACGTAATTGATGACGGCGCCTCCATTGCCCTTGGACGCCCGTGGATCGCGTCCGGTGGAGACATGGAAGGTAATCGGCAGGCCGGTTTCTTCGATCAGCGCCCACATCTTGTCGAAAACTGGCAAGTTGTAATTGTCATGGTCGACGTCGTGCGCGCCAAAGATAGGTTTACAGGGCAACGTCAGGCCGCGGAATCCCAAAGCGGCAACTCTTTCGATTTCCGTCATCGACCCGTCGAGATCGCCGGTCGCGATGGCCGCTAAGGGAGAGACGATGTCATTGTGATTGCCGAATTCCTCCCACGCCCACTCGTTCCATACCTTACATTGCGCCATGGCGAAGACCGGATCCGGCGTCGCCCACATGGCGAGGCCCTTATTTGGGAACATGATCTCGCCATCAATCCCGTCATATCGATTGTCTTCGAGGCGGCCCTCGACAGTGGCGCCCGCTTTGCCGCGCACACCGTCTTCGCCCAGCATTTTGAAGTCGAATACTTTGGACGGGCGATAGCCTTCGGTAATGCGCCATTTGCCACCCTTGTCGTCGACTTCTACGCGTGGAATGCGATCTAGGTATTTCTTGTCGATGCGCTTCTCCCACAGATCGAACGGTTCGTTCACATGGGTATCGGCGGAAATCATCAGGTACTTGTTAGGGTCGTCACGCCGCGCGGTACGCTTCCAGCCCTCGGGGCCGGGCGTCTCGCGCCGCCACTGATTTTCCGCATTGGTTTCGTATTTAGGCTGTTCGGACATTGTGCTTTTCTCCTGCCACTCACCCGTCGACAGGCTCAAGGTGAGGATTTGTATGCGCTATCTTCCAAGCAAGGCTCTATTTCGCCGCCAGGCGCCACTGCACCAGCGTATAGGGCGGCTCAGCATCGTCATGGGGCTCGAACACCGCTTCGACCTTGGAGCCGATCACAACATCCTGATGCGGATCGCCCAATAGATTGCCGATCATGCGGACATTTCCGGCCTGCGGCAGTTCGACCAGCACCACGAGATAGGGTCCTTGGTCCTTGAGCGCGGGATGCACGGGATGCCAGGGGCGTTCCCAACTATAAATCCTGCCGCTGGGTTCGATCTGTTTCCAGGTCATGTTGAATGAGCGGCAGTTATGGCAGACCCATTCCGGGCCCCATTGCCAGGTGTCGCAATCGCTGCATTTCTGGACCACAAGTTCGCCGTGCCGGGTCGCTTCCCAATAACTCTTATCGAGACCGTCTCCTTGCGGGACTGGGATCGGCATGCCTTTGGGCAAATAACTCTCGCTCATAACGTGGCCTCCGATCCCATGATGATGCTGCTGACATGGTGGACCATCGGTCCGGCGATGTTGATGGCGACGTCGGCGCCCGGAACCTGATTAACGGAGTCGCCTCGGATCTGCCGAACCGCTTCGATTTGCAGTCCAAGTCCGTGCATGTAGCACTCAGCCAAGTTTCCACCGCTGGTGTTGAGCGGCATCTTGCCGCTGGGCGCGATCAGGTTTTCCAATTGGAAAAACTCATTGCACTCCTCCGGTGCGCAGAAGCCGTGCTCGACGACAGCCATCATCACGCCGATGGTGAAGTTTTCGTAGCTCTGTACTACATTGACTTCGTCGGGGCTGACTCGCGCCATCTCGTATAGGCGGGGCGCCAAAGTGGCGAAGCTTGAGGACGGAAAGTTACTGGCGTTCATGACCGGTGCACCGCACCGATGGTCGGAGCCTTGAGCGGCGCCCAGAATAAAGGCCGGTTTTTGCTTCAGATCGCGCGCCTTTTCTGCCGATACGATGATGCAGGCGGCGGCGCCGTCATTCTCCTGGCAACAATCGAACAAGCGGCAGGGCTCTACGATCCAACGGGAATCGTCGTATTTCTCGTCTGAAAGGGGCCGGTTGTACATCACCGCGCGTGGATTGTTTTGCGCATGGGTGTAAGAGGCCATGGAGATCGATCGGAGAACGCTGTGATCGACGTCATATTCATGCATGAACCGCATCGCCCGCATCGCGTATTTTTGTAATGGCGACATGATGCCATAAGGCGACATATAGGCGGCGTCGCCGCTGACATGAGGATCGGGCGCACTCTGGCCGAACCGCCTGAATTGCCCCTGCGCGAGACCCCGGAAGGCGACCACGCAATCAGCATAGCCGCAAGCAACCGCGGCCGATGCATTGCCGACCGCGGCCGCAACACCGCCGCCGCCGCCGCCCCAATTCATGTTGGAGTATTTTAACTCCTTGATGCCGAGGGCCGCTGCGATCCGCGTGGGCTCATTGCGATCGTTGGAGTAAGAAGCGAATCCGTCGATCTCATCTGGAGAGATGCCCGCATCCTCGCACGCGGCCAATATGGCCTTGAGCACCAGGACGAACTCGTTGTCCGGCGATTGCCCGTGTTTGTAATAGGTCGTCTCGCCAACTCCGGCGACCGCCGTTTTTCCTCTGATGGTCCGTTCGCTCATGCGCTGCTTCGCATCCTTTGCCAAATGTCTTATAGGCAAAGTGAAAGCAAATTGACCTTCGGCAAGGGGAAGATCGTCAGCGGCGTAACGCACCCGCGTTGGCGGCAAGTCCGGCAGCGACCGCAATGAGGATCGCCAGGATGCCGTATATTTCGGGGAAATTGTGCGCGAGATTAAATATCTCGGCCTCGATACCACTTTTCGCGACATAGAGCGGCGTTTTTTGTGCGCTGATCATTTCGCCGTTGCGCACGAGGAAGGCTTCCAGATTATAGATACCCGTCGGTACATTTGCGGGGAAGAAAATTTCCGTTCGGAACAGCCTGCCACCGAGCACGCTGACCCGGCCTTCCAGCATACCATAGTGACCAAGTTTCTGTTTGCTGCGGATCAACGCGGTCTGGAAATCCGCCTTCTCGGCAGGGCCGATTTCCTCGCGGGGCGAGAAGTCGAGATACTCGACACCGATCTGGTGGCGTTCCCGGAGTGCGAACGGCAACCATTCATCGAGTTCCGCGCTCGCCATGACTTGGTAAAAGGAAATCGCGTCGTTGAAGGTAACGGAAGCATCATTGGCCCAGACGCCGGCGACACGCGCCTTGCGGCGCATGGTTATCGGTTCTCGGGGGCCTTGGACGACGACGACCACGTTCCCTTCGCCCTCAATCGCGCCGTAGAGCAACACTTGTTTACCGGTGAATCCTAAGTCGATTTTGACTAAGTGTTCGGAAAGATCGGCGACCAACGCATCGGCCAAGGTCGTCCGTCCCATCGTGGTAAGCAACACGATCAGGGCAATGCGAGTGAGCAGGCGGATCATCATCTTCAATGCCCTCCCGTGAAGCCGATGTTGTAAAGATCATCGGGAGTCATCACCAAGTCGAATCCGATTTTCGCACAAACCGCGAGGACGATCAGCGCCAGCAAGCCTCGTAATTGCTCGCCCTTGAGCTTGGAGCCGACGACCGTGCCGATTTGTGCGCCGATAACCGCACCGGCCAGCAGCAGGAAGGCGAGGACAAAATCCACCGTTTGGTTCATGGATGCCTGCCAAAACGTGGCGTTCGCCGTGACGAATATGATCTGAAAGAGTGACGTGCCAACGACGACATTGGTCGGCATGCCGAGTAGATAAATCATCGCGGGAACCATGACGAAGCCGCCGCCGACACCCATGATGGCTGACAAAACACCGACAAGGACACCAATGGTCAGAGGAAGCAGAGCGCTGATATAGAGCTTAGACTTTCTGAACCGCATCTTGAACGGCAAGCCGTGGAGCCAATTGTGCTGATGGAGTTTACGCCGTGCCCCACCGGGACGCCGGGAGCGCTGCAGGGCGCGCAGGCTTTCCACCAACATCAAGAACCCAATAGTGCCGAGAAACACCACATAAGAGAGCCGAATCACGAGATCGACCTGACCGAGATCGCGCAATTCCCGGAACAGCCAAACGCCGAACGTAGACCCTATGATACCGCCGATCAGCAGCACGCCGCCCATCTTGAAATCAACATTGCCGCGTCGCCAATGCGCGATGACGCCGGAGACTGAGGATGCAAGAATTTGATTGGCTTCTGTACCGACTGCAATCGGAGGTGAAATGCCGAGGAAGATCAGCAGCGGTGTCATCAGGAATCCGCCGCCAACACCGAAGATGCCGGAGAGCATGCCAACACCGATGCCGAGACCCAGCAGTAGGAAGATATTCACCGAAAGTTCGGCGATCGGCAGATAAATATACACGTTCCGCCCTTGTGGCCTGTCCTGTGCCAGGGTCCGACCGGCGGCGATTGGACTCTCGCCCTCAAGCCGCACTTGGAATAGATTGCGAATCGATCGCATTATGCGCCTCGACAGCGCGCGAAACAAGAGAGCGTTGGAATAAGGCCTTGGATGCGTGGCCATTTGCCGCGGACCAGCGGAACGAGCGGGAGGTGTAATGTCTTACAAATCGATTTTCAAACCGGAGTTGTTCTCCGGTCAAGTTATCATCGTGACCGGCGGCGGTAGTGGAATTGGACGATGCACGGCACATGAGTTGGCGGCACTTGGTGCCCTAGTTGTATTGACGGGCCGCCGGATTGAGAAACTCGACAAGGTTGCCGCGGAGATCCGCGAGGATGGCGGTAAGGCGGATGTCATCGCCTTCGATATTCGCGATGAGGATGCAGTTATTGCGAGTATTTCGGAAATCCTCGAACACCACGCAAAGATTGACGGATTGGTGAACAATGCCGGCGGTCAATTCCCAGCACGTTTGGAGGATATCTCGAACAACGGTTGGAACGCGGTGGTGGCAACCAACTTGACCGGTGGATTCTTGGTCAGCCGCGAAGTGTACCGCCAATGGATGAAGGCGCATGGCGGCGCCATGGTGAACATCATTGCCGACATTTGGCGCTCTATGGTGGAGATGGGGCATTCCGGGGCAGCACGTGCGGGCATGATGAGTTTAACGGAGACGGCTGCGGTCGAATGGGGCCCGGACGGGGTGCGCGTAAACGCGGTCGCACCCGGTTGGATCATGTCCTCCGGCTTCGATACATATGACGATCCTGAAACCCGGAAACGATTCAGCGAGATGCAGAACTATGTGCCATTAAAGCGGATCGGAACCGAGGCGGAACTCTCCGCTGCGATTGCATTCTTGTTATCTCCAGCTGCCGGGTTCATCACCGGATCCTGCATTCGTGTCGACGGCGGCGTCCCGAATACCTGCGTGAATATCCCCTTGCCTGATGGAGATAGCCGGGTCGAGTCGTTCGAGGGGTTTCATCGCGCCCTGAGACCGAGTGTGCTCGACGAATAGGGTTTCTTGTTCTGATAGATGAGCTTGACCGACGTCTATTCTATCATTCTGTTCTCCGCGTGGCTGAGACCGTTCACAATTGGGCCGAACTACTCATAAAAAAATGTCGAAAAGCGTCCTTCAGTTATGGATAGGGCAACGATTGCGACAAAGTTTCCTATTTTCATCTCCCGAGATGCTCTACCGAGAGCGAATGCTTGCACGTTGAGTTTATACTCCGTGGGCTAAAGCACTTTCTTACCCGCACGCATTTCGATTCGAAGCTATGTCCGTTCTCTACAAAATTGTAAGGAGACAAAAACGTCGGAGTGATAAGCTGATTTCTGACATGCTCAGTCTTGTGCAGTGCACTCAGGTTTCTGCGATCAATGCCTTGCTTCTGTGTGGGCGCCAGGGTTGTCGACGGACGTCATCCAGTGGACCAATTTATCCCGCCATTTTTGAACCAGGAATTGAGAACCTTCATTCGTGAGATGTTGTGAATCCCGAAATAGTAAGTTGCCGGATTCAATCACCTGACAACTTACAGTGTCGCAAAATGCACTCTTTGGATCTATGGTGACTGCGCCCTCGAAACGAGTCGCTAATCGCTCTAGTACGCCATCTATATCCGCAGCCAATTTTATATTTGATTCAAGGTCTTTTGGCCGACAATCGGTACGTAAGCGGTCTTGAATATCCCCGCCTGGCCGCGATAAACAGCGGGCGATATTGACTCCAGTCTCGTAGCTTGCTTTGACCAATAGAACTCGGCGGTTTTCCGCGCCTAGAATTTTTAAACTTTTTGTCATCTGTTCTTCGAAATACGTGATGTACTCGGCCCTAGAATGCTTGAAAGGTGAGTCAGCCTCTACCGGCCCGATGATCCCTGCATAGACGCCGCCTGCGATTATTATCGGATCGTCGACGTCACTCAAAATTCGATAGGCGTCAGCGACGTTTTTAGCGCAATCCTTATCGCGTTTTCCTTTAATAAATCGTGTTGTTCCATAAACGAACAGGCACCCTTGATCGATAAACCCAACGCCGCGAATGCGGTCCGCTCGGAAAAATTTGTCCAATCCATAAATTAAATTTCCAGCGTGGCTGTCACCGACGACATAAATGACTTTTTTCGCGTTTGGATTGCCGAAACGGCATCTGATAGATTCGCTCATGTCGCATAAATCGCCAGCGTAAGACAAAACTCCGGCCGAACGTTGCGTGCCGTCGCGATCTATCCGATGCGGAAGGCCCTCCCATATAACGACCGCTAAGGAGAGCGCTAATGTACCGGCAAAAGCAGAGATTAGGAGTCGTTCCCGCCATCGAATCCAGGCCTGTCGTTCGCGAAAGTTAAAAACTTCCAAGCCTTGCCATGCTAGCCGACCATTTTGGCGAAATGGAACTTCCACAAGGATATGCAGCGCGATAGTAGCGGCGATTGCGGCGATCGCGAGAACGACAATTTCAATAAGCGAAATAGGTGCGACATGCCAATATCGATAGATGACGATGACTGGCCAATGAACAAGATAGAGGGTGTAAGACAATCTACCGATAATCAAAAGCGGCGGTATTGTGAGTGCTGCGCGAAAGATCGGGTGGGCACCCGCGGCGAGAAGTAGAGTTGTCCCCAGAACCGGAAAAGCAGCGTAGATGTCTGGCCAAGCATATAATTCGTCGATAAGAGTGAATCCGATTGCCAGTAACCCAATTCCAGTCACACCAAAGAACAATTGTATGGATCTCGTTAAACGCCCCCCCCAAATCAGCACTGACGCTCCGGCAGCAAACTCGAAACAACGTACGGGCATCAAGTAGAAAGCTAATTGGGCATCAACCGCCGTCATAAATAGGTTCAATCCAAACGAGGCTATCAGTATCCCAGTCAGAATCCATACGAGCGAAAGATAACGGCCGAGAACAATAATTAGGAAAGGCCAGAAAAGATAAAATTGTTCCTCAACTCCAAGCGACCAAGTATGCAGCAACGGGTGGATCAAGGTGTTGTCGTTGAGATAATCAATTTCGCCGTAGAAGAAGAAGTTCGAGACACCAAAGATGGTGGCCAATCCGGAGCCACCCAAAGTCTCGTAATCAATGGCAGAATATATGGGATAAGCGGCGAGGAGCGTGATGGTAACGGTAGCTAATAGCGCCGGAAATAACCTTTGGAAACGTCGGAAATAAAAGCGGCGAAAGGAAAAATCGAATCTTTGTGCCCGAACTAATTGCGTTATGACATAGCCTGAAATGACGAAGAACACGTCGACGCCTTGGTACCCACCGGGCAACATTGCAACGTCCAAATGGAACAGCAAAACCGCAAGAACTGCTATCGCTCGTAGACCGTCGATATCATCCCGATAGGTGAGTTTTCTCTTCTGATCTGTTCCACCAGCTTTCGCGACCAATATTTTCCCCAGACTTATCCTGC
>Ga0315331_10004957_pt1 | contig 10028 bp, 12 predicted proteins | sample M160m34915metaG_FD_203456 | JGI IMG/M metagenome (GOLD analysis project Ga0315331, IMG submission 203456) | Ammonia-oxidizing marine archaeal communities from Monterey Bay, California, United States - M1 60m 34915 | ecosystem: Environmental > Aquatic > Marine > Intertidal zone | place: USA... | reverse complement strand
ATTTCTTGATTTATATGATTCTTCGGCTAATAATTCTGTAATAGAATGTATCGCCAGAAATACACCACTGTTAGTCAACAGGCATCCAGCAGTAGTAGAATATTGTGGAGAAGACTACCCACTTTACTTTGATAGTTTGGATCATGCTTACGAACTTTTATGTGATACAGACAAAATATTTAGTGCCCATGAACACTTTAAGAATATGAATAAAAGTTGGATTAATGGTAGCTACTTTGCTAATGATCTAACAACTAAGCTGGAGGCAGTTCTATGACAGAAAGACATTATTGTACAAGGCCATTCGAGTTCTTTGAAACTTACGATGATGGCAGCATTGGGTTTTGTTGTCCTTCTTGGTATAACAATTATGAAATAGGAAACATAAATGACAATTCTGTTGAGGAAGTCTGGAACGGCGAAGCCGCACAGGAATTAAGACGTTCTATTTTAGATGGATCTTTCAGATATTGTGATGAAAAAGTATGTCCACATTTGTCAACAAAAACTCACTGCGTACAAACATTACACCAAATAGAAGTTGCGGGCGACAAGGGTTGGGATTTAGTTGCGGATGATATAAAAAATAATAGGACGATATTGAATCATAGTCCTCTTCAGATTCAGTTTGGGTACGATAGGTCATGTCAGTTGGCATGTCCGTCTTGCAGGTTAGAAGTAATCATGGAGGGTGGAGCAAGAAGAGAATTTATTATTGGACTACAAGATAAGTTAAGAAAAGAAGCATTTAAGGATGCTAAAACTTTTACAATTACAGGCTCCGGCGATCCTTTTGCTAGTCCGGTCTTTAGAGAATTACTAATGACACTCAAGGAAGAAGAGGCTCCAAGCTTAGAATACATTCAGCTTTTAACTAATGGGCTTTTACTTGATAGGTATTGGGATAAGATATCAGACTTTGCAAGAGAAAAAATACAACACATCTCAATTTCTATAGATGCGGCATCAGAAGAGATATACAAAAAAGTTAGAAAGGGCGGTGACTGGAACCGCTTAGTAGAAAATTTAAGTTTTGCGAAGAAACTAAAAGATGAAGGGCAAATAATATCATTTAACACCAGCTTTGTCATACAAGACGAAAATGTTGAAGAGATGTTAAATTTTGTTGACTTATGTGCAAACTACGATGTCACCCTTGTACAGTTTCAAACATATGAACCAGACTTTTTAGACTTCACCGAAAACTTCTTACCTATTTGGCATGAGAGGGCTGTGCAAGAAAAAACACATCCTAAACATGGAAAATTGATTAACGCTTTACATCATCCAAATATAAAGGCTAGATATTTAGATTATCTAAATTGGGAAACAACACATCAAGAATGGGAAAATGGCTACGCTACAAAAGTTATGATTGGAGGTTTAAGCTCTGTCCTGCTTCACGGAGAAGATATATCTCAATTAGAAGCTAACTTGTTAAAGTATGGATACAAAGATGTATATTATAATGACAAACTTCATATTATAGAAAAGAAATACTTAGAAGCTTTTGAAGATACAGAGAGAGTAAAGTTTGGAGAACTTGATCTTGTCTGGGATGGCTCTCAAAATAAATGGCTAACTCATGGAGACTGGGAAAATCGACAGATTCTTCTTGGGTTATTTGAGGCTCCTGTTTTTAATGAAGAAAAAGAATATGAGCTGGACAAGATAAATATGGACGCTGGAAATAGTGACCTCCCAATAATTGATACATCTAACCTATTTTGCAAACAGCCATTTGAAAATTTTGAAGTAGATGATAATGGAAACGTAAGAACATGTTGTGCTTATTGGATGAATCAAACAATAGGAAACATACATCATTCGCCTATAGAAGAAATACTTAACTCAGAAGAAGCTAAAAAAATTAGAGCCTCAATTTTAGATGGAAGCTTTTCTTATTGTAATAAACAAACATGTGCTAGACTACAAAGTAAAGGTACTTATGATGATCAGTCTGGACTTTTCTCAAAAGATAAAGTGACAGATTCTCGATATAGAAAAATTATAGATGAAGATATAGTAGAAGTGGAGCGAATCAAGCACGTTAACTTCTTATGGGATGACTCCTGCAATTTAAAATGTCCAAGCTGTAGGATAAGCTCAATATTGCATACTTCCGGCAAGAAATATGATGATGCTGTTGAAATACAAAATAAGATAATGGATTTTGTTTTAAATGAACAACCCAAAGGCGAGACATCGTTAAACATTACCGGGTCTGGAGATGCTTTTGGCTCCAAGGTTTTTAGAGACTTTTTAATAAACTTTGATGGAGAACAGCACCCAGAAATTCAGATTAATTTGCAGACAAACGGTGTGATGTTTACAGAAAAAATGTGGCGATCAATGCACAAATGTCATAATAATATAGGAGAGGTTTTAGTCTCGATTGATGCTGGCACAAAAGAAACTTATGATATAGTTAGGGTCGGTGGCAATTGGGATTTGTTGATGAAAAATATTCAGATGCTGTCCAATCTGCGACTTGAAGGAAAAATAAAAGTCACACTAACTCTAGACTTTGTAGTGCAAAAACACAATTACAAAGAAATGCCGTTAGCTATTGAGTTAGCGAATTCTTTAGAGGGTGTTGACAAAATGAAATTTTCTCTTGTTACAGATTGGGGAACTTGGAAAAGAGATGTCTTTGAAGACCACGCCGTATGGATGGAAAACAATCCACTACATGAAGATTTTGTAAATTCATTTAACAATGAAATTTTTTCAGGTGACAAAGTAGATTTAGGAAATGTGTATCACTATTATGAATTAGCTAGAGGTAAAGAATGATTAATATAACAGCACCAATAAATTCGCTTGGATATGGTGTCGCAAGTTACAATATAATTAAGAGCTTATTAGTTCTAGGTAAAAATATAAACTATATTCCAATCGGCCAACCTGAGATAGATGATCCATTTATAAACAGTATAATTATGTCATCAACTCATGAGAAAACACCGTCCGTTAAGATTTGGCATCAACACGAACTTCATGGTCACGTTGGCAAAGGCATGCATGTTGGTTTTCCTATATTTGAGCTTGATAGATTTAACAAAATGGAAAAGCGTAGCATAAAATACAATGATAGAATTTTTGCATGTTCCAAATGGGCTAAACGAATTATCGAAGAACAAACAAACGTAGACACAAGAGTTGTTCCTCTAGGGGTTGACACAGAAATTTTTAAACCCCATCAATCCACAAGGCCTAAAACAATATTTTTTAATTGTGGCAAATGGGAGGTTCGCAAAGGTCATGACGTTTTAATAAATTGTTTCAATGCTGCTTTTGAACAATCTGATGATGTAGAACTCTGGATGATGTGTCACAATCCGTTCTATTCACCCGAGCAGCAAAACGAATGGGAACAACTATACAAAGGATCAGGTTTGGGTGATAAAATAAGAATCATCCCAAGACAGAAAACACATCAGGATGTATATAATATAATGAAGCAAGCAGACTGTGGAGTCTTTCCAGCTAGAGCTGAAGGGTGGAATTTAGAATTGTTAGAGATGATGGCTTGCGGAAAGCATGTTATTGCCACTGAATATTCAGCACACACTGAGTTTTGTAATAATAAAAACTGCAACCTTGTTTCTATAGACAACCTAGAGTCAGCCCAAGATGGGGTCTGGTTTCACGGTCAGGGAATGTGGGCATCTCTAGGAAGGAATCAATTAGAACAAATTGTCAATCATATGAGAAGAATTCATAAGGAAAAGCAGGAGAATTTATTAGAATCTAATATTGATGGTATTTACACAGCAAAAGAGTTTTCTTGGAAGAACTCTGCTGAAAAGTTCATAAAAGGTTTAGAATAAACTTGCCTATTGTGTATTAGTACGTTAGAATAGTCTTAGTCAACCAATACATCTTTAAAGGAGATAAAAAATGGTAGATAAACTAAAGAGCTTGGTGAGATCAAAACGTTTTTGGACTGCTGTTGGTACTGTTGTTACCGTAGCACTTCAAGATGTTGTTGGTATCCCACCAGAGACGGCCACTAGCATTGTTGCAGTTGCTGTAGCATGGATTGTTGGTGATTCTCTTCGTCCAACGGAATAAGACATATTTGAGGATCATGATTCGGGGTCTAGCGCAAGAAGCGCTAGGCTCTTTTTATAATTTAAGGAACATAGAATGAATATAGATTTTATATCAGCCGCTGAGTCACATTATAAAGCCAAAATGGATCAAGCGGGACTGACAATGAAACTTTATATGTCAACACCTGTAGGTGTTGGAGAACATCCACAAGTTTTTGAAGAGTTTACAAAGTCCCTAGAAGAATATAATCAAGCTAGAGGAAACTTTCAATTTGTACAAGAACTGAAAGCTCAATATATCAAAGTCACGCAAGAAACAGAAGAAGTAAATAATGAAGGTTAAACTCTCTATACTGCCTGTAAGCTTTGACGATTCCAAGAATATACTAGATGCAAGACGAAACAAACTGCTCTTGGATGAAGATGGAACAATAATAAGTCGATACTTTTATAATGATAGTGTAGACGAATGTCTGGAAAAGTTATCTAGTGAATTCATTAAGTACGACAAGGAATGGCTTGACTATCAGTTGGCAGATTTTTTTAGAACTTCTGATGACGAGTTTGAGGTTGTGTATTATACTAACTTTCCTTATGTTTCTGGTTTTAGTATAAAGGGCAAGATGCTAAACCTTAATGAAACAGACAACTTGAATATGATTGGAGAAAGATATGTCAGAACATTATCAAAATTTACCACAACACGATTTGCCTTCTAGCTCATATTTCACAGTTTTTGTAGAACCAGAGACTTTTGATATATATTTTAAGTGTGGGTGGGGCAGTTCTATAGAAGACCTCTCGTCGTTCGCCTCTATGCTATACAGAGTAAACTCTGGATATTATGAAGATGATATATTAAAGGAAATAGAAAGACAATGCACAACCTCTGGTGGAGATGGGGAGGAGCAGTTCTTTGCCTTTTTGTCAGTTTATGACGAATTAAAGAGAGATGCAAAAAAAAGTGATTTGGCGGTTAGACCAACTCAAGTTAAGTTTGAATAGTGTGTATAATATATAAGATCAAAATTCAAAAATACAATAAACGTGGAGGCTAAGAGATGTCTAGAAAAGCCACGATAGCTTGGGAAAGCTGGAACGCAATAGTTGATGAAATGCTCAGCGAAGATCCTATATCTCTTCTAGATGCAAATCTAACAGAAGAAGAAATAGAAATGATGGAGAACATGTTAAAGTATGCTCCAATCGAACCAGCTCAACCAAAGGTGTTATACACTCCTTACGGTCTATTCGCTGCAGAATCAATGTTAAAACCTTCAAACAGATGGGATTGTTGGTTTTGTTATACTTCTTTTGATATTACCAATTCTATGGTAAAAAACATTGAAGAAATTCAAGGCGTAGAGTCGATTAAAGTATTATCAAGATATACAATGTTTATAGGAATTGGAAAACTTTTCAATTCTACACTTGTAAAACTTGATATAGAAGATACAATATCAGATAGGAATGATTTAGTTTTGGAAATTGAGGAGACCATAGAGATGGTCAAAACTCAAGTGTCCGAAAAACCTTACTGGGCTATATTCATTAGTCCCACAGCAGAAATTGAGTATATCATGTCAGATACGCTAGATGATGACTATCTGGATGATTTAAATAAATTTGAAAACTTACGTGATAAAATTGGTGGAACCATATTAAGGAGCAAGAATGAAGAAATATCTTAAATTGAAAACCAGAAACCTCAATGAGGCTTTGGAAAACATTGATTACAAAAAAATTATGGACTCTGTATGCGGCAAATATTCTAAAAGTGTAGACCCAGACGACATATCTTCTCTGAGACTAGAAATACTTTGGAAATGTTTGAATTCTTTTGACGAGTCAAGAGGTGTAAAGTTTACAACATTTTTATATCAGCAATTGAACTATGCTATGATGAACCAGTTAAGAATTCGACGACGAGAAAAAAACGGAATCCCATTTGACATATGTCAAGTACCGAAAGATAATATTGAAGTTCTATTATCTGACCTAGATGACAACCAAAAAAAGATTCTCAAACAGCGTTATTTAGATAGAATGACTATGGTTGAAATCGGAGAAAAAAATGGCTATAGTAGAGAAACAGCTCGAAGGGCAGTCAATAGTGCCCTATCTGTTTTCGAGGATAAAGACTAATGAAACTAGAAGTCCTGTGTAACGAAGCTAATTACAGTTCGGTCTTGGAGTGTATATTCAATTCAGCAAACAGTAAAGTTGATACAATATGCACGCCATCAGGACTTTTATCTAGAATAGATGAATCGTTGATTAAAGAGCATTGTACTTTCTCCGCCATTGTAGACTATCCCTACGGCATATCCGATACTACCGTTAGAATACACGATATAATTTTGGCAAAGAGGCGAGGAGCAAAAAGCATTGACTTGGTTATAAATCGCCACGATTTAGAATCTTCAAACCTTGCTAGTATCAGAAAAGACTTCAAAGCCTGTTTAGCTGCCTGCTCAGAATATCAAATCTCTCTTAGGCCCGTTATAGAATACAGACTATCAGACTGGGCTTTTGTAATGGATTTATGCCACTCCTTAAAAGCCAACAATTCATCTGAGATTATAATTGGAACTGGGTCAATGGTAGATGATTTAACAGACAATATAATCTGCTGTAAGACCATAGAAGACCAAATACACATTCCTGTAGTTAGCTGTTCCCCTATTTTAAATCAAGAACACTATGATATATTTTATAAATCAAATATATATGGAATCAGAATAAAATCATATAAAATATTGGACAATTTGTGTAATATATAATAGGACTTGGATTATTATACGGACAAATGTAGGAATAAAATATTTTTATTTTTTTTATAGGAGTCATGTATAATGGCAGTTCCCGGTGCAACAACCAACTATTTGACGAATGGTGCTGGCGGAGCTTTTGTGGAAGCAAAAGAAGGCGGTACAATTCTAAACAATGATAACACTGGTACGGTTATCACTAAATCTTTAACTCTTTTAGACGGCGTAGCTACAGCAGCAGATTCTAACACATTACCAAGTGTTACAGCTAGTGGCATCTACAACGTGCAGAAAGCCCTATCAGCAGGTACTTTTGCCTATTCAGCAGAAGGCCAATATGTTATTGCTAGAGCTTCTGCTACCCTATCTGGTGTTGCAAAAACTCAGCTCTTGACTATGGGCAGAGGTAACAGCAGAAAGTCCATTGCTCAATTCTATGGTTCGTATGGTGCTAAGCTACTTACAGCTTGGAGAAACAACCAATGGAGTTGGACTCACACCTTAGACAGTGGTGCTAAGATTACCAACATGAGAATTAACTGGCTCAACTCTGCTGGAACAGCTGCGGCTTCTCCAGATAGTTTGAGTAGTAAGACTAATGCTGGTGGCGCTAATGCTAGTGGTATGGTTAATCCAGTTGGTGGTGCAGTCGGTTACTTTATCGACAGTGCCGCAAACCCAACCCGCGCGATTCCGGGTGAATTGGTTATGAAAGTTGACTTCGTTACCCTTTCCGTTGGAAGCGGTGGTGACTTCTTCGATTACAAACCAATTACTGGTATGTAATCTTAACTTAAGGTTTAATGAGGGGAGAGGCTTTCTCTCCCCTTGTTTTTTTACTAGAGGTGATGACTATGGAAAATACATGGGAATTAGTGAAAGAAATTGCACAGGTTTTTGGTATGGTCGCATTACCTCTTATTGCTTGGGTTCTTAGAACTATAGTCAAGCATGGGGGTAAATTAGCAATGTTAGAAGAAAAAGTCAATGATTCTATAACAAGAAGATTAGATTCTTTGGAAAATAAGGTTGACGGATTAGAGACTAAGATTGATAATAAGATGGACAAGTTAGAAGAATCTATTCACCAGACACAGTTGTCTGTTACTGAAAAGATAATACAAACTATACATAATTGTAAATAGGAGATTTTATGATGGATGATGCTGTAATCAAAGACATGTTACAGAAAGTAAAAGCTGGCACTGAAGAGAGATCTGATCTCATTGCAGTGTTTACTGAATTGGCGGCTCAAGCCGGTGTTGAGGATGATCCTGCACCAGCTCCTGCTCCGACTCCAGAACCGACCCCAGAAGATGGAGACGGTGAGGAAAAAAGATCAATTTTTGGTGGCTAACCACAAATAGGTCTTGCAAATCCGCCCAACGAACCTTATAATTTAACAGTCGTTGGGGAATAAAAAGCCCAGTTTTAAAAACAGGCTAAACGACACTTACCCCGACAAGCCGAAAGGCACAGGGATACACTTCGAGTAGACAAGTTCCTACCCCTGTATGTTATAAGTGTCGTTTTTTTATATACTTACACTAACCTTTTGATACAGTGAGACTCATGAGCCAAGATATTAAGATCAAAAAAAGAAATGGTAGGCTGGAAAATGTTTGTTTAGATAAGATTAATGAGTGTGTCGAAAGGGCTTGTGGTGAATTGGAGGATGTTTCTGTTAGTGAAGTTGTTTTAGATGCAAGCCTACAGCTATACAATAAAATACCAACTTCTGAAATAAATAAAGCATTGATTCTGTCGGCTCGTTCTAAGATAGAAAAAGAGCCAAACTATGCTTATGTAGCAGCGAGAATGTTACTAAACAATCTTTACAAAGAAGTGTTTGGAGAGGATGTCGGCAGTGAAAGTTTTGAAGAGCAGTATAAAAAAGCTTTTGTGAAAAATATTAAAAAGCTAGTAAAGGAAGAACGGCTAAGTGACAGACTTCTAAGTTACGATCTAGAATACTTAGCCGATAAAATGGTTCCCTCTAGAGATAAATTATTCAAGTATTTAGGGATTCAGACACTGTATGATAGATACTTCATACATCTAAATGAACAAAGAATGGAAACTCCGCAAGCTTTCTACATGCGTGTGGCTATGGGCTTATGTCTAACAGAAGAAAATAAAGAAGATAAGGCTCTTGAAATATACAATATGATGTCAGAGTTCAGATACTCTCCATCAACCCCTACACTATTTAATAGCGGGACTCGCAGGTCTCAGCTTTCTTCCTGCTATTTAAGCACTGTTGGTGATTCTCTCGATGGTATCTTTGGGACTCTTCATGGGCAGTCTAGACTATCCAAATATGCGGGAGGTCTTGGAGTGGACTGGTCTGGTGTAAGAGCCACAGGCGGCTACATAAAGGGTACTAACGGGAAGTCTACGGGTCTTGTACCTTGGCTTAAGATATTTAATGACTTGCTTGTTGCAGTCAATCAGGGTGGCAAGAGGAAAGGCGCTGGATGTGCATATATCGAACCTTGGCATCTAGACATTGAAGACTTCTTAGATCTTAGAAAAAATACTGGTGATGATCGTCGTAGATGTCATGATATGAACACAGCACTATGGATTCCAGACGATTTTATGGCGGCTATTTCAAAGAATCAAGATTGGTACTTATTTGACCCCTCTGAATGTCCAGAATTACATGATACATATGGTAAAGAATTTACTAAGATGTATAAGAAATACAAGAAGGCGGCAGACAGTGGAGAATTAAAGAACTATAGAACCATTAATTCTAAAGACTTGTGGAAAAAGATTCTCACTGCCTTATATGAGACTGGACATCCTTGGATTACATTCAAAGACCCATCTAATATAAGATATTCTAATAAACACGAAGGGGTAGTACACTCATCTAACTTATGTACCGAAATTTTACTACATACAAAGCCTACTGAGTATGATGAAGGTGAAATTATAGAGGTTGGTGAAACTGCTGTATGTAATTTGGCGAGCATTAATTTATCTTCTCATCTTAAAGTTCGCACCATAGACTGGAAAAAGTTGCAGAAAACTATAGAGGTTGCTGTAAGAGGATTGGACAATGTGATAAATTTGAACTTTTATCCAACCAAAGAAGCAAAGAAGGCAAACCTGAAGCATAGACCTGTAGGGTTAGGTATCATGGGAACTCATGACGTGCTACATAAGTTAGGAATACCTTACAATTCTCAAG
>Ga0315331_10004953_pt1 | contig 10030 bp, 9 predicted proteins | sample M160m34915metaG_FD_203456 | JGI IMG/M metagenome (GOLD analysis project Ga0315331, IMG submission 203456) | Ammonia-oxidizing marine archaeal communities from Monterey Bay, California, United States - M1 60m 34915 | ecosystem: Environmental > Aquatic > Marine > Intertidal zone | place: USA... | reverse complement strand
ACCATTCGTTGATGTAAATTGTTAGGTTGATTCCTTGAATGAGCCCTGTAAAACCGCGTCGCTCAGGGCGGTCGCCTCGACCAGATTGCCTTTGGGTAGCGCTGGTGCGCCCCGGGGGACTCTCACCAGGACATCGGCACCCGCGATGCTACTCAGGGCGCCGCTCGATTGTTTCTCGTAAACTCGAACAACGGGACCAGCATCCGTATTCCAGCATTGACCACGTCGATATTCGTCCCGGCCACCACCCGCGCGTAGGGGACTTGCCAACGCCGCCATGAATTTCTGTCTTAAGATTTGGGTCTGTCCTTGTAGGGCCAATAACGCCGGGCGTACGAATACTTCGAAGGTCACGAGTGCGCTGACCGGATTGCCGGGCAGACCAAAGAACAATTGTTCTCCTCGTTTCCCAAAGATAATGGGTTTGCCCGGTTTAACAGCCACCTTCCAAAACTTCAGTGAATCCCCACAGACCGTCAATAGCGCAGCTCGCACGTGATCGTGATCACCCACGCTGGCCCCGCCGGTGGTAACCACCACATCGCTCTCCACGGCCTCGAAGGCTGCGATGGTCGCTGCCGCATTGTCGGGTAAGGGCGGTAGAACCGTTGTATGGGCGCCACAGGCGTGAGCTGCCGCTGCGATGGCCACACTATTGCCGTCTATCAATTGACCGCGTGCCGGTCGACCACTACCCGGTGGGCATAATTCGTTTCCCGTCGTCATGATTGTGACCTGAGGGCGTCGGAAAACCGGTGCGCTCTCATAGCCTTGACTCGCCAGTAAGCTGATATCGCCAGGGGTGATGACCCGTCCGCGGGGTAGATAGCATTCGCCCGCCGCAACGTCGGAACCGGCGCGACGAATATTTTGCCCGACCACCGGGACGGATAAAATAGCGACGCCTTCGGGGGTCTGATTCGTATTTTCTTGGATGACCACGGCATCGGCACCCTCAGGCATGAGAGCGCCCGTAAAAATCCGAGCAGCCTGACCCGCCTGCAGATGGTAGGTCCGACCATCTCCCGCGGCGATATGGTGGACAACGGGGAGGATTGTTCCCGGTGTCTTTACAGTGTCCGCCCGTAGGGCATAGCCATCCATCGCCGAGTTGTCCCAGGCAGGCAATGACCAGCGTGATTCTATGGATGCACCGAGTACTCGGCCCTGCAGAGCGACCAGCGCTTCTATTTCTGTGCTCAGGGGACTGAGCGCTCGAAGGATCAACGCCCGTGCTTCTTCTACACTCAGTACATTCATCGTGGGATCATGATCACCTGGCCAGGTCGCAAACTGCGTCCCTTTCGGATTCTATTTTTTCGTTTCAGTGTCCGTAGCTTGATACCGAAACGCTTGGCGATCTTCCACAAGGTATCTCCGGACCGAACCACATATCGGCGCCCCCTCATTTCCGCCTTTGGCCGTTTTCGTGCGGCCTTGCCACGAGGCTTGGGTGAATAGTTAATTGGGATCCGAATCGTAGCGCCGACCTTAAGCCTGACTTTCTTGCGACCGCCGTTGACCGCCAGAATTGATTCTCGGCTGACGCCATATTTGCGAGCAAGCTTCCACAGGTTGTCCCCACGTCGAATGGTATGGCTCTTCAGCCGCCGGTTCTTGGCGCGTCCAGAATTGGCAAAGCGAAGCGCGGCTTGTGCGCCCGGTGTCCCTGCATCGACAGGTGTGGTCTGTGACGCCGGAATCAAGAGGGCCTTTGACCGGTCAAAGTCTTTCGATAGATACAGACGTAAAACCATGCCCCGCTGCAGAGGGAGGGTTGGATCAAGGCCATTCCACATGGCGATAGAGCCGGGAGATATATTGAAGAATGCGCCAATCTCTTCCAAGGAAAGATATCGTCGAATGGGAAAATAGGCCAGGGTTCGATGGGGGTAATCGAATGCCAGACCGGGGTCTTGTAGGACGGCTATGTTGGTAGACTGCTCGGTTTTTGGCTTGCGGCGTGGCACCAGTATTTCCGTACCTGCATTCGGCTCTCCGGGCGGCAGATCGTTGTAATGAACCAAGGCAGATCGCGTGATTGAATAGCGGCGGGCAATGTCGGAGAGGCGTTCGCCAAACTTGAGATGGTAAGGTGTAAATACAATGGATTTCCGCTTTTCATATCCAATGAGTTTACTGCGGAGAAGAGAGACCTTATTCGGTGGGAGTCGCAGATTGTACTCATTACCGTAGGGCGGGGTATACCCTCGCCTCAATTCCGGGTTCAATTCGTTAAGACGACTCTTTTTTAGGCCGATACTCTGGGCGATGGCATTGATGTCCATACCACCAGGGACGGGTAGGACAGCCTGCTTTATGGGCGGTTTCTTTCGAACGGGGCCAAAACCATACAATTGGGCATTGCGACCAATGATGGTGACCGCCATGGCTTTAATCGCGTAACGCGATGCCCCAGAGGGGATCGCCTTCAAGGCGGTTAGTCTCCAAAAATCATTAGTACCATTGCGACGGACCGGACCGACGATTGCCCCGGGGCCTGCATTATACGCGGCGAAGGCGAGCGGCCAAGAGCCAAACCGTTTATATAGCTTCTTGAAATACCGAGCCGCAGCATCGGTAGATTTGATTGGATCACGTCGTTCGTCAATCCAATCGTCATGGCGGAGTCCGTAGGCCAGGCCGGTACTCTTCATAAATTGCCACGGACCGATGGCGCCGGCGCGCGAGACGGCATCCGGAGAAAACCCACTTTCGATCATACAGATATACAAGAGCTCTGGTGGCATGCCGTGGCGAGCTAGAATGGGGCGCATCATCTCTTCATAGAGTCCCATTCGTGCGTACCAGCTGGCAAAGATGTATCGCCCGCGACCGGTCGTTAGTGAGCGAATCGTCTGCCTGACGGCTTGGTTGAGGGTAACATCTATTTGGATCCCGGTGAGGTCGGGCTCCACCCGACTGATATCTAATGCTCGGGCCTCCGGTTCTCTTTGGCGAGTGGTCAGCGCTGAGGGCATGAGATGCGATAAACCGGTCATACCCGTGCATTGGCCGTTACAAAACACAGGGGCCGCATCCGGTGTGAGAAACGCACTGGGTTGGGCCAGGCCGATCAACAGTGTCAGTAACTCCAGACCCACCATCGACCCTTTGTTTGAACCAGCATGCCTTTGCGGACGCTTGAGCGGCGTCCATTGTGATATTCGAGAGTCACCACTCGAGCATTCAGTTGTTGCCTAATCTTTGTCGCTCCGCCCAATTCAAACCCCTTTATCTGGGTTCTTTTCAGACGCTTGCGCAGCGCGGGGAGGTTCTCTTCAAACAGATCTCGGCGCGCCGGGTGAACCAAGAGAGTCAGCTGGCGGTATTGGCCAGCATTATAGGCATCGCTCCACGCTCTCACGGCTTGCTTGGGCGTATCGGTTTGGTAGAGGCTGACCACCGGTCGCAATCCACATCCCGCCAGCGGAATGGTCAATATGAGACAGAGTGGTAGGTACCATCTTACATTCATTGAGCAGATCCCCATCCATGAGCATCCGTCAGATGATCCAATCGCTCGAATTGACGCACTCGAGCAATGGTGCCTAAGACTCGATGGAATGTTTTTCGTTTACGTTCCAGGGATACCCTTAAATCTGGTTGGACTGCAAGGCTAGGGTCGAGGCCATCTTCTGCGAGATCCAAGAGATCTACGGCATGGAATTCAAGGGTGAGGTGTCCTTTATGTAATAGGGCAAGACGAGCGATTGTCTTCGAAACAGTGGGGCCCAAGGCGGTAAATGCTGTCCCGATGAGCGGTACGCCCGCGACGACAGAAATCGGATACTGACGGGGTCCGTTCTTGGAACGCTGGTGCGGCTCGTCAAGGGACATGGCATAGGGATAACGGGGGGCAGTCAACACCCGAGGCGTACCCAATATACTCTTCGATGGGCGCCCACGAAATTGAAGCCACTTCATCACCGAGGCTTTAGCGAGATAATAGGGTACGCAGGGAAACACGCTCGAGTCATAGGTATGCCCTGCCGCGAAAACCGCGCGAACCAGTCTTGCGTTGGTATTGTATCCAGGGGCACGAAACCCCACTACATTCTGACCCGATGCCTGGCTGAGGCGCCGTCGACTGTGGCCGACCTCGAATTCAATCTCCTCATCGCTGAGCTTGGACAGGTCGTACCGGTGGTTTTCTGTATGATTACCAATCTCGTGGCCCGCATCAGCTAGGGCTCGCATGCGTGCGTCATTCCCCTGGATATCTAAGTCTTCCGCAATACAATAAAAGCTGGCCGGAATGCCGATGCTTGAAAATAATTCGACGAATCGAGGTACGCCGATCTCCCAGGCTGCATTTGATGCCGATACTTCATCGAGACCGTGGATTCGATAATAGTGGCAAAGACTGTCGACATCGACGCCAACGCTCGCGGTGGGTGTGGTCATTATTTTCCAGGTAAGTCACGACCAAGTCGAATGATGGCCGTGAGTCGAACAATGTTCTTTAGGACATTAGGCACCCGGCGAAAGAGATGCACCGAGGGCGGTCTTTTTTCAACCAGGTCGATGGGCACTTCCATCCAACTTCGATCTGACCGATGGGTTCGGACAACGAATTCGCTGGCGAACATATCTTTGTCCACGACACAGGATTCGACAATATCCAAGAGGGCGTCCCGGCGAAATGCTTTCAGGCCATGGGTGTCCGTCCCCTTGAAGCCGACGGCAACGCGCAGCATACCGTTGAGTACCTGGGTCGCGAAGCGACGATACATCGGTCGTCTGTCCCGAGCGCCTGGCGCGCGTTTGCTGCCCACCACGAGATCGCACCCGTCCCGCAAATGGAGCAGGGCATCTCGATAGAATTCCACATCGCACAGATCGATTTCATCGCAGATCACATACTGACCACGTGCTCTGAAAATCCCTTCGCGCAGGGCCTTTCCATAGTTAGGCTCCCCGATGCTGAAGACTCGGATGTTTGGGTTGGTGTCTGAAAACGACTCCGCGATAGCCACCGTGCGGTCCTTGGAACCATTCTCTGCAACGATAATTTCGTATTGGAACGACTCATCACGCAGTTTGTGAACCAGGTCCGACAGACTGGCAGAAATTATCCCCTCTTCGTTGTACACGGGGATGACGATGCTTACTTCCGGGGCATCATTTTTCTTGGGGGCCTTACTCATGAATTCATTCCTGATAATTCAACCGCGGTTCGTCGTCCATCGATGAGTGCATCCTCCATCGATGAGTAATTCCAATCTCCGTACCGCCCAATACTAGAGACATTCTTTTGTCGCAACCAATCATGAATCTTCGCGTAGCATTCATGATAGTTAAAATCGTATATCACATACGCGTTTGCGATTCGCCGGGGTTCCATGAATCGAATGCGCTTCGGGTCATCGATGAGACCCATTTCCATCAATGCGGTCTCAATCTGGGGCCGGAGCGTCTCAAGAGGCGTAACTCGGTCCGACAACTCGATATAGAGAGAACTACAGCCCGCCGGGGCCATGTTTGGGTTTGCGTTACTAAATGAGCCGACCCGGTACATCGGCCACTTCTCTTCAGGCACATAAATCCAATGATCGGGTTGGCCGAGGGGTCCATCGATCCCTACATTGAGATAGACAACCTCGTTGGCTACTAGCTTCTGACGAGCCTCAACTACATGCGCAGGGCAAGTGGTCAGTGCGTCGATAAAATGGGTGAGCGCCATGGTGTTGACCAGGTTCTTGAAGCGGATTCGACGACCGTCGGTCAAGGTCGCAACCTTTGCGCCTATGTCGATTTTCGACACCTTCGATTCGAGCCAAATGTGTTCGCGCCCGAGGGCGGTAGCCATGGCCTCTGCGACCGTTTGAATACCGCCATTTCGTGGATATAGAAATTCGGCATTATAGCCCATTTCGTTGGCGTTTACGCCCACGGCGCCGGCGACGATCTCGTCGAGGCGCGGTCGGGGGACAAATCGCTGGCACCAGCGACTGGTGATGGTCTCAGCGGCGACACCCCATAACTTTGCGTTGTACGGCACCATGAAATGGCGGGCGATGCCCTCACCGAAATAGAATCGAATCCAATCGGCAAAATTGTGGGGCTCATCTTCGGCTTGAATGCGCTCGGGTAGCGCTCGATCGGCTTCGATAGCCCCCATGACGCATTCGTGAACCACCTTGGCTGGCAGTCCGTAGGTGTTCGCTTGGAACGGGTATTTTGTGTAGACCCCATGGGACCAGATGCGGCTATGGCGCCTGATTCGCATAAAGTGATCATCACCCATCAAGTCCAATATGAGTGCGCGGATACCGGGGTCGCGCAAGTGGAGCCAATGGCCCGTCACATCAAAGGTAAAGCCGTCGATAAATTCGCTTCGCGCTTTACCGCCCACATAATCTTGTGACTCCACGATAATAAAATCTTGGTCGGTGTGAAGGCCGGTGGAGAGGCCCGCAAGGCCCGCCCCGATGATCAATGTATCCGTTGTTGTTTCGGTCACCATAAACTCGCAATGTCACGGAAGAGGTCGCCGAGTCTATGCGAGCCGCCTATCGTTGATCAACCTTCACGGAGATGTGACGGTATTTTTTCATCATTTACCTCGATTCTGTACCACGATCATGCTCATTTTGTTCCATGGTCTATCTTTCCATTGACCAGATGGATATACCGACGATTAATTCAGGACACGCAGACAGTGGTGATGTCTTGAATTTGGCGTGGGGTAGGAACCGGTACATGGGCACCAATGAGGACAACGCGGAGTATGCCCCTTTCTTATCCGTGGAGGCGGTATGACCATCGGACTTCGCCAGTTTGGTTGCTTCCTACTCGTGGAAGTCGTGCAGGAGGGGAGCAGCGGACCGATTTGGCGTGCTGTTCGGCTCGGTGAATCTGGTATCGAGCATCTACAGGTCCAATTACTTAAGACCAGCCTGACTGCCAGTGAATCATTTGTGGAAAACCTCTCCGAGGCGGTCAAGCGAGCTGTGGGTCATCCGCGAGAATCGACGGCCGCCGTCTATGAATTGGGGGTTGTAGGTCGAGAATACTATTTGGCCGGGGCCATCACCAAGGGTCAACCTTATCAACGCCTTCTGGACCGATGTGACGCTCTCAGCTTGAAGCCACCCATATCCCTACTGAACCACATCGCTGTGCAATCTCTTATGGCCATTGATGAGGCTTTTGGTGAAGGACCAAGTACGGCATGGGTTGGTAGTAGCGATACGGGGAGTATTTGGATCAATTATGATTGTACGGTTCAGTTAGGTTGGGATGCATTGACCACATTTGAGCCAAATCAGATCGACGATTGGCTTGCCTTGAGGGCGCAGAAGATCACCGAGATCGTGGAGGTCTTAGGAACGGCTTTGGTGAAAGCTGGCCAGGGGGCACCGGGCGGTGGCGTGAGCCAAGAAATGAGTCTTTGGCTGCGAGATGCACTCTCTGCCGGAGAAACAAAGATGACCCCCGCGGCATTAGCCGAGGGGCTTCGTGCTGTCGCTGACCCACTGTCTGACGAAGACGCGACCCTCTTTGGATCGGTCTTTAGTAGAGAGCAGGCCGTCGAGCGTGCCAAGGAACGGAGTCTGATCCAACAGCTAGAGGCAATGCCCCATGGCGCTCGGAAGGTCATAGCGCGCGCCAATAGCCAAATTATTGTCAATCACCGTCGGGTAGCGCGCACTGTAGATCTGGCACATGTCCCAGTGGCCGAAACACCCATGAATGCCCTGTATCATGGCGATCTGAGCCACCTGGATATGGCTCGACTCCTCTATCGGTACGCCCTGGCTAAGGTCAACGGTAAATTGGAAATTCAGGGCGAACCAGGTCTGGTGACTATGAATTGGAAGGATGGGGCCTTGTTACGGCTGCGGTCCCATGCTCCGGGTCATACCATTATTGATTTCATGGTGGGTAAGGGTCTGGTGGATGCCGAGACCTTAGCTGAGCAAGGACTTCACAGCGATGCCGATGAAGGCGCATTGATCCAGACCATCGTTGGGCGGGGTCAAATCGGTCATCATGAGCTCTTCGAGGCGATGCAGACCTACGCCCAACAAAACCTCATGGCGTTACTCGACCGAAGTCAGGCTGCCTATGTCTTTACTGGTGAGTCCATGGATACGCGGTTTAGCTTCGCACCTGAAGCACCCATCACCGCCATCATGAACGAGGCGCTCATGAGCCGGGTCACCGACCATAGGATAGATGCCTTTCTCGCCCCTCATGACAAGGCCATCTTGGTTCGCCTCGAGCATCGGACCCTCCCCTTTGGGGATCTTCGCCTGACCACCAGACAACTCCGAGTGTGGAATGCTGTTACCACTGGATTAACCCTCAGTGAGCAGCTCCTCAGGCTAACCGCCATACCCGGTGTGAATCGATCCTTCGCTGCTCGCATGGTGACGCTCATGGAGCGTCTCGATTTTCTTGAGTTTCAACCGGTGGAAGAGGCTGATGCGGTGCTTTCAGGCTAGGCGCCATCCTCGAGACGCTCAGCGCGGTGTTGGGCCACCACGACGGTCCCGATACCACCCCGCACGTAGAAATCACCTTCGATCTCCATAAACCGAGGCGATAATAATGCGACCAAATCGTCTAAGATTCGATTGGTGACCGCCTCATGAAACTGCCCTTCGTCCCTAAAGCTCCACAGATAGAGTTTCAAAGACTTCAATTCCACACATCGCTCGTCTGGCGTATATCGAATCCGAATTGTCGCGAAGTCTGGCTGGCCCGTCACCGGACAGAGACAGGTAAATTCAGGACAATTAAACCGGATCTCGTAATCACGCTCTGGGTTTGGGTTAGGAAATGACTCTAAGGCACGACTCGGCTTACTGGGCATTAAACTATATCCTCTGGTCTATGGGGGCCGTTACATAACCGATCTCGACACGACTGAGAAGAGTTAGTCCGCCTTGCCAGCATCTCGCCATTTGGCAAGTTTTGTTTGCAGGGCTTGTCGGCTAATGCCGAGGGCCTCGGCGGTGCGCGTGCGATTGGCACCATGTTCGTCGAGGCACCGTCTAATCACCCGCTCCTCTAACTCGGCCATGACCTCGCGGAGCTGACCTCGAGGTAGGGTGCTACCCGTGGAGGAGATAACCCGGTCACCCATGACGGCATCGCTGAGATCCTCTGGTCCGATGGCACCGCCCGGCTCGGCCATGATCACCGCACGTTCGATTTCATGTTCAAGCTGCCGCACATTGCCGGGCCAATGATATTGCTCCAATTTGTTCAGTGCTGCCGGCGAGAAACCACCTACCCAGGCGTCATGGCGGGCACACGCTTGTTCTCGAAACCGTTCGGCGAGCAACTCGACATCGCCACCTCGTTCCCGCAGAGGCGGTAATTTGACAGCAAAAACCGCCAGTCGATAGTAGAGATCCTCTCGGAATCGACCGGCTTTGACTTCATCTTCCAGATTACGGTTGGTCGCAGCAACGATTCTTACGTCCACCTTCACTGGGGTATGTGTACCCACGGGCTGTACCTCGCGCTCTTGGAGTACCCGGAGGAGCCTGACTTGAACCGCAGGGGTGATTTCACCGATTTCGTCCAGGAAGACCGTACCGCCTTCAGCAGCCTCAAAAAGGCCTTTTCGATCACGATCAGCACCGGTAAAGGAGCCTTTCTTATGCCCAAAGAGTTCGCTGTTTAGAAGCTCCTCGGGTAGCGCACCACAATTTATTGGGGAGAATATTTTATCGGCACGTCCACTGTGGGCGTGGATGTAGCGGGCAGCCAGCTCCTTACCGGTCCCCGTTTCACCCAGGACAAGGACAGTGGTTCGGGTTCGACCGACCTTCTCCAGTTGGCGTAATGCGGACAGGAGCGACTTACTCTGCCCCACGATGGGGCTTGGCATGGCCGCAGCGTTTTTCAGATCTCTGTTCTGCGATTGTAATTCAGCGGCTGATACGGAGAGGGCGCGGAACCGTCGAGCAGCCACCAGACTCGCCGCGACATGAGTCCCGACGATACTAAACCAGGCCAGAGCATCTCCGGTGAATGCCCTGGAAGGACTGTCGACATGGAGAATCCCGAT
>Ga0315331_10004951_pt1 | contig 10030 bp, 7 predicted proteins | sample M160m34915metaG_FD_203456 | JGI IMG/M metagenome (GOLD analysis project Ga0315331, IMG submission 203456) | Ammonia-oxidizing marine archaeal communities from Monterey Bay, California, United States - M1 60m 34915 | ecosystem: Environmental > Aquatic > Marine > Intertidal zone | place: USA... | reverse complement strand
AGAAATTCCTAATGATTTTTCATTTAAACAAAGTAGTGATTCTGAATCTATTCTTTGCTATTTAGTTGAAAAAAAAAGATGGGAAGATATAAATAAAAAAACTATTGTCAGTTATAAAGAAATAGATACATGAGATACTTACAAGTATGAAATCTTACCAAGTTATTGAAGATGGTCTTCCCTTAGAAGAAATTATTTCTGATAAGCCAATTCCAAAAGGAAAAGAAGTTTTGATTAGAACTATTGCCTGTGGGGTTTGTCATTCTGATGTTCATATCCATGATGGATATTTCGATGCAGGCAATGATGAAAAAATTCCCTCCAGACTTACTCAGCCATTAGCAATGGGTCATGAGATCTACGGAGAGCTTGTGGAGGTTGGTGAAGAAGTTGAAGGTGTAAAAGTTGGAAATAAATATGTTGTATATCCTTGGATTGGTTGTGGTGAATGCTATGAATGCGAAAGAGATATGGAACATTATTGCGGCCCCTTTACTGCACAAAACCTTGGTATTAATGTCAACGGAGGGCATGCTGAATATGTTCTGGTTAAAGATGCAAGGTATTTATTTGATGCAGGTGATACTCCTGAAGAATTAGCAGGCAGTTATGCATGCAGGGGTCTTACAGCATATAGCGCTCTCAAAAAAGCCAACTTGAAACCAAATCAAAATAATATAGTTATTATAAGTGCTGGCGGTTTAGGGCTTTTAGCTCTAAAGATTGCAAAAGCTGCATATAACATCAACCCGATTGTTGTTGATATAGATGATAAGAAATTAGCGATAGCCAAAAAAGCTGGAGCAAGTGAAGTAATAAATTCTACTCATGAGGGAGCAGCAAAAAAAATAATAGAGCTATTAAGTGGCTCAGTGAGCGCAGTCATTGATTTTGTTGGCTCTGAATCGTCTGTTAGTTTTGGTTATAGCTTGTTTGGATTCAATAAAGGAGGAAACTATATTCTTGTAGGATTGTTAGGAGGGAAATTTGATCTTCAGCTCCCGCTTCATACTTTTACTGCTAGGACTATCTCTGGAACTTATGTTGGGAGCATGCAAGAAATGAAAGAGCTGATGGAACTAGTTAGGTCAGGAAAAATTGAGCCTGTAGAAGTAGAGTCTAGACATATATCAGAAGCAACTGATACACTACTTGACCTTAAAAATGGAGACATATCTGGTTTAGTATGTCTAAAGCATAATTAAAATATGAGAATAGGTAAGAACAATCTTTTATTACTAATAGCTGGATTGCTGTTCATTACATCTGTTTCAGCTGATTCGCTTATTCATGATCATATTTTAGAAGAAGAAACTTCAATTGAATGTCAATACAATGAAAATAAAACAGTTGATGTTAATCAGAACAAACCTTATCTTTCTGGAGAAGTTCTTCTTGAAAAAATTGATGAAGATTTAAACCAAACTTTTCAATCCCCTAATACAAACTTTTTTCACTCAAGGGCTCCACCAAAAAATTAAATTTAATAGATATTAATTTTAATTTTTTAAAGGAGTTCTTATGAAAAAAATTCTTAGTGCATTTATAGTTTTAATTGCAATATATTCGAACAACGTCACTTCCGAACAAGTAATTGAAGAGACAGTTGTGGTCACATCCGCTTTAGTGGATACAAGTTCAATAGATCAACCGCTTTATGTTATTGATGGAAGCGAAATTTTAGATGGTGCAACTACAAGCCTTGGTGAAGCAATTGATGGATATTTGGGTATCTCTGTAGCAGATTACGGTTCTGGAGTTGGTCAGCCAATAATAAGAGGTATGTCAGGCTCAAGAGTAAAGATACTGAAAAATGGAATGGTTAACAGAGATGTATCATTCTTGGGAGCAGACCATTTAAATGATCTTGATCTTAATGATATTAACCAGATAGAAATAGTTAAAGGCCCATCTTCTTTGCTTTACGCAAATGGCTCAATCGGTGGAATCATAAATGTGGTAGATGACTGTATTGCTCAAATGGATTTTGATGGTGCAGAATTTGCTGCGGGATATGAATCACAATCTGTAAATGATGGAAATACAGAATATTTCAACTACAAAAATAATATAAATGGTTTCAATTTTAATTTTGGTTTCAAGAATACAGAATTTGGAAATTATGAAATACCTCATGGGGCTGTGTTGCACGAAGAGGATCATGATGAAGATCATGGTGATGAACACGGTGATGAGCATATGGGATATTTAGAAAATACAGACTACCTTTCTGAGGCAACAAAATTTGGTGTTTCTAAAACTGGTGACTGGGGCTATTTTGGAATTTCAGTAGATGCTATTGAAAGTATTTATGGTATTCCATTTCATGGTGATGAACACGGTGATGAGGATCATGGCGATGAGCACGGTGATGAAGATCATGATGATGAAGAAGGTCATGATGAGCACGAGGGAGAGAGAATTTTTTCAACAACCGACTCAGAGAGCTTAACTCTTAAAGGCTCCTATAACGTAAATGGAGCTTTGGTTAATAAGGTTGATTACACTTTTAGAAGCTCTGACTATTCATTAACAGAAGCTCATGCTGAGGAACACGATGATGAAGATCATGGTGATGAAGATCATGGTGATGAAGATCATGGCGATGAGCATGAAGAGCATGCACCGACTGTATTTTTAAATGACTCAAAAGAATATGGTGCGATTTTTGATGTTTCTAAAGATGATTTAAGCAGGAAGATTTCATTTAATTTTGTGGATGAAGATACATCTATCTTTGGCGAAGAAGCCTTCATGAATCCAGCGAATAGTAGAGAAATAACCCTGGGTTATTTTATGAGTAAGGAATTTGATGCTTATTCTGTTGATTTTGGTTTGAGGCTTGATCAAATAGGTAGGACTGGAAGTGTGTCTCATGAAGATGGCGATAACGAAAATTTCAATATAGAAGATACAACAAGTAGCTTTGCTTTAAATATAGGAAGAAACTTAAACGATAATCTTGAAATGACATTAGGGTTTGCAAGTGTTGAGAGGCTGCCATCTGTAATTGAATTATTTATGAATGGTCCTCACCTTGCTACAGGAAGATTTGAAGTTGGTGATCCTAATCTTAAGAGTGAAACATCAAATAACTTTGATATTACATTCAACTACGAAAAAGATAACTATTATGCCTATGCAAGCTTTTTTATTAATGATGTGGATAACTACATTGCTTTAATGGATGAAGATGAAGACCACCATGATGATCACGATGATGATCATGGTGACGACGATCATGGTGACAATGATCATGGTGACAATGATCATGGTAACGATGATCATGGACACGGCAATCTAATTCATGCAAATTACATGCAAGAAAATGCTGAGTTTGATGGCTATGAAATTGAAATTGGAAGAACGGTTGAGCTAGGTTCAGGTGAATTAACTCTCTCTTATGGAAGAGATGTTGTTAATGCTCAGTTCTCTGATGGACATAATGTTCCTAGAATAAATCCAGCAAGAAATATATATTCACTTTCTTACAAGCAAAATGATTTAATTTTTAAACTCCATTTAAAGGATGTTGAAAAACAAAATGATTTTGGTGAAGGGGAATCAGCAACTGAAGGATACCAGATGCTTGATAGCAGACTGACCAAAACATTCTCTCCAGGTGGAAAAACTGTTTTAAAAGTATCAATATTTGGCAATAACTTGCTTGATGAAGTGGCAAGAAATCACTCATCTTTTGTAAAAGATGAGGTTCCTTTACCTGGAAGAAATTATGGAGTGAAATTTAATTTAACTTTCTAATTAAATATTTTATCTGTATGATGATCCCCAAGTTCACATAATATGTGGATTTGGGGATTTTTCTTTTAAGAACAAATGAAAACGCAATTATTCACTGACAAATTCGCAATGACATTATCGACAGTATGCTTAGTGCACTGTTTGTTTGCGCCATCATTAATCATCTTATCTTATAGCGCTATCTCAATGTCTTTGGAAAGCGAACTAATTCATAAAGTCATTCTTTTCCTTACAATTCCAGTTAGCCTTTTAGCTCTCAGTCTTGGCTATAAAAATCATAAGAGCATGAGCTTTATACCAATTGGAATCATTGGTTTAGTTATATTGGTCCTTGCCGTAGTAGCTGGAGAAAGTCTTATAGGTCAAAACGGGGAACTGGTTATGACCATGCTTGGGTCAATTCTGGTTGTGTATTGTCACTATAAGAATTACCAAATTTGTAAGCAATCAAATTGCGACTGTCACGAAACTTAAAGTCTAAGAAAAATCATAATCCAGTCACGGGTAATTGAATTTTCCTGAAAAAAACTTTTATAAATAAGTAATGATAAAAAAAATTAGCCTAATACTCTCCTTATTATCAATTTCATTGGCTGCTGATGCGGAAGAAATAATTGATGAGGTGATTGTAACCGGAACATTTATTAAACAAACTGAACAAAGATTATATTCATTGGATGTTATCAATGAAGATGATTACAGAAATTTGAATATTTCAAATGTAGCTGAAATTAGTAAATATATTTCCTCTTCTCTTGGCTCTCACTTTCAAACTAATAGCCTTGATGGATTTGATCAAGGGATGGCATCTATAAATTTAAGAGGCCTTGGCAGCTCATCTACATTAATCCTTGTTAATTCTAAAAGGCATACGTTTGCTGGGACGCCATCATCATCAGGAGATAGTTATATAGATCTGAACATAATCCCAGAAATAGCTATCAATAATATTGATATTCTTAAGGAAGGTGCAACTTCTATATACGGATCAGATGCAGTGTCTGGAGTTGTTAATATCAGTACAAATAATGATTTTGAGGGTTTAAAGATAAGATTTGAACATCATGGAACAGAAAATTATAACCAGACTGACACCTCTATCAGTGCTCTTATGGGCGCCAATTTTGAAAAGCTAAATTACTCTATTGGTCTAAATATCTTAGACAGAAACCCTTTGTCAGCCTCTGAAATAAATGGCATAGCTGAATTAGCAATTAGCGGCCTTGGAAGGTCCTTCAAAGTTCATGATGATGATGTTGTTATTAATGGTCCATGGGCAGGAGAATATACAAAAGGAGAAAAAATCCCAGATCCAAACTGCCTTAATAATGGAGGGGTTCTTACAAATTCAACTACTTGCGGTTTTAAGTATGGCGAGAGATTCAATATTGTTAATAGTGAAAATCATAAAAAAGTTTTCTTAAATATTGGCTATACAGCTGACACATTTGATTATAAAGCCGTCCTATTGCTTTCTAATGTTAAAGTAAATGATAATCCTCAGTCACCCTCCTACCCTGCTTTACCTTTTTTATCTAGAAAAATTCAACCAAATCAGGGCGGTAGCCCATTTAATGTTCCTGTAACTTGGTATGGTAGGCCATTAGGCTCAGAGTATGATTCTCCTAAATCTCCTAAGGATATTAGTCAGTATAATTTCAATCAAACAGTTGCTAAAGAAATAGGAAGAGGTATTCAGCTTGAGGCTTCTTTGACGTTAAGTAACCATTCAAATGAACATTATAGACCGGACATAATAGATTCTAAATTTTTACAAGCATTGAATGGTGTGACTATTCAAGATAACCAAGACATAGAAGTATTTTGGGATATATTTAATCCTGAAAATAACTCTAATGAATTAATAGATTATATTTCTGGTGCTGAAATATCGAAAAAAACAGCAAACTTAAAAAGTTTTGATCTAATTTTTAGAAGAGCTATCAAAAATAATCAATTGGCATATGGCATTTATGCAGATAATGAAGAGCTTAAAATTAACTATGATGAAATCAGTGAAGCCAGATTCTCTAATAGCGGTCAAATTCTTAAGACTGCAGATCTTTTTTTCCTTGGAGGCGGTATAAATGTTAACGAATCAAGAAATAGATATGCTGCTTTTGCTGAGCTAGATACAAAATCAAGAAACCTTAATGGAAAAATTTCAGGGAGATATGAGAGGTTTAATTCTGCCTCATCCTTTGATCCCAAAATATCTCTGCATTATGAAGTTAATAATAATTTATCACTTAGGGCTTCAAGAGGATCTTCATTTTCAATGCCGTCTATGGCTCAAATGTATTCAAGTGAAATAATTCTAGGTAGCGTAAGAGATTTTGATGGCGCCTCCTCATTTGTAAGGCAGGCTAAGCTAGGAAATGCAAACCTAAAACCTGCAACTTCTTTAAATACAAATTTTGGTTTAATTTATGTCAACAGAAACCATAAAGTTACTATTGATTTATGGAATATTGATTTTAAAAATAGAATTGAATCAGAGAGCGCTCAAGCAATCCTAAACCTGAACCCTTTTGGAGACAATATTACACGAAACGAAAATAATGACATTGTAGGAGTTACTTCAACTTATTTTAATGAGGAAAATACTCAGATTTCTGGAGTTGATTTTAAATACGAGCTTTTAAAAATTAATACAAAAAATCTTGGCCTAGTTTCTGCAAAAGTTGAATCGATGACCCTTTATAAATTCTTAACTCCTGATGCTGCTGATCCAGCCCAGCTTGTGAATAGAGTCGGAAGATTTAACTATGATACACATACCTACTCTTTACCAAAAACCAAAATAAATGCTTCTCTGCTAATTAATAAAAATGAATATAAATATCAAATTAATGCTAGGTACTTAGATGGCTATAAAAATTACAGGACAATTTCAGATTTAGGTCAAAGCCTTGGTTATAAAAACATTGTAGATTCTTTTCTGATTGTTGATTTATCAGTTGGAAGCTATATTGAATTTAGAGGCGGTAAAATAGATTTCAAGGTATCTATAGCTAATGTTCTTGATCAATCTGCTCCAAGAGTATTTGATGCGCCTGATTTCAGTTTTGATACAAGGGCCCATGACCCAAGAGGAAAAATTATAGGTCTGACTTTTGAGTATTTACGTTAATAAAAAAGTTACTTTTACTAATTTTCCTATTTTTTGGACTAAACTCACTAAATGAATAATATCGAACAAGCAATAACACAGGTAATTGAAGAAAATAATCTGTCTAGTTTGTGGAGTGAAAGTATCTGCAGAGAGTTAGAGGAATTAAATTTAAATTTATCAGATAAAAGAAAAGATTTAACCTCAGTTCCCTTTGTAACAATAGATGGATCAGACGCAAAAGATTTTGATGACGCTATTCATTGCATAGAGACTCAATCTTCATATATTTTGAGTGTTGCTATTGCTGATGTTGCTGGGCTTGTTAAAACAAAAAGCGCCTTAGATAAAGAAGCTATGCATAGAGGAACTTCCATATATTTTCCATCTAAAGTTATTCCGATGTTACCTGAAAAAATTTCTAATGACTTATGTTCGCTCGTTCCAAATAAGGATAGAAATACTGTTGTATGTGAAATAGCAATTTCATTTAGTGGGAATATAGAAAGCTACAAATTTTTTGAAGCTAGAATAAATTCACACAAAAGAATGACCTATGATGAGGTAAATCTTATAGTGAAAAATAGTTCAGGTATCGACAAAAAGATTGGCTGCTCGTTGATAGCACTATCAAAACTTACAAGGATCCTATTGAGAAAGCGACAGGAAAGAAAAGCTTTAGAAATTGAGGCCCAAGAGCCATCATTAAAAATAAATAAACTAGGAGATATTGATCAAATTGACCTCCCAAAAAGACTGTTTTCACATCAAATGGTTGAAGAATCAATGCTTGCTGCAAATGTATGTGCTGCTAATTTTATGCATAGACATTATAAATCTGGTATTTACAGAATTCATGAAGAGCCAGAGGAAATTAAGCTTGATAGCTTAAAAAATTTCTTCTCCATTAAAGGGTTTTCTAAAAAATTTGGCAATAACTCCTTAGATGTATTAGAGCAATGTCTTCAATTTGCAAGATCAAAAGATTTTAACAAATCTCTTCAAAGTATTGTTCTGCAAAGTTTAAAAAGAGCTGAATACTCTACTCTTGAGAAAGGCCACTTTGGGCTTCAACTTGATAGATACTCTCACTTTACATCCCCAATTAGAAGATACCCTGATTTGATGGTACATCGCCTAATCAAAGATATCATTCATGAAAATAAGAGCGAGTTTAACAAAGATGAGACGGAGGAAATTTGTAACGAGCTGTCAGAAGCTGAAAGAATTGCTGAGAGATCATCCAGGCAGGTTACTCAACAAATGATATGTTACTTCTTGAAACAATTTATAGGAAATGAATATCACTCAGTTGTTACAGGGGTTACAGACTTTGGGCTGTTTTGCGAGATTGATAACTTTTTTGTCTCAGGCTTGCTTCATGTCTCTGATTTACCCGGTGATAGGTATTACTTCGACAGGGAGGTAAATGTATTGAGGGGTAAAAAAAATGGAAGGCAATATAAGTTAGGACAAAAGATTTTAGTTACAATAGCTAATGTGAGCCCTGAAGAAAGAAAGATAACCTTAGTCCCAAAGTAGCATAAGATTCAAGATGGACATTCAAGAAAAAAATACAAGAGTTGGCTTCCATAGCATTGAAAGTATTTTAGAAAATAATCCTGAGCAAATTAAAAAAGTTTTATTGCCAGCCAACAGAAATGATAAAAGATTGACTCAGTTAAAACTTCTTCTTGATGAGACAGGTATTTCATATGAAAGCTCAAATAAATTAAAACAAGAGCCAAAAGCTATCCTTATAAATAGTCCTGAACTTAATTTGAAAGATTTAAAAGAATTTATTAATAACTTTAAAGGCAGTCCACTAATATTAATATTAGATAATGTTATAGATCCAAGAAACTTAGGGGCTTGTGTCAGGTCTGCTGCAGTAACCGAAGTTGATGCAGTTATCATCAATAAGCATCAATGCGCTCCAATAAACGCAATAGCGCATAAAGTTGCAGCAGGTGGATTTGAATATACTAAAATATTTAATGTAACCAATCTTGTGAATTGTTTTAAATTTTTAACTCAGTCCAATATCATTATTAATGGTTTAAGTGAGCATGCGTCTGAAAGCTATACAAGTTACGATTTTAAACAGCCTTCTGCTCTTGTGATGGGATCAGAAGAGCATGGAGTAAGAAAAAAAACTTTGGAAAACTGCGACAACATTATAAATTTATCCACCAACAAACTTTTTAAAAGCCTTAATGTATCTGTTGCTACCGGAATAATATTATCTGAGGCAGCAAGGCAAAGAAATAGAGGTTTAACTTGATATGATATTATTTTCTATTAGACTTCTAACATGCTAAATCAACGAACATTAAGAAACGCTATTAAAGCAAAAGGTATTGGCCTTCATACTGGAAAAGTAGTTAATATGGAGTTAATTCCATCAGGACCAAATACTGGAATTCATTTTATTAGATCTGATGTAGATGAAGATATCAAAATACCCGCTAGAGTAGAAAATGTGGGAGATACTAGCCTTTCAACTGCATTAATAAAAGATGATATAAAGATATCTACTATAGAGCATTTACTGTCTGCTATAGCGGGCTTGGGTATTGATAACTGTATAATTAAAGTTGACGGTCCTGAGGTCCCTATTATGGATGGGAGCTCAAGCCCATTCGTTTTTTTAATTCAGTCTGCTGGCTTGCAAGAACAGAACTCATTAAAAAAATTCATTAAAGTTACAAAAGAAGTGACAGTGACTAGGGATGATGCTTTTGCAACGATCAAACCCTATGATGGATTTAAAGTTGCTTTTAAAGTGGAGTTTGATCATCCGGTTCATAGAAAGCTTCCATCTGAATCAATAATTGATTTTTCATCTACCTCTTTTGTAAAAGAAGTTTGCAGAGCTAGAACATTTGGCTCTATGAATGATCTTGAATTACTAAAGTCGAAAAATTTAGCTTTAGGAGCAAGTGTGTCTAATGCTATAGCTTTTGGAGATGAAGATATCCTAAATGAAGAAGGTTTAAGATTTGAAGATGAAATAGTCAAGCATAAAATGCTAGATGCAATTGGAGATCTATATTTACTTGGACATAATTTAATAGGACAGTTTTCGGGTTTCAAATCAGGCCATGCGCTTAATAATGAATTACTAAAAAAGATTATTGCCTCTGATGATGCATA
>Ga0315331_10004949_pt1 | contig 10032 bp, 7 predicted proteins | sample M160m34915metaG_FD_203456 | JGI IMG/M metagenome (GOLD analysis project Ga0315331, IMG submission 203456) | Ammonia-oxidizing marine archaeal communities from Monterey Bay, California, United States - M1 60m 34915 | ecosystem: Environmental > Aquatic > Marine > Intertidal zone | place: USA... | reverse complement strand
TCAACACACGCTGCGCTTCACCCGACTCGATCAACTCGAGCATGACCTTTTCGCCTTGGGTGCCTGCAGCAAGCGCATTGCCGAATGACGCGCCCTCAGGGCCTTTCATGCTGATGCGGAAGGAACCTCTATCTTCTTGTGGTGCATACTCACGTGGCAACCCAGCGTAGAGACCGCCAATCGCCAGGGCTAGACCAGCAGCGATACCGATCGCCGCGAGCGGTTGACCAACAACTCCCTCGAGCAACCACCGGTAAAAGCGCTGCACCGGCAAAAACAAGGAGTCCACAAACCGCATCATCAGCGGCGGCTTGCCACCACGCAGCAGCATCGAGCACATCACGGGTGTCAATGTCAGCGCGACCACAGTCGACAGCACCACCGCACCAGCTAAGGCCAATGCGAACTCGGTGAACAAGCGGCCGGTATTGCCTTCTACAAACGTTACTGGGACCAACACAGCAACGAGCACCACCGTAGTTGCGACAACGGCGAAGCCAACTTGACGGGTCCCAAGGTATGCCGCGCGCAGTGGGGCTTCGCCATTGCGGATACGCCGCGACACGTTCTCAAGCACGACAATCGCATCATCGACCACTAGACCAATCGCCAAGACCAGCCCGAGCAACGTCAACAAATTGATCGAGAACCCCAACTGGTCGAGTACGAAGAATGTGCCCACCAAAGAAACCGGCACCGTCAGCGCCGGAATCATGGTTGCGAAGCCACTGCCGATGAACAGGAAGATCACCAACACAACCACGAGCGCCGTGATGAACAACGTCCGGTAAACCTCGCCGATCGCCGCGCGGATGTAGACCGACGAATCGCTACTTGGGTAGAGCTTGATGTCGGAAGGCAACGTCTTGTTGATCTCCTCCATCCTCTTACGCACACCATCAACAACCGATACGACATTGGCCTTGGCCTGGGCCAGGATGCCGATACCGACCATATCTTCGCCGTTGCGACGGAACACAGTGCGGTCATCCGACGGACCAACCTCGACTCTCGCCACATCTTGCAGCCGCAACAGGTGCCCAGCATCTCCACGGCCAATCACGAGATTCCCGAACTGCGCTGCCGTCTTGTAGCGCCGGGCAACCCGTACGGTGAACTCGCGTTGCACCGACTCGACACGCCCCGCCGGTAACTCGACGTTTTCACGACGCAGGCTCTGCTCGATATCACCAGCAGTCACACCCGTTGCGGCCATCGCCTCACGGTCTAGCCAGACGCGCATCGCGTAGCGACTTCCGCCGCCATAACGCACATCGGCAACGCCCCGCACATTCGAGAACTGGTCGGCGATATAGCGATCGAGGTAGTCCGTTAGCTCCAATGCATCACGCACCGGCGACGCCAAGCTCATCCAAAAAACGGTATCTGATCCGCTCTGCGCCTTACTGACTGCTGGCGGGTCCACCTCTTCTGGCAACCGACTCAACACGCGTGAAACGCGGTCTCGCACATCATTGGCCGCAGAATCGATGTCGCGATCGAGCACAAACTCAATATCAACAGATGAGCGGCCATCCGTCGTTTCCGACGAAACCGTCCGGATCCCATCGATACCGCTGATTGCGTTCTCAATGACCTGAGTTACACGTGACTCAATGACTGCCGCTGCGGCACCAGGATAATTCGTGCCGATGCTCACGCGTGGAGCATCGATATCGGGAAGCTCGCGCATCGACAAACGCAGCATGCTTACGATGCCAAGCGTCACGATCACCAAACTCAGAACCGACGCCAGCACAGGTCGGCGCACCGCTAGGTCAGATAAGATCACTGCTTGTCTCCGTCGCGAACGGCGACGATTTCTACCTCAGTGCCATCGCGGACACGCACGAGGCCCTCGACCACGACTCGCTGGCCCACTTTCAATCCAGCCAGCACCTCAACACGGCCAACGCGTCGGCGACCAACCGTGACATCAACTTGCCGAGCCACAGAGTCTTCGCCGACAACAAACACAAAGTGCTTGTCTCCCTTCTGCACGAGGGCGTCTTCAGGGACCTGACGTGAAGGCGCCTCGCCCCGATCAACATCGACTTTCATCAACATGCCCGGGCGCAGCATCAAATCGGGGTTTGTCACCACCGCACGAATCGTCGCCGAACGTGTCTTGGCGTCGAGACGCGTATCAATCGCCAGCACCTTGCCAGCAAACGTCTTGCCGGGCCAGGCGTCGCTCAGCGCACGTACCGGCTGGCCGACACCGATCGCTGACAACCAAGTTTCTGGGATGGTGAAATCAACCTTAACAACCGCGAGGTCATCCAAAGTGGTGATCACCGTGGATGGCGTGATCAACGAGCCGACGCTGATACGACGTAAGCCGAGCACACCAGAAAACGGCGCCCGAACACCATGATCACGTATGGCCACTTTCAGGGTCACCACACGCGCTTGTGCGGCATGCATCTGCGCCAACGCTGCCTGCACTTCACTGTCTGGGGAAATCCCCTGTTCTTGCAGCTCAACCGAGCGACGGTGTGCGGCTTCACGTTCGACCAGTAACGCCTCAGCTTCAGCAAGTCGCGACTGCTCTTCACTAGCATCCATCTCTAGCAGCAACGCACCCTTCTCGACATGTTGCCCGTCGGAGAAGTGGATCGCTTTCACAAGGTCACTGCGGTTAGCAGTTAAGCGCACACTCTCATTCGCGACGACCGTGCCGAGCGCCGACAACGTGCTTGAGAACGGTGCATCAATGGTGCGAGCGAGGATGACCGGTGTCCGACTCGATCGGCGAGGCGACTCTTTGCCAGCCACATCATTCTGAGCGAAGTAGCCGAACCAAAGACCTGCGCAAACCGCAAGCACAGCAAACATATAGGCGACGAAAGCACGCATAGAGTCGCCATAGGCTACCCGAGAACAGGGCCTTGCACCGCTGCAACAAATCGCAAGGTTGATGCAATCCTCATGCAACTCACAATCGAATGCTTACGGCCACGATTGCAACTGCCCTCTCACCGAGACATCCGGCTAACCCGGACTGCGAAACGGGGGCATGCAAGGCCGAACCCCTCAGCACGAATAAGCCTGCCGGTCTGGCAGGAATGGACTCGACCAAACCCACGCTCACGAGGACAAGATCTAGCTCCCCGCGGCGGCATCATGAAACGAATGCCACCTTTGCCTATGGTGCGCATGTGCAACCCCTTTGCTTCGTAACCGGTGCCAGCAGTTTTGTCGCACGCGCACTCGTTCCGCGACTCGCGGCAAACCACCGATTGCGCTTGCTCGTACGACCAGGGCAACACATAGCTCATTTTCAAGACATCCCCCACGAACGGGTGGAGGGCCGACTCGAAGACGAAGCAGCGCTCGCGGGAGCACTTTGCGACGTCGACCACGTGGTGCATCTCGCAGCACTTGTCTCATTTCGCCCAGCAGACCGTGACGCAATGTTTGCGGCCAACCGAGATGGCACCGAGCGTCTGGCGCAATTGGCCTTAGCGGCCGACGTGCGTCGATTTCTGCATGTATCAACAATTTCGGCGGTCGCTTACTCAAAGGAACCCATCGAGTTAAACGAAGACACGCCGTTCAATTTTGGCTCACTTCGGATCGGCTACAGCGACAGCAAGTTCGCTGCTGAACAACACGTCCTCGATGCCGCTAGCAGTGGTCTTGACGCAGTCATCGTCAACCCGCCATCCATGTATGGTCCAGGTGACCGGCGAAAGGGTGACGGGTCGCTGCTCAGCGCAGTCATGCAAGGCAAGGTCAAGATGGCTCCGCCAGGTGGCACCAATGTGGCCAACGTCGAGGATGTCTGTGACGGCATGATCGCAGCCCTCGAACGCGGACGCACGGGCGAACGCTACATCCTCGGCGGCGAGAACCTCACAGGCATCGAGTTGTTGCAGCGCATTGCCAACGCCGTCGGTGGACAAGCGCCAAAACGCAAGGTTCCTCGCCCGCTACTGCACATCACTGCCAGTGCACTGCGAATGAAGGAACGATTGCTCGGAGGCACATCACCCATCACGAGCGAGATCGTGCAACTCGCACGTTTGTACATGTGGTACTCAAGCGCCAAAGCCGATCGCGAACTCGACTGGCGCGCGGGCTCCGTGGATGCTGGCATCCAAGCGGCTTGGCGAGAAATCGAAGTAGCGAAGAGCTAACGACGAAATTAGCTAACGGCCTGTCACCGCAGACAACTTCAAGCCCCTGCATAGGTGGCGGTAGTTATCTATGAGGCGTGATTACCGCTCACTCGCGCCAACGAGTGCCTACCACGCCTCACGTTTGACAAAAGGATAGTCATGAGTGCACGTAATCTATTGTTCGCAGTGTTCACGCTGCTGTTTGCCACCGCGACCACTGCTCAAGGATCTTGCCCCAATAAGCAGGCCCAGTTTGTTCCGGAGTCTCTGACGATGCACGGTGAGCTTCCTTGCTCGGGCGGAACCATCAGCTTTGGCGGCTTGACGATCTCATCAGACGGGATCGCCTGCCCCATTTTTGCGACTCATATCATGCCGCATGAAATCGAAGTGGATGCAGTCACAGAGACGATGGTCGAGGTCACTGGGCAAGCATCGACCTGGATCTACTATTTTACATGCCAACAAGATTGGCTCCTGATCCTGCCCTGGGGCAGAAGTTGCGTCATAAAAAGCAGGGTCGCAGGAGCTGATCTACCGCGCTACCGCACCGTGCCATGTCAGCCAATCACCCCCTAGTTCCCCACTGAGAAGAGCCCGGCATCACCCGACGCCGGGCTCTATTTCTGTGGAGAACACATGCCGCAACGAGAGTCACTGGGGTCGCACAAACCGACCATTCTATTTCTAGCCTGCCTGACGGCAGGCTTAGCCATAAGTGCGTTCATCATATGGCCCACCCCTAGACCTGACGCAGAAACAGCGACATCAGCTGCAAACAACACCCAGACTTCAGCCAACCCCGCAGCAACGCAAACGGAACAAAAAGAGTCAAATCAACGATTCGAGGTCACTGCGACGGAAAGGCAATTAGCCAATACGACACCGCCACTCGTATTCCGGGAATGCGTGAGCCAACTCTGCTCAATGGGCATTCGGACTGCAGAGCTTGCGCAGGAGGACGAGAACGAAGCAGCGCAACAGCTCAACGAAGAGGTCCGCCACCTGCTTGGCAAAGTACTAAACCACTTCGCCGACGCCGGTGAACGCAGCCTAGGGTTGCTTGTGGAGATGGCGGGCAAACCCGACGCCAACGAGCACTCACCACGTGACAACACCAAGCTGGGCGTCTTGCAACTGATCCTGCAAGCAGAGCTAAGTCGTCGCAACCAACTTGCCGGTACAGTGGCAGATCGATCCCGTATCAACGCACTGGTAGGAGCAATCCTCGATTCGATGCCAGTCGACAGCCTCACGGCCGAGATGGGCAACCGATGCCTGCACAAAGCGCCTTATCTTCGCATGGTCCACGAACCCAGCGTCTTGAACCTGCTGAGTTTGGCCGGTGCAGACCAGTTTCCACGCAACGTTGCGACCAACATGTTAATGACGCTTTGGGACAACATCGAGCAGGCTGGTGAACGCTCTTCGGAAGAGTTGTCGCGCCTGGCAATGCTGCGACTAGACAGTCGCGACCCGAGCGAAATCGTAACTGCCTGCCGTCAGTTGCTCGCTGATCCGAAGTACCGCGCGATTGTTCTTAGCTGGCTGCGCGACCGCAAAGATCCGCAAATCGCTCAATCCATTGCGCAGATCGCGGCGCAGGAGTTACCGGTAGATGACGGGATCGCCGTGCTCGGCGAATTAGCGCCACTTCTCAAACACACTCGAGGCACCTACATGTCTTTAGGCCTTCGCTCTCCAGACGCTGTTTCAGAGACCTACCGGCGGCACCTCGCAGCCAACACCCAGCCGGATATCCGTCGGGAATTGATCATGGGCGTCGGCATGATCCCACATGCGGCCGGACTCCCAGTTGCCGAACTAGCATTAGCTAACGACCCATCTCCAGAAGTCCGGATCCAAGCCTTGTACGTGTTAACCGTTCACGCGACACCCGAAGCGAGCGAACGAGCAATCAATCAGCTGCTCGATGTTCCAGAGATCGCAAACAACCCGTCACGTCTCGGCTCCATCGTTTTGGCCCTTCAAAACCTCGAGAAAGGAGACCCCAATCGACTCGCTCGACTTGGGGCTCGGCTGCAAAGCCTGCCTCTTGCCAACTACAGCCGCGCCAGCCTCATGGAGATCCTCAATCGCGTGCTCCCAGGAGGGGCGCCGACCAGCGGTGGCTAGAACGGTCTCGCGGGAGCAAAGCACAGCCACGCGGCAGCGTCACACAATGGGCATGTGTGACAGCGACATCTGAGGCCGGGCATCACAGCCCAAGCTCATTTCAGCGGTCGCAGAATTGGCCTAGACAGTGGTCTCGGCAGCCTGCTCATGCTCCACAATACTGGTGGAGCGGAAGTAGTGACGGTCTAGTCGGCGCACCGACGACCAATCGCGCCTACTTCTTCTTCTCGATGTGCTTGGTGTGCTTGCGCAGGCGTGCGCAGTACTTATTCAACTCGAGCTTGGGAGTGCCGGGCTTCTTCAGCAAGGTGTAGTTGCGATCGCCGGATTCCTCACAGACGAGGAAGACGACTTCTTTCTTCTTCTTAGGCTTTGCCATGGCTGCGATCCGGCCCCAGGAAAGGTGGGCCGAGTTGGGAGGGCGAAACAAAATAGCGACCGTCAGCCAAAGAACAAGGTCTTCCCCAAACCTGATGAAGTCAGCCAGGCCAAATGGCCTCAACAATCGGCCAGAATCACCGGCGGCAGGCTCATTTGGGGGCTCTCCGTGCGGAAATGCCCGAATCAGCATGAAATCTGCTGAGTTTGACCAAGTTGCTCGCCTTGCCGGCCCAGGGCAGCAGTTTGGCCGCTACGCGGGTCCAGGTGTATGCACACACCGCCCTAGCGGCATACCACCGGCCAAAAATACGAAGGGCCCGGTCCCCACCGGGCCCTTCAAGGGGTCGTCCGCAACTTGACGCTCCCACTTCCTTCCCGACTGCCATATCGGCCATCGCATGGGGGAAACATGAGTCCTGAACTCGACAACTTCGAAATCAGCTGGCAAATCCGGGGGCAGAAGCCCATTTGCAGCCTCCACAACCAAGCGTCGGCAACACCGCCGACTGCTAAATAAGCAGGCTGATCTCCGACTCTCTCGGACGAACGTTGCGAAATGCCGCCCACCTGCGCGAGCATGCTCACATGGCCGAGGCCCCCATCGCTGCTCCCATCACCATCGTCACCGGTAGCAATCGCGGCATCGGCCGCTCGATTGCGACTGGACTAGCGAATGACGGTCACCGGCTCGTATTGACAGCGCGCGATGATCAGCGACTGCAGTCCGTCGCAACAGAACTTCGCGCCACTGGCGCAACGGTTGCGACCATCGCCGCCGACCTGCGGTCAGACGGGAGCGTCGAACAAGTGCTGTCATTCACTGAACAGACGTTCGGCAAACCAGATGTCATCATCAGCAACGCGGGCACCGCACCATCAGACAAGGTCGAGAACACGACGACCGAAATGATGCAAGACGCGTTCGACCTACACGTATCTGTGCCCCTCGCGTTCGCTCGCCATAACGCGAAAGACATGAAGTCTCGCGGTAGCGGTTGCCTCCTCCATCTCGCATCGAGCGCCGGCCTAATTGGCTACCCCTTCACTTCGGCCTATACCGCAGCCAAGCATGGCATGGTCGGCTTGACGCGCGCTTTGCATGCCGAGTTGAATCACAAAGGCATCCAGGTCTACGGCGTCTGTCCTGGCTTTGTCGACACCGACATCACCCGCTCTGCGGCCGCAGCCGTTGCAGCAAAGGGAAAGACCAGCGCTGCCGATGCGTTAGCTTTGATGGGCGCGCAAAACAACATTGGCCGCATGCACACAAGCAACGAAGTTGCGGAAGCCGTCTGCATGTTGCTACGCGACCGACCTGCCGGCTGCATCTACGCCCTCGACCGCGAACCCGCGGCGTTCATCAAATAACCAAAGCGCCTGACCATCAGGATCACTCGCTAAACGCCATGACGAAATACGACTTCCACTTCGAAACCGACAACGACGGTGTTGCGACACTGACGCTCGATCGGCCGGACACACTCAACTCTCTGACGTTCGAGATCTACGGCCAGCTAGAGAAGCTATTCGTCGACCTACGCACCGACAAGTCAGTCAAAGCGATCGTGCTAACGGGTAAGGGCAAAGGATTCTGCAGCGGTGGCAACGTGGAGGAGATCATCGGCCCACTGTTCGAGAAGGATCTCAACGGCACGCTAGAGTTCACCCGCATGACCGGCGCCGTCGTGCGCAACATGCTGCGTCTCGAAAAGCCGATCATCTCCGCGATCAACGGCATCGCCGCCGGTGCCGGATCCGTGCTAGCCCTTGCCAGTGACATGCGTGTGATGTCTGAGAAGGCGAAGTTCGCGTTCTTATTCACCAAAGTTGGCCTGACCGGCGCAGACATGGGCGCAGCTTGGCTACTGCCAAAGATCGTCGGCACCGGCCGCGCAATGGAGATGCTCATGCTCGGCGGCAAGGTGCTAGCCGATGAATGCCACCGTATTGGCCTCGCCAACCGCGTAGTCGCACCCGAAGCCGTTCTCACCGAAGCGATGAGCATCGCCAAGCAATTGGCTACCGGCCCAGGGCTAGCCATCGGCATGACCAAGAAAATGGTCTGGCACGAATGGCCGATGGACCTCGACGCCGCGATAGAGCAAGAGGCACAGGCACAAGCGTTACTATTGCGCGCGCATGACCATCGCGAGTTCTACGACGCATGGATGGAGAAGCGCGACCCGAAGTGGCAAGGCCGCTAACAATCAAAACGGCGATGAGCACAATCAAGAACGACAACCTTTGGCTCCCGGACGACGAACTCACTCCAGAACTTGCCGAGTTCACCCGCGGCATCCGCACGTTTGCCAACGACAAGCTCGCCCCGCACGCGCGCGCTATCGACGAGCAATCCATGTTCCGGCGCGCGATGGTAGACGAACTCGGTGCAGCTGGCATCCTCGGTGGCCCGCTACCAAAGGCAATGGGCGGCAGCGGCTGGACCCCCCTACACCTAGCACTCGCCCATGAAGAACTTGGCGCAGTGTGTAGCAATGCCCGCGGATTCTGTGCCGTGCAAACCGGCCTAGTCACCCAGACGCTGGCCAAGAACGGTAATGACGCACAGCGGGAACAATGGCTAAAGCCTTTGATGAGCGGAACGGCAATCGGTTGCTTTGCATTAACCGAGCCAGACGCTGGCAGTGACGTCGCCTCAATGACGACGCACGCCGTAGAGCAACCAGACGGCAGCTATCGCGTTAGTGGTCAAAAACACTGGGTCACCAACGCTGGCATTGCCGACGTCATGCTGTTGTTCGCAACTGTGGATCCCAAACTCAAGGGCAAGGGCATCACGGCGTTCGTCATCGACACGGCTCGTGACGGCCTCGACCGGAAACCTATGGAAGGGGTCGAACTCGGCCACCGCGGCAGTGACCACGCAATATTGACGTTTGACAATATGGTCGTGCAGAAGAGCGAGATGCTTGGCCCTGTCGGTAAGGGCTTTGGCATCGCACTCGGCGGTCTAGCATCCGGGCGACTGAGTGTCGCCGCCGGTGCAGTTGGCATTCACCGGGCAGCCCTGTCTGAAGCCGTTAGATTCACAACCGAACGCCAACAATTCGGACAACCATTAGCGCAATTCCAAATGGTGCAAGAACGCTTAGCCGACATGCTCATGTCCCTGCACGCGAGTCGCGCACTCGTACATCGCTGCGCGAACCGGCGCCTGCAAGGCACTGAGACCCATGCGGATGTTGCAATGGCGAAGCTGCAATCAACCGAAGCGGCGGCAACTGCTTGCGACCAAGCAGTGATGCTGCATGGTGCACGCGGGTATAGCTCGGCATACCCGGTCGAACGACTATGGCGTGACATCCAGGCCCTGCGAATCTACGAGGGCACGTCCATGATCCAGAAGGGGATCTTGGCGCGGATGCTGACG
>Ga0315331_10004946_pt1 | contig 10033 bp, 8 predicted proteins | sample M160m34915metaG_FD_203456 | JGI IMG/M metagenome (GOLD analysis project Ga0315331, IMG submission 203456) | Ammonia-oxidizing marine archaeal communities from Monterey Bay, California, United States - M1 60m 34915 | ecosystem: Environmental > Aquatic > Marine > Intertidal zone | place: USA... | reverse complement strand
TCAACTCGGCCCTCTCCTTGGGATCGGCCAGCAGCTCGTCCGCCTGCCCCAAGGGTCGCGTCCCCTTGATCGGAACGGACCGCACCGCCCCGTCCTGCACCCGAAGGAACAGTTCCGGACTGTTGGACAGCAAAGCCGCGTCCCCCAACCGCAGCAGGGCTCCGTACTGCGCATACCGGCGACGCAACCGACGGTAGGCGGCGAAGGCATCCCCGACGCCGTGCACCTCCAAGCGACGCGCCAGGTTGACCTGGTAGTAGTCCCCGCGCCGGATGGCCTCCAGCGCGTGCCCCACCGCATCCAGGAACAGCGCGCCCCCCGGAGCGCGCTCGACGCCCCGCCCAGGCGCCACCGATTCGGGCTCCTCGGCCTGCTCCACCACTCGACAGGCCTGCCGCACGAACTCCGGCGAGCCGGCGGCGACCCACCCCTCGGAGTCACGCACCAGCGCGCCTTCGTAGCGCCTCAGGACAAGCTCCGGGAGTGGACGGGGAGCCACCGGTTCCGGCATGTGCTCAACCCAGCGCCCAGCCTCATAGCCGATGTAGCCGACCAGACCGCCGGCGAAGGGAATCCCCGAGGGGGGCCGTTCGGGCTTCAGCAGGCCTCGAGCGCGGTCGAGGAAGCCAGCTCCTGACGCGACGCTGTCCGTCGCTCCCCAGACCACGATATCGTGGTGCGCCGCATCATCCAGCCACACCACATCCGGATGCTTCGACCACACCGAGGCAACCACGGCCTGGGAGGACGGTGTGGATGAACATCGCTCAACTGAGACCACGGCGCGGCCGTAACGCGGAGACAGGAAGAACGTGCAGCTGCGAGCGCTCATCGTGGACCGAAATCCGGACTTCGGGCACCTGCTGCAGAACCTGTCGACGGGCCTGGAGATCACCCTCCTGCAGAGCGGAGCCCGCGTGGCGGCTGCGGTGGAGAGGCTACGCCCCGCCGTGGCGATGGTGGACCTGAAGGCCGAGTTCGCCGAGACCGCCCTGGCGGTGCTGCGCGAGGAGCGCATCCCGGTCCTCCTAAACGGCGAGGAGCCGGACGGGAGCGAGGGCGTCCTCGAGCTGGTCCGGCGCTTTGGCGTCTCGCGCTTCCTGGAGCGTCCGCTCCCGATCTCGGAGCTGCCATCCATCCTGCGCAGCGTCGCCGCCCTGCCGGTACCCGAAGCGACCAGCACGAGGCCCGTCGCCCCGTGGACCCTTGACCCCACCGCCTGGGGCGGCCCCGAAGGGGTGGACTCCGCGCCGACGTCCGCTTCGACCAACGAAGCCCCGGTGGCGCCCTGGACACGGGACCCGGAGAGTTGGAGCGACCTCGACGCCCCCCCCCCGAGCACGCCAACGCCACCCGTGATGGGCGACGCCGAGCCCACCCGGTCCTCCCCGGCCCAGGCGCAGCCCCCCTCGGCCACCCTCATTCCGCCGTGGGAGCGCAAACCCGAGCAGTGGGCCGAGATGGAGCGACCGGTGGCGCCCTGGGAGGCCAGCCCCAGCGACTGGGAGGAGGAACCCGAGCGCGTGTTCCACAGCCACCTGGAGCGCGTCAACACGAAGACCCTGCGGCGAATGACCGCCATCTGGGTCCGCAAGCGCACCGGCACGCTGAGCTGTGAAGAGCAAGGCGTTCGCATCGCCTTCACCGACGGCGCCCCCCGGGGCAAGAAGGACGAGTCCCGCGCTCTGGACCTGCTGCAGCAACCCAACGCCCGTCTCAAGTTCCAGGCCCAGGGTTCGGCGCCCAACCCCGCCCGAAGGGCCTTCGGAACCGAGCTGCTCCACGCCGCGCTGGACCTGGCGAAGACGGACTGGGTGGAGGCGAACGCGGACAAGGCCCTTCAGCCCGTCGCGCACCTGGACGCGCTGCGCGAGTTGCCCTGCGGCCCCGCTGTATTTCGCGTGCTGGAGAGTGCAGACGGCGTGCTGAACCTGGTGGACCAGCTCACCGCGCTGAAGCTTCGCCTGGAGCAGGTCGACGCCTACCTGGGTGCCCTGGACAAGATGGGGCAGCTGGAGGCCATGGACGTCTCCGTCGACCCTCGCACGCGTCGGCCCCGAAAAGACTGGGTCATCAGCCGCGGCTACGAGGGAACCGACCGACGCAAGGCCGAGCGCCGGGTCGACATCGAGCGGCGCCAGAACCGCGACCGGCGACGAGACCAACGGCGGGCCAGACAGGTCCGCGACAGCGGCGACGACCGGCGCAGCGACGATCGCCGTCAGGGAGACCGTCGCAGCCAGGAGGACCGCCGAAAGGGCCTGCCCATGAACCCGCCGCCGCCTCGCAAGAAGCGGAAGAAGCGGAAGAAGCCCAAGGTGGTCATGCCCCCCCCCGAGGCCATGGGCCGGCTCCTGCAGCGCGAGTGGGGCCTGTTGGAGCACGCGGACGCCTGGACGGTGCTGGGTCTGCCCAGCACCGAAGCGCCGAAACAGGTGAAGCGGGCCGGCCAGCGGATGCTGGCCCGCTACGAGCCGGTGGTCGGAGACCCGCGCTACGACGAGGCGAGCCAGGTCCTGGCGCGCAAGATCAGCGAGCGCGTGCGATGGGCGGTGGAGAACGCGCGCCCCCTCCCCGAGGAACCGGCCGCCGTCGTCCCCCGCGACGAGCTCCTCTTCGAGGAGGGCAGGAAGTCCCTGCTGGTGCAGGACTACGACACCGCGATCAAGTGCTTCCGGACCGCCCACAAGCTGGCCGTCGAGGACCCCCTCTACATGGGCTACTACGGCTGGACGCTGTGGAAGGCGGCGGATCGGCTGAACGACGCCCAGCGAGAGAGGAAGCAGGCCGAGGCCGAGGAGCTGCTGCGCCTGAGCGACAGCCTGGACCACAGCAGCGTGCCCATCCAGATCTTCCTGGCCCGCGTCGAGTTAGACCTGGGGCAGCTCGCCCGGGCCCGAGCCCGCACCAAGCGCCTGCGCGACGCGGGCGAGGAGAGCGGACAGCTGGACCTTCTCTGGACCGAGGTTCAGAAGGCCCTGGCCGAGACCGATCCAGGCGCCGAGGCGACCTGACGCCGATCAGTCGTCGAAGGGCGGTTCGTCGATGAGCGGCAGGTCATCCGGCATGCCACCGGGAGGCGGCAGGTCGTCGAAGTCGTCCATGCCTCCCGGCATGTCATCGTCCGGCAGGGGGCCGTCGTCGAAGTCGTCGAAGTCGCGGTCGTCGAAGTCGTCGAGGGGTCCGTCGTCGAAGTCCTCGTCGAAGTCGCGGTCGTCCCGGTCATCGAAGTCGCGGTCGCCCCGGTCGTCCGGGTCACGCGCGTCCGGGCGCTCTGGGCGTTCGCGGTCCGCGTTCAGGCGCTCTCGGCGTTCACGGATACGATCCTGACGGGCGCGGCGGCGCTCCTCCATGGCGTCCGGGTCCTCATCGCGGTCCACGGTCCGATCCACGGTGCGGTCGCGGGTGGGCGTCGCCCGATTCCGGCTGGCGCTGCCCTGGCGCACCGGGGTGAAGCGACGGCGCTCCACCGTGCCGGTCACGCGGTAGTGGTAGACCCCGTCGTCATCGCGGGCGCGCTTGAGGTCGGGCACCAGCTTGGCCATGTTGTCCAACTCGTCCGCCAACGTGAAGTCGACGGTCAGGTTCATCGTGCTGCGCCCGAAGGGGTTGCGCAGGGTGATGTCCCCGTCCACCTCGATCTCCACCAGGTCGCCGATGAAGCTGCCCTTCTTCACCTTGGCCTTTCCGTCCTCGATGTCGAAGCTGAGGATGCTCTCGGTGAAGGTGGTGGCCGGCAGCGTGAAGAAGCCGCCGACGCTGGTCTCGTTCATCGTCAGGTCGGTGATCTCCAGGCGCACAAGACCGGCCGACTTCGCGGGGTCCTCCTTGTCCCAGGCCAGCGTCGTCCGCAGCCGCAGCCGACCGCCGATGTCGCTGCTGAAGCCCTCGTAGGCAAAGGGGTACCGGGACAGATCCAGGTCCGTGGCCAGCAGGTCGATGTTCAGAACCTCGCCCTTCTGACCGATCGAGCCCGACAGCTCGCCGTCGTACAAGTCCGCGTCGACGCCGGCGCTCAGAGCGCCCGTCACGAGGGGCAGCAGCTGCAGGCGTGCAGCCACGTGGTCCGCCCGGAGGAGACGCTCGGGGTCTCCTCGACGAGGGGTGGCGTAGAGCTCCACCACGTCGGCCTTCGCGCCCGTGGCGCGCCAGGGCCCCAAGCCCTCCATCTCCAAAAGCATGGCGTTGTCGGTGGCGTTGGCCACCTCGTACTTCACGCGCTCCGCCGTCTCCTCCTTGGGGAAGGTCAGCACCAACCCCAGCCAGAAAAACAGCAGGCCCCATCCGGTGCCCAGTACAGCAAACAAGAGCTTCTTCAACATCTCAGCCCTCCGCGCCCTCGAGCAGCCGGTAGGCCGCGATGTCCAGCTTCAGCGTGACCAGCTTCTCGCCCTTGACCGTCACCACCTTGAAGTTGGCGCTGCTGATCTTCAGGGGGAAGTCGCCGCCCTCGACCTCGTACAGGAAGTCGACCACCTGGTCCTGGGTCAGGCGTGAGACGGTCACGTCGTAGTTCTTCTGCTCCAGGGTGCCCAACTCGACCACGTTCTTCTCGCGAACGGAGTCGAGGTTCTCGGCGATCTTGACCTCGGTGGCGGCCTTCTCGAGGAAGGCGCTGAGGTCCTGGCCGCCGCTCTTGCGCAGCTCCGCCTCGATCTCCTCCAACGTGGCCTGGCTGGAGGTGTACTCCTCCGACAGCGTCTCGACGTAGTTCAGGTCACTGCGCCGTTCGGCCAGCTGGATCTCTTTGGCGTCCAGGCTGCTGCTCATGATGAAGAAGCCGCCTCCGACCAGAATCACCAGCGCGAACAGCACCAGGCCGATCAGCAGCTTGCGGTCCCGAGGCGCGAGGCCCTCCAGGATGGCGTCGACGCGGGCCGTGACGTGGCCCATGCGTGTGGCGAGAGACATCAGCCCTCCTCCTCGGTCTCTTCCTCGAAGGGAATGGAGATGGCGAACTTCAGCTTGTCCCCCTTCTTGGTCTCCTCGCCCTTCTTGGCGGTCGCGAAGCGCTCGTTGCTCTGCAAGGCGCTCTCGATCGTTGCCGCGGCTTCGTAGCCGCTCGTTTCGGCGCGGATGTTGATGCCTGTCTCGTTGATGGTCAGGTCGTTGATGTCCAAGACCGCCTCGCTGTGGGGGGGCACGCTCTCACTCACGGCCAGCAGCGAGGTCAGGATGGGCGGCTCTCCGCTGACCGTGCTGCCCAGCGCGTCGACGCGCTCCAGGGTGGCGGTGGTCTTCTCCAGCATGATGGCCTTGGCCAACGAGGGGGTCTGCAGCTGAGAGTCGGAGGTGTCGGGGAAGGCCTCCTTCACCGTCTGGGCAATCTCGGCCTCGACCGTGCTGATCTCGCTGTTGTACTGAACCATCTTCCAGGCGAAGAGCCCAGTCCCCGCGATGCAGAAGACGACCATCGCCACCGCGGCCAGCCCGAAGACCGAGCGCAGGGTGGCCAGGTCCCCCTTGAAGGCGAAGTCGTCCTTGCGGAAGTGCAGTTCGCGTCCGGTGCTGAGCCCTGCGGCCCGCTGGGCCAGGGCGTGGGCCAGGGCGAAGCGGCCCGGGTCACCCAGAGCGTCGGCCTCGTCCCCCAACTGAATCTCCCGAACGGGCACGCCCAGGTCCTGCGCCAACAGCTGCTTCATGCCGTCCAGGCTGCTGCCGCCACCGCTGAGCAGGATCTCGTCCACGCCCGCGCCGACGTCATCTTCGAGGGCGATGAGGGTGACCCGCAGCGCGGCAAGCCATGGCTGGATGGCCGTAGTCAGAACCGCCGTGGCGTTGCTTGCCCCGGGGCGAGCGCCCTGTCCGGGGTCCGTGACGTGGGCGTCGGTGACCTCCTCGGCTTCCCACTCGGCCACCACCACGGCGCGCAAGCTGCCGACGTGTTTCTGTCCTTCCGCCGCGCCCGTGGAGACCTTCATCGCGGCGCTCAGGGCCTGCGTCAGGTCCCCGCCTCCGCGGCTGATGGCGCGGACCGCCAGGACCTCATCCCCTCGGGTCAGGCACACCAGGGTGCGCTCGTGTCCGACGTCTACGATGGCCTGAACGTGCTCCACCGTGTCGCCGAACACGCCCAGCGCGTCGGCGTCGAGGACCAGGTGCTTGGGGTCGACGCCGACCGCCTGCAGCCCCTCCAGCGTGGCCTTCACCTCGTCGCGGTACGCCAGCGCACACATCACGCGGGCTCCGTCCCCGACGTGCGGAACCGTCCGCCAGTCCAGGATGAAGTCCTCCGGGTCGAAGGGCACGAAGCGCTCCAACTCGAAGGGCAACGTCTGCTCGATGCGCTCGCGGTCGCTGAACGGGAGCTTGATGAGACGAGTGGACACGCGGTTGCCCGGCATGCCCACAGCCCAGGTGGTGTTCTCGTCTGGGCGCAGCTCGCTGACCAGCTCGCCCAAGGCAGCCAAGCGCTCGCTCAGGGTCGGGGTCGCCTCAGCTCCCACGACCCGCCGCACGCGGTAGTCCTGCACCTGAACCTTGCCGAGGCGCTGCTCCATCACCGCCAACTTGACGGTATGGGACCCCAGATCCACTCCAATGACGGTCGCCATTACTCGACCCTCCAATACTTGACGCGGCCAACCTTGCTGTCCGAGAAGTCGAACACCGCGGTGGCCTTGGCGTTGGTGTCCCCCACCAGCCCTTCGCTCGTGACGATGAAGGTGCTGGACTCCGTGCCGATCTGGTCCACCAGACCGGGCTTTACTTCGCCGTTGAAGTTCTCGGCCAGAAAGTCGGCGAATTCCTTGGCGGAGCCAAAGTCAAACAACAGCGTGTGCTCCTGCTTGCGCTGAAGGAAGGTCTCGATCTGCTGGTCGTTCGGCGTGGGCACAACCCACGCCCGAGCCAGCCCCAGGATGACCTCGTCGCTGGCCGTGTTCACGTTGACCTTGCCGCCGCCGTAGATGGTGATCTGATCTGCATATTTGGCGTAGACCTCGTCTTCCCATCCGGCGACCAGACGAATCTCTTCCTTCGTGTCGAAGGGAGCGTTCTTGGACAGGTACGGGCTTTCGCCGGTGTTGTACAGGCCGTCCTCGTAGCCACCGCGGAAGATGCGGTTGGTGTCCAGGTCCGTCCAGTCGTACAGGTTCCCGATCAGCTCCCAGCGGTCGATGTTCCGCTCATAGAACCACTGGTCCTCTTCGGCGCCGCTCATCAGCCCATAGAGCTGCAGCGCCACCGGATCGGCCTGCAGATCGGCCAGAGTGGTGCACGAGAGCTGGCCGTCGCCGATGCAACCCCGGCCCAGCCGGCGAATGTTGATCTTGCTGTCGGCGTCGGTCACCTCGGCGGCGAAGTCGCCCTCGAAGTCCAGGAAGTTCTTGTCATCGAAGCGGCTGGCCTCCCGGCTCTCCTCGCGGATCTCGTCGGTGATGCCTTGTTCTTCGAACTCTTCCAAGTCCTGGCTGTCCATGCTGCCGCCGCTGCCGAAGAACATGCGCAGCAGACCGGTGTTGATGGCCGGGACCATCTGCCACAAGCCCTGAACCGGGAAGGGCACCATCTCGCCAAGGCTGCCGGCCAGCTGCTTGTCGGCCACCAGCACCAGTCGGTAGATGCTGACGCCCGACTGAGCCAGGTACTGGGCGCCCACCTCGTTGCGCTCGTTGGCAGCCATCAGCAGACGGACGCGCGCGGCGTAGTTCACCTCGGCCACGATGACGGTGACGAAGGTGATGCTGGCGATGACCATCAGCAGGGCGATGCCGCCCCTGCTGGCGCGCGAGCGGCGAGGCCCCTCGAAGATCTCGTTGCGGACACGCCCACGCGGACGCACCAGCTCGTGCCAGAGGTAGCGCAGACGTCTCATCGCCCACCCGCTCCGGGAGTGCTGATGGGCGAGACGCCGCCCAGCCCGCCGCCGCGACCGCCACCGCGACCGCTGTTGCGGCTGGGCTGACCGGTGCGCCCGTCTTCGACCCCGGCGTTGGTCTCCTCGTCGCCCTGGCCAGGGAAGAGGTCGCAGGTGGCCCGCTTCCCGTACTGGAGGATGACGGTGGTGGCGAAGGTGTGCTCAATGAGCTCGTCTTCGTCGTCCGGGTCGATGGAGCTGAGGCTGAGCACGACCTGGGCCGCCCGCGGCACCGCGTCCAGCATGGACTCTTCGCCCTGCACGCTGTCCCACTCCTCGACCCACATGCACTGCTGGGGGTCCAAGTACCGCACGATGAACTGCCGCACGCCATAGGCCAGCGGGTAGATGACGCCGTCCTTGTCCGGCTCGTGGTCGATGCGTGGGGCTTCCCGGTGCATCAGCACGTAGTGGCCGTCCATGTAGGGATCGGGCTCGGACCAGATGGTGATCTCGGTCTGGTCGCATTCCTTGGCGTTGGCGTACAAGCGCTGGTGGCTGAGGGTGGCAAACCACAACTCGTCCACCGGGTCGTTGTCCTTTCCGACGAAGACGGTCCGGTAGGTGTTCGGCGTCGACCGGTTGAAGGTCTGGTATGCCAGCTGCAGCTCGCGGCTGATGGTGCCCAGGGCCACCCGCGCCGACTGCTGCATGTCGTCGTTGTGGGACAGAGCTTCGCGCGCCTTCAGAGTGCCGCTGATGGTCATCCCCGTCAGGGTCGCGATGAGCCCCAGCACGAACATCGCGACCATCACCTCGATGAGGGTCATCCCCTGGCGCGCGCGCATCACTGGCCCGCCGGAAGACCCGCGGGCGTCACCTGGCCCGAGGGGTTCACGATGTGGGTGACCAGCTCGACTTGGTCGGTCTCGTCCTCGTTCTCGCCCCACCAGACCAGCACCCGCACCTCGCGGATGTAGGGGCTCAGCGCCTCGCTGATCATGTCGCCGCTAACCCCCACGTCCGAGAGGTCCATCTGCTGGTCCTGCTGGCCCATGGACTCGGTGGCTTCTTCACCGAAGTAGCCGCTGCCGCTCAGCTGGTCGGCCATGCCGGCCATGTCCGCGTCGAAGCTGAGCTCGACCTCGCGCACGGTGTACGCCCAGCGGTACTTCTCGAAGGCGTCGTCGTTGCTGATCTCGTAGAACTCGCCGTCCAACGCGCCCTGGCGCCAGCCGCCGTAGACCCCTTGCTCGAAGTCGCCCTCTTCCGTCAACTCCTGTTCCTGGAAGCCCTCGGACTCGACGATGAGCACGACCTGGCTCATCTTCTCCTTGGCCAGGTAGGTGGCCACGGTCATGTCTTCAGCCTCGGTGGTCATCAGAGCGGCGGTGCCCTGGCTCTGCACCAGCACGAACAGGCTGACCGCCAGGATGCCCAGGGCCACGACGACCTCGAGGAGGGAGAAGCCGCGGCGCATCACAGACCGAGCTCCGGCGCTTCGTCGGGGACCCAGTCCAGGGAGTCCTCGTAGTCGAAGGGCTCCGTGTGCATGTGGACCTTGCCGGACATGGGCTCCACCTCCAGGGTGAAGCCGTCCTCGGGGTCGTCGATGCTGGCGATACGGAGCACCGTGTGCTCAGTGTGGCCGTTCGGGAAGATGTAGCTGTAGACGATGGTCTGGGGGGCGTCCGGGTCGGCCTCGTCGGGGTCGAACTCCTCGCCGGCGACCCAGTCGATGCTGGACTCGATGGGCTCTTCGTACTGGGGCGTCCAGACCCACGCGAAGTAGGTGTTGCCGGGCAACTCGACCTCGTCCCGGAAGGCTTCGCCGTCCAGGCCTTCGAAGCGGTTGCCCATCAACTCCTCGGCGGCGCCCTCCTCGAGCTCGCGGTCGGTGAACCGCGCCATCTTCTCCAGGCGCTCTTCTTCCGCCTCCTCCCGTTCTTCGGGATCGGTGAAGACGAGGGTGTCTGGGTCCCCGACCTCGATCTTGTAGGTCCGCGCGTCCAGGTTGTAGGCGATGCGGAAGGTGACGTTCCGCATGGCCGCCTCTTCCCGAAGGAAGCGGTAGGTCTGCGCCAGCTCACGGGTGGTGCCCACCTGCTGGATGTGCAGGACGTTGCTGACCGCCGGGATGGCCACAGCCATCACCAAGGCGATGATGGCCATCACGACCATGATCTCCAGCAGGGTCATGGCATGGCGTAGGCGTGGGGTCACATCAACCCCAAC
>Ga0315331_10004944_pt1 | contig 10036 bp, 9 predicted proteins | sample M160m34915metaG_FD_203456 | JGI IMG/M metagenome (GOLD analysis project Ga0315331, IMG submission 203456) | Ammonia-oxidizing marine archaeal communities from Monterey Bay, California, United States - M1 60m 34915 | ecosystem: Environmental > Aquatic > Marine > Intertidal zone | place: USA... | reverse complement strand
CACGCCAGTAAAATCCATTGGCAATCACACCGTGGTCCGACGGAGTTTTACCCGTTAACATTGTTGCTTGTGCGGGCCACGTTACGGCTGGAAACGTCGAATTTAAAGGTTGCTGATCACCATTAGACGTTAAAGCCAACAACGCTGGCATTTGTGATAAATCGGATTGTCTTAGTCCGGGAATACTGCAATACACAACGTGTCGCATCAATCAACTCCTTTTCTCTGTCCTAGTCGAGACACACTAAGTGGCACGAATCCATTTTGATATAGTTAATATCGGTAACAATAATGCAATCGTCAATACCGCCATACTCGAGTGACTGACAATAGCCACCACACACGCATCCAAAAAAATTAATGACCGTAAACAGTGTATCACTCCCTCTTGTACTCGTTCTGGACGCGGATCAAAAATCGCGGCAACTGCACGGTAGAGAATTAATATCGCCAATACAGCAAACAGCAGCCCAGTACTATCGGGTTTTAATTGCAGGCGACCACTTTGAGCTAGATCTGTTGGAAAACTAGAAAGACACACAAACCCTAAAGCCATGACGGCAACACCAAAACTTAAGAGCCAACGATTACTCGTGCGAGCCTCCGTTCGTGCAAACCATGTTAAGCCTGCTACGAAAACTCCAATCCCAACGGCGATGAATAGATGGTGTTTTTCAAACCCACAAAATATTGCCTTATCACTAACGACATAACTCATTCCTAGCATCACATTTAACGTACGGCACAAACCCATCAACAGCGGAGCGAGCGGTGTTTTTTTTAATACCCGGTTATACAACAAAACCGAGACTGCAATGGCACATCCGAGCAAACATCCACGTATGCCGGCGGTACTAGCAAACAAAATTCCAGCAAGCATCAGCCCCGCTCCAAATCGAGCGGCTACTCTCAGTGAGATTACTCCCGCCGCCAACGGTCGGTTGGACCGCTGCACTTTATCTTCATCAATGTCAAAGACATCGTTGAGTACCATGCCGGAGCTGTACAAACAAAACGTTGCTACGAGCAACCCCGCCAACGGCCACGCGTCTTGGACACCCAAAGTGAAGGTGCCTGCATCACTCAATACAACGAGATACCCCATTAATACATTCGCAAATGCTGTGAATACGTTACCGATTCGCATCAGTTGCAACCAAGTGTACAGCTCAAAACCGCTATTCGTCTGGGAACCGGCAGGGACCGGTGTCGAGAGAGTTTCAGATATGTTTTCAGACTTGTCATTACGATTCATGAACTAGCACTCCGATAACTCCGCAACGCTCGCTTAAAGACACGACGACTCACAAATAAACAACCGATGCTAGCACATAGTGCAAACACCGCAAGTTGCCAATTCGCAGAGGTCATGCCGTCTAAAGGTCTCGCTAGGAATCTCGCTGGAATATTCACGACTAATAAGACCGGAATAAAAAACGTAAATGCAATCCACAACCCCATGCCCCAACCCGTTTTATAAATTTCCATCGGATAGCGAGAGAAATTGGTTAAGTAAAACCAAAAATTGTAGAGCGTCTGATTTCGTCCCAACCATACACTCGTAGCCGCCAAACTGATCATCACACTATACATAATCGCCACGCCACAGCCCAAATACAGTGGATACAGAAACAATACCGGCCACGCCAATACAAGCGGGTCGGCCGCCACGACCATCAACTGATACAAACTATAACTCAACAAACCTATTCCCATCATGCAAGTTGAGAGACTCGACCAGTCGATTCTTGGAAATGAGATAATAAACTGGGTGTCAATTGGTTTGAGCAATGCGAAGTCAAAATTACCAGTACGTATTAGCTCACTAAACTCTTGAGCATTGGGCATGAAAAACGTTTGGATGATACTATTAATAATCCAAGTTGTTGCCAAGAACACAAAGAACTGATACTTTCCCCATCCGGTTTGTACACCAATCTCGTCGGTAAACTGAAAAACGATCAGGTAAAACCCAATATTCATAATAGTCCACGACATCGTGGAAATACTCTGTAAGATGAAATTTGAGCGAAACGACATATCGCGAATTAAGCTGTTACGCGCAAATGTTAGAAACACTCTGCCATAGGAGGGACGAAAAGTTGATGGATGTTGCCCCACGACGTTACCCTCCGAATCCGCTGTAGCGGCGAATGCCACGGTGGAACATGATGCGTGCTAACCCAACAAACGCGAGGAGCCAGCACATTTCAATTGCCAAGCTAGTCCACAATTCGGGACCCTGTATTTTACCCAGGAAGATAGCCGCGGGCGTATAGGCCAAATACTGGAAAGGCAGCACATTCACGATATTGTGTGCCCAAACGGGTAATAGGTCTAATGGGAACATGTGACCAGATAAAAAGAAACTGAGTAAATTGTATATAAAGACCAGCGAACTCACTTCCAGAAACCAAAAAGCAACTAAACCTAAACTCGCCTCAATATAAAACCCGAGTAAAAACCCCATAAACAGCGACAAACAAAATGCGATAAGCACTGGGGCTTCGGGCCAACCGGGAAAAAATCCTCGGCACAGGAAAAAGACGAATGCAAAGGGAACAACAGCAATCGTGTAATAGGCTGCCTTATGGGCGACCCGACTAAGCAACATAAAGCCAAGCATATCGAGTGGTTGAATCAGAAATTTTTTGACTTCACCATTACGGACCTGCAGCGCGATGCCACTACACAATCCCGGCATACTCGAAAAAGCCCTACTTATCATCGTTAACATGTAATAGGCGATAACAGTATCACGTGTGTAGTCTACGATCTCTGATTTTCCAGAGGCTTGAAAAATCGCTGTCCAGAGAAATATTTGTGTAATAATCGGCAGAAAACGCATGAGTGTTCCCAGCGCAAAATCACCTCGATAAACGAATCGTTCTTCGAGAGAGATTCGAAAAATGACCCACCAGGTCATTAATCTCGCTCTCAGCGGTATTCTATTTTGGTGAACGGTAGTAGTCGTCATAGGCCCTGGCCATCACCGAGTGAATCAAATTTATCATCATCTATTTGATTCACTCGACCCTCTGTTACTTCAGAGAATACAGTAGCAATCACGTCTTCAAGCGGGGGGTCTTCAACAATAACATCGTCGACTTGATAGCCATCCAAGATCGAGGATAACATGTGAGACACAATATCACGCGCAACTGTTAATTTTATACGAGGTGTTTCAACATCGGTCACATCACCGAACTTTTTCATAGCGGTTAGCAACGAGTCATCAATGGTCTCCCTAAATTGCAGTGTTATCAATTTGCGTTGATCGGTACTTTCAATGATCCCCTCTAACGAACCGTCGTACTTAATCAATCCATCAGCAATAATCACCACGCGTTTGCAGAGGGCGGCAACATCTTTCATGTAGTGGCTAGTAAGCAAAATCGTAATTTTGCGTTTCTGTTGATAGTATTTAAGGAACTGTTGAATATTATGTTGAGCAACGACATCCAAACCAATCGTCGGTTCATCGAGGAACAACACCTCTGGGTTGTGTAACAAAGCTGCGGTTAATTCCATTTTCATTCGCTGCCCCAGCGACAATTCGCGGACGGGTTGCTGTAACAAATCTCGCAGGTCCAGCAAGTCCGTCAATTCATCCAGCGTGTTCTGAAAAGCATCTGTTTCAATACGATATATCTGTTGATGCAGACGAAACGATTCTTGCGCTGGCAAATCCCACCATAACTGATTCTTATTTCCCATCACCAAGGCAAATCGACGCCGATATTCGTTCTCGCGGTGCCAAGGCGTATGGCCCATCACGGTGGCTGTTCCTGACGTGGGATGAATAACGCCGGATAATAATTTCAAAGTCGTCGTTTTACCAGCTCCATTAGGTCCTAGAAACGCGACGAAATCTCCTTGTTCGATTTGCAGATCAATACCCTGCACTGCTTTGACTTGCTTATATTCGCGTTTAAACAATCCCCGCAGAGAGGACCTGAGGCCCTCCTTCTTCTGATATACCTGATAGGTTTTTTTAAGACTTTTGATTTCGATAATCGACATATTGAAATTATAGATGCCACCGCAAAGTCAAGACAGTACAACAACAGCATTGTGTTATCCTTATTTACAAGAAGTTCAGTTAAGTTTGCTCAACAAACTTTTGGCATCTTTCATCAATTCAACCCGCTGCGTAAAATGCAAACTCGATCAACAACGATCTCAAACAGAGGGAATACGTTTTGACAACTGCAGTTCGAATCGGACTAGGACACGATACGCATCGAGTTGGCTCGGGCGGCAATATGCTGCTAGGCGGAATAAAAATTGAATGTGACCATCATTTGATTGGTCATAGCGATGCCGATGTACTATTGCACGCTATTACCGATGCTATTTTAGGAGCGAGTGCAATCGGTGATATTGGTCAATTATTCCCCGATACGGCTATCAAAAACAAAAATCGATGCTCCCAAGAGATGCTACGGATTTCTTATGAGCATGTTCAAGCGGCTGGTTGGAAAATCAACAATCTAGACTGTGTTATTCTTGCCACAATTCCTAAAATCCAACCGCACCGTGAGGCGATAATTAACAATATAGCGCAATTACTGGAAATCAACTCTACGCAAGTGTTTGTCAAAGGAAAAACTGGCGAACAAGTTGGTCCCGTGGGTCGCGGCGAAGCAGTCGTTGCACAATGCGTTGTTCTGCTGCAACAACAGACATCACAAAAACAACTATAACAACGGCAACTAAACCGACTGGGCTTGGTGAATGATACGCGTTTACAACACTCTAACAAAAACCAAAGAAGATTTCGAACCACTGCAAGCGGGGAAAGTAGGAATCTACCTCTGTGGTCCAACCGTTTATGCGCAGAGCCATATCGGACATATGGTTGGTCCAGTCATCTTCGATTCCATCAAACGCTATCTGCAATATTCAGGATATGATGTCACCTGGGTCGTGAATATTACGGACGTAGACGACAAGCTGATTGTGAAGAGTCGCGAGCAGGGTATATCCATGGAGCAGCTCGCGGCAGAAATGACCACGGACTATTTAACCAACTTGGAATCCTTGGGGGTCGATCAAATCGATGTAATGCCTCGCGCAACGGAGCATATACACCACATTATTGCTTTTATTGAAAACCTTATAGAAAAAGGATTTGCCTACGATGTGGATGGTGACGTTTTCTTTGAAGTAGAAAAAGATAAAAACTATGGAAAACTCAGTAATCGATCGCTAGATAGCACACAAGGTGAAGGCGGTGAAGCGGCTGCACGTAAGCGATCCGCCAACGATTTTGCTTTATGGAAATCCGCCAAACCAGAAGAACCAAGTTGGCACAGTCCTTGGGGAGATGGTCGACCAGGTTGGCATATTGAGTGTTCTGCTATGAGCCGAGAAATACTTGGTGAAGAGTTTGATATCCATGGTGGTGGGTTAGACCTCGTTTTTCCCCATCACGAAAATGAACTGGCTCAAAGCGACTGCTGCCACGGAAAACCCATGGTTAAGTATTGGATGCACAACGGATTGATGCGAGCCGGAGGCGATGATGGAAAAGTGGGAGGTCGAGCAGAACAGAATGGGGGTGGTAACGAACAAGCAACCGTCGAAACAAAAATCAGTCGTTCACAAGGTGCTGGAGGATTGGCAGATTTAATCGATCGTCAAGGCGGACAACGTATTCGCTTCTTTCTGTTGAAATCCCATTACCGTAGCACGATTGTTTTTAGTGAAGTTGGGCTTGAAGAAACGGGAAAAGCACTGACTGCGTTCGAACGATTGTTCGAACGGTTTCAACGAATTAGTGGCAAATCATTTTTCGAACTACCAATTGCAAACAATAAATCTACGGGTGATTTTGATGCGGGAGAATGCCGATTTTTGTTGCAAGTACAAAAACATCGCACGCAGTATCTAGCCAAGATGGATGATGACTTTAATACCGGTGGCGCCATTAGCGATCTGTTTGACCTCATCCGTAGCATCAATCGATTTATCGACCAAGCATCACTCGAATCGGCAGATAATACTGATGCGATAAATGGTGCAAAATTGCAACAAGCTATGCTGACGATACGGGAACTCACAGCACTGTTAGGCATTTTCATGAGCGAACCGACGGAGGACGATACGATGGGTAAAGACCAGGAACTGACCGAACAACTAATGCAGTTGATGTTAGCTTTACGTGAAGAAGCTAGGGCCAATAAAGATTTTGCAACCGCTGATCGTATCCGTGACGGACTTCTTGAAATGGGCATTACCATCGAAGACCGTGCCGACGGCACACAATGGCACAAATAGCTCTTAGGCGACGCAATCTCCGAAAAGATTAATTTAAAGACAATAGTCAATCAGTGACTAACGTGTCTGTTGATAAACCGCATTTAACAACGTCTCGACGTCGTTGAATTTTTCACCAGACTCAACGGCAGTATCAATCAATCGCCGAGCATCTGCATCACTATGACCAAGGCTACGCAAAACCTCACACGTTTGATCTATCAAGTCCGGTTCTACAGCCATTGCCACGGCCTGATCACGACTAACAAGCAACGCGAACTTCGCCATCTTTCGCCGCAACTTGGCAATGATTCTCTCCGCAGTGGCGGGACCGACTCCAGGCAACGTCGACAAACCTTTCACATCTTGGTTTTCGATCATTAGTGCTACCTCGCGTACAGGTCGTACCATACTACGTAGAGCTTTCTTGACGCCGACACCGTCCACACTACAAAACAATTCAAAAAATTCCAACTCGACCTTGCTTAAAAATCCGACCATGCGGGGGTTCATGCGGCCTTGTGGGTTTCCTTCAAAATATAAAATAGTATGTAAGCTAAGATCTTCGCCGACCAACGACTGTACGTTGTGCCGAACAAAATCCGGTACAAGCACCTCAAAATGAAAGGGGCCATTTTCCATAATGATCGAACTATCAAACACTTCGACCAAACGACCCGTTATGTATTTAATCACGACAATCCGCCCTTCTCTACGCTTTCAATTTATTGTTCAATTTTTATAAATATTATCCACCAACCATTATATTACGACCGACCAATAAACGCGTGACACAACGCTGTTGCTAAAGCATCGGCTACATCCGGAGGTTCCGGAACTTCCGTCAACTGAAATTCACGGCATACTGCTAATTGCATTTGACTTTTGTTTGCTCGGCCATTTCCGGTAAGTACTTTTTTTATTTGAGTCGCTGCATAATCTTTAATTGGGATTTCTCGCTGCTGGGCCGCTAAACACAAAACTCCTCGAGCATGTGCCATAATAATCGCCGTCCGTGGTCGTTGATAATGTGAATATAGTTGCTCAATGGCCATTTCATCTGGTTTAAGCAACTCAAGAACTTCGACCAATCCTTGATGCAACCTTAGACATCGTTCGGGTAAGTCACCCTTACCACCTCGTAATACACCAGCCTCAACTAACTCAAACTGCTGACCCGTCTGATCAATGACACCATAGCCGGTAATATTGACACCGGGGTCAATTCCCAAAATACGACGTTTCTCATGCGTGGTTTGTAACTGGCTCACTTAACACTTCTGCTGCTGTTGACGGTAACAGTTTCAATGACTTTTGCTTCCTCAGTCGCTTCAGAAAGCATACTGATTACCGGCATATGAATATAGTGCTAAATCATACTTGAAAATCCCCCCAACGCGTATTTGCCAATTCCATAACCCAAGAAGGAGGACGACATACACTCAGCATAGATTAGCATGTCCGGTTTTGATATACTTTTGCTCACGTAGGCTTTCTATCCGCTTTCCGCCATACTTTCGAAGGTAAATCATGAATCGGGAAAAAATCCTAGGGCCGGTCGGTTCTGCGGAAAATGATGACCGTTCATTGCGTCCACAACGGATGTCCGAAATGGTAGGTCAACGGGACGTTTTTGAACGACTCGAAATTGCTGTTCAGGCCGCTCGACTACGCGAAGAACCACTAGGGCATATCTTATTTGACGGACCACCGGGGCTAGGAAAAACTACTTTTGCTACTTGTATCCCGCACGAGCTAGGAGTGCCGATTGAAATGACATCGGGAGCGGCACTACGAGCACCAAAAGATTTAATTCCCTATCTGACGAATATTCAAGATCGAGCGATCTTGTTTATTGATGAAATTCATCGCATACCTGCAAATGTCGAAGAATATCTTTATACCGCCATGGAAGATTTTCGCATTGATTTGGTACTCGGCGATGGCCTGAACGCACGAACCATTAATATGACGATCAAACCTTTTACGCTCATCGGTGCAACAACTCGAGCAGGTATGCTAACGGGTCCGCTGCGAGATCGCTTCCAAATGCGCGAGCACCTTGATTTTTACTCGGAAGAAGAACTGACACAAATCATCAAAAGCAATGCAAAAAAACTCCACTTGGAAATCGATGATGAGTCGGCCAATATCATTGCAATTCGTAGCCGTAGCACACCCCGCATCGCCAACAATCGCTTGCGTTGTGTGAGAGATTATGTCACTGCTAAAGCAGGTGGAAAGATCAACCCCGATATAACCCGCGACGCACTTTTAAAATGGGAAATCGATAACCTCGGACTCGATAAAATGGACCGCAAATACCTCGAAACCCTCATTTGTGTCTTTCAAGGTGGCCCAGCTGGGGTCGAGGCAATTGCACATACAATTAATACCGCTAGTGACACCCTCATTGATGAAGTCGAACCCTTTTTATTGAGAACCGCAATGGTAGTTCGGACTCCACGTGGTCGAATTGCAACTCAACGAGCATTTGATCACATGGGAATGTCAGGCAAGCCTGTCGATATTGAAGACGAATCAACAGAAGATGATCAAGATACATTATTTGCATAATCATCTACAACTTACCGCAACTCGATCCGATTGTACCGGCATTCCAAGTCATTGATTTCTCAGTCGCTATTGTATTTCTCACAATTAGCCTGTTGACAGGGGTTAAAGGCACTTCTAGGATTGGTCTTTTGCTGATAATATTAGTAAATACCATCAACAAACAAGTCACAATCCCCCTCTACTTCATAGGACTTCTAAAAGTTCCTTCGACGAGGATTAGGTTTTATCATGGCAGTACCAAAAAGAAAACACTCCAACTCTCGAACAAACAAGCGTCGAAGTCATCAAGCTTTGACTCCTCGCCAACTTAGCGCTTGCAAGCAGTGTAATCATCCGATTCCTAGTCATACTGTTTGTCCAAAGTGTGGTACCTATATGGAAACCGGTCGCCGCTTTGCTTCAATCAGCGACGAGTAAACTAATCTGATCAATAGCACTGCCACTTTACGGTTCCCAAAAACACCAACGCATCCTCGCTTCAAATCGTGACAACTAGGACATTGCGTTTCAATGAGTAACATCGCTTTTTTATTTCCAGGGCAAGGCGCCCAAGCAGTTGGTATGGCTCAAGAATTGGTTGAGCAACTTCCAGCGGCGGCTGCATTGTTTACACAAGCCAGTGAAATTCTAGGTTATGACCTAGCACACCTTTGTGCCCAAGGTCCAGTCGAGAAACTCAATACAACCGATCACAGCCAACCCGCATTATTTGTTGCAAGTCTCGCAGCACTCGAGTCACTCAAAGCGTCTGATCCTCAAACTGTCGACGCCTGCACTGCTACGGCTGGATTGAGTCTTGGAGAATACACTGCTTTAGTGTTTGCCGGAGTGATGTCGTTTGAGGATGGTTTACGAGTCGTACAACAGCGCGGCAGTGCGATGCAAGCGGCGGCTCAGCAAACTGACAGCACGATGGTCAGTTTGCTCGGTTTATCAACTGACGATGTACAACAACTCGTAGAACGTTGTCGTGAAGACGGCGAAATTTTGCAAATTGCAAATTATCTATGTCCTGGCAATATTGTCGTTTCGGGTTCTCGTACAGCTTGTGAACGAATTCAAGTGGCTGCAGTTGAAGCCGGCGCAATGAAAGCGATTCCTTTAGCGGTGGCCGGTGCCTTTCATACCGAAGTGATGCAAGCAGCGGTTGAACCATTGCAACAAGTACTTGAAAATGTTGCGATCAATGCCCCTCGCA
>Ga0315331_10004942_pt1 | contig 10038 bp, 5 predicted proteins | sample M160m34915metaG_FD_203456 | JGI IMG/M metagenome (GOLD analysis project Ga0315331, IMG submission 203456) | Ammonia-oxidizing marine archaeal communities from Monterey Bay, California, United States - M1 60m 34915 | ecosystem: Environmental > Aquatic > Marine > Intertidal zone | place: USA... | reverse complement strand
AACAGAGTACGACTACGCAAAGTGGAGGTAAGTAATGCCAATGGATTCATATAGGGGTCAAGGATATAACCCATTTGCACCTGCTATGTCAAATAGTGGAGGTGCTATGGAAGCTCAGATACCACAATTGCCTGCTGTTCAGGCAGCTGCAATGGCAGAACAAGACCCATCTGTAAAAGAAAAAGCTATCGGTATGGCAATGGATAAAGGTTTAAATTATGGTGCTGACAAGGGTGCTGGAATGCTTGAGGCAAAACTAGCAGGTCTTGGAGCTAAATCGGCACCTGCTTTTACTCAAGGGGCTATGTCAGCAGGACCAATGTCGTATTTACAAACTGCAGCCGGTAATACAATAGGTGGTGGTGCAACTACAGCTGCTACTACAGCTGCTACTACTGCTGGTAAAGGTGGTGGGATGGCTGCTGCAGGGGCTGCTATGGCTCCAGTGTTGCCTGTTATAATCGGAGCTATGGCGCTGAAATCTATCTTTAAGAAATAAGGAACTAATATGACCAGAGAAGAATATGAGTACAAAAGGGCATTAGCCAAAGCTAGGTATGATGAAAGTATGTATCAAAGAAGAGCGTCTGGTTATCCAAATAATTATGACTTAGGTGGAGACGGGGGACCACGAAGAAGCAGTAGAGGTTTAATACCTCTTAAAAATAAAGGTGTTATGTCTGACTTAGGCTCTATAGGTAAATTTATAGCTGATGATAATAACGATTTAGACAATTTATCATTTTCTACTACAGATGGTTTAAATGCAACCTTTCAAAATAACAGGGCTAAAGATTCAACTCCGAAATATAAAGTTGGAAATGAAAATATGCAGCCAGTGTTTCCTAATTTTGAAGGTGTTACGTCTGATGATCTTGCTGACCCAAATAAAATAATAGATTTTAAACCTACTTCAACAGCTTTAACTTCTTTTATTGAAGAAAACTCAGCTGCACCGAAGGGAGATTATGCTAAAGATAAAGGTATAGACTTAGTTGAAGACTCTGGTATAAGTTTAGATGATAATATAAATTTAAACCAACAAAATATAAATCCAGAACAAATACCCTTAGATCAATTAGTTTCAGAATATGAAGGTCAGTTACTTGAAGACCAAATTACAGGTGGTGGTAGATTTGACGGTGTTACCTCTGATGACCTTGCAACAACTTTATCAAGTCAAGAGCCATTATTAGAAGAACAAATTAATGCAGAGTTAGAGCAATACCCATTAAATCAATTTGAACAACCTTTGGACGGTAGTAATGAGTTAGAGATAGGAAATGAAATTTTTGAATTACCTGAAAATTATGAAGCTTTAGATCAAGTAGTTACAGAATTTGAATTAGCAAATCCAGAACTTGTTGAACAACATAGGAATGAATTTGAAGCTGAAAAATTAGCAGAAGAACAAGAATACATTGAAAATTTTGCATTAGAAAACCCAGATCTTGCAGAACATCTTTTAGAAAATCCAGAATTGGTTAATGAATTAGAAGATGGAGAAGCTCTTTACGATGGTCTAGTTAAACTTAATAATGAAAATTTACCTGCAGGTCAGTTTGAAGGTGTTACATCTGACGATCTTGCTCTAGAACAAGGTCTTGATCAAGGTCTTGAACAAGAAGTATTAAAAGAAGAAAAAGACAATAGAGAAGCTTACATACAACTTAGTAATTCAATGTCTTCTGAAGATTTGGCAGCTCTAGAAAATGAAGTTAATGATATTAACTCACAAACAAATGTAGACGGTCAAGAAGTTACAGAATCTAAACTAGCAGACCTCTTTGGGTCCCTAAAGGACATCTTTGGAGTAGACAATAAGTCACTTCTTAGAGCAGCAATAAAATACATAGGTGGTCGAGTGTTTGGTCTTTCTTCAGGTAAAGCTGCACAATTTGCTTGGGCAGGTATTGAGGCTGATATGGCTACTGAGGCTGCTAAAGGGGCAGATGCTAAAGCTTACCAAGCTAACATGGATGAGTATGATAAGATGTATGATGCTGCACTAGAAGAGGGTAAGAAGACTGGGAATTTTGATGAAGCTGAGAGAATACTTCAGAAAATGAACTCATTGTCTGGTGTTGAAAAATCTGATGCTGAAAAGTTTGATGATAACATTAGCTATCTTAACAAGAAATACAAAGAAGCTGAAAAAGCTAAAGATAAAGTTAAAATGTCTCAAATTGCAAAACAGCTTAAAGCTATGGAAGCAGCTGGAATCGATGGTACTAAAGCAGATACTTGGATGGGGTCTGCTGGTATGTATGATAAGAACGGTACATATGTTGTTAAACAAGCTATGCAAGTTGATGGTCAAGGTTTAAAAGTATATGATGAAGCATCTGGTACGTTTAAATTACCATCAGATCTTGGCTACAGGGATGCAATTAGAACCCCAAGTAGTGATAAAGGTACTGAAAAATATGCAGTAGATGAAAGAGTAATAACAAACCCTGAAGAATTTGGAAGATACTCTACAGAAATACCTAACGCTATTAGTGTTTCTCCTAAAGGGGTTCCTAAGTTTGATGAAGGCGGTAATGATGCTAACAAAGCAGCTAGTTTTTCTCACACATCTGTTAAATCACTTATGCAAATGGAAGACATGTTAGCCCACAGTGATGAAGTTAGACAAGAAATATTTAGCTTACAATCAGCTTTTAGGGCATCTATTGCAGATCAAGCTTCTGATAGTGCTATGAAAGGTGCTCTAGCTAAATTTATTAAGAGAGATATGAGCCCCGCTGCTAAACTTTGGTTTAATGAAATGAATACTCTTGTTACTTCTAAGCTAAGAAGAGAAACAGGAGCTGCTTATAATAAAGAAGAATTAATTACTACAATGAATTTCTTCCCTAACGCTACTGATTATCCTGCAAACTTTAGTGAGTTAGACAGAGACGGTAAAGAAAATGCTCTTAAATATCTTAACTTAAGGATGAGTCAAACTAGTAATTGGATTCTTACTAATGCTCAAGCTTTACAAGCCCACGAGTATTTAGAAGGTTTACACAGTGGATTATTTAGACCTGATGATGGTTGGTTAAAACAAAATAAAGAACTAATAGAGTTTTTAGACTCTAAATACAAACCAACCGTTAGTCCAGAAACTGCTGCATTAATACCAACAACATAGGAGTTTAAATGCAATATACAAAAACTCAATTAGAAGCTGCGCTTGTTACAGCACAGGCAGATCCTATTAAATATGCTGAAAACATAAAAGAGTTAAAAAGACTAATCGCCAATGGTGTGTTTAAAAAAGAAAACTCAGGGGGAGGTCAAAGCACTCCAGACGCTGATTCAGGTAGCCTTGTGTTTGACAAGCTCAATGAAGACGAAGCCTACAATGAAGCTTTAATGAAGTTTTATAGTGGCAAGGCTGGCGGAGCTGTAAATACAATAGATCAAGGTAAAGGTTTTCGTGAAACTGCAACTTTATCAGACTATCAAAGTATTGACAAAGATTCCAGTGGAAATATAACAATGTCTCCTGAAGATTTAAAAGAGAAAAGCTTTGAATTGTTTAATAATGCTTTGCTAAATGAGGTAAGTTTAGCTAGATTTGCAAATGAGATAAGCTTAATGTCTCCGGAAGAAAGAGATAACTTAGCATATTTGTATGATGTTTATGAAAGAACTGCTATAACTGGAGAAGGGTCTAGGTCAGGTTTTGAACAATTTAAAGATGCTGGAAACTTGCTAACTGCTCCAAGTACTTACGCAGGAGGTTTTTTATTAAAAGGTGCAATGGCTCCTGCTTTAAAAGCGTCCTTTAGTGCTGCAATGAAAAAGATGTTAAAAGTTGGTGCCAAGGGATTGTCTCCAGCTGAGACAATAGCTTTAAAAGAAGGAAGCAAAGCATTAGCCGTAAGGTCAGGGAAAATTGGTGCTGGATATGCAGGTGGTTTTGATGTAGCACAACAAACTGGTGTGGAAATGCAGTTAGATCCTGAGCAAGAGTTTTCTTTTGGAAGAGCAGCAGCTATGACAGGTACAGGATATGTGGCTGGTAGATTTTTACCACAAGCTTTAAAAGGTGCTGGTGTAGTTGTAAAAGCTCCGGGAACTTTAATTAATAAAGTTGCACCGGGAATAGGTAAATCTATTTCAAGACCATTTCAATCTGTTGGAAGTGGTTTTGTTAAAGCTTTTGGAGGAGGACCAGCTGCAAGATCTCATGTTGCTAGAGAAGGTGAGGAAATTTTTGGTGTTAATGCAACAGATATGGACACTAGTGCTCATAGTGTTAATGTAGCCGATGAAGTTACAAAAGCATCTAAACAAGCTTTTAATAATTTTAAAGAAGCTTTTAGAAATTTAGGAGATTTACATATAAAATTTGGAGCTAAAAATGATCCTTATGATTTTAACGCTGGATTACGTTTAGGTGATGATACTAATTCTTTTGGAATACCAAGTCCTGAACAACAATTAAAAGAATCTACAGAATCTGTTTTTAATTTAATTAATTATATTACTAGTGTAGAGTCTGGTGTTCCGGGGTGGGGTGGTTTAAATAATATTAAATTTCAATTACAAAGAGGTGATATTACACCAACTGAAGCTTTAAGAAAAATAAGATCTAAAGTAGGTGCAGCTACGGTTGATAACAATCCAAACATAAAAGAATATCGTGATACTTTTATGAGATTAAGTAATGAAGTTAAGCAAGTAATGTCTGCTGCTGCTAAAAGATCTGGAAAAGAAGATTCGTTTAAACAATTAGATTCTTTGTATTCAAAATTTATTAAAGTAAATAACCATAAAAAAATACAAAATCTAATGTACACTAAAGAAGGTGAAAGCGGTCAAACAATAAGTCAATTAAAGACACTTGGATCAACTGCTAAATCTAATAAAAAATTATTAGAAGAGCATCAAAAGAGAATAAAAACACTTGGTGAATTTTCTTCTTCAAGGGTTAAAGAAGGATATATAGACGGTAATACAGGGGTTGCTGTAAACACTGGAGATGTTATACCTAATACAACTTTAGAGCCTGCTTTAGATAATGCTTTAAGAGCAGTCGTTGGTGACCAAATGTTTAAAGGTACTAGTGGATCCGGTCTTACTTCATACTTGACTACAAAACAAGGTCGAGAAGTTCTTGAAAATATATTTCCTGACCAAGGTGCAAATATTAATAGGCTTTCAAAAATTTTAAATAACGCAGCAGATAAAGCTACTGTTGGTATGTACGCTATGAGAATTTTAACAGCCGGATTAGTTGGTTTTGGAAGTACAAGTACAGCTGGAATAGGTGGTCTTGCTACTGCTGGTTCTTTTGTATTTATTGAAAAACTTCTTAAATCCCCTTGGTATGGAAAACAAGCTGCAAAAGTTTTTTCAAGAGATAAAACCAAAAGTATGGCTGAATCGTTTAAATTAGTTAAAATGATGGAAAACAAAGGGTACACTAAAGAACAAGCAAATAAAACTTTAGAACTTATGCTTGGTTCTGCAATGTGGGCTACTTTTCTTTCTGACAAAGATAAAAGAGACGGTATAAGAGACACAAGTGCAAAAATAGGTAATGTTGCTCTTGGAGGTATTGAAGAATACGGTGTGCCTATTTTAAAAACTGGTAAAGAAAAATACTTTCAACCTGTATTTGATACAGTATCAGATATGTTAATAAGGGATAATTAGGAGTACAAATGAACTTAACGGCATTTACAAATCAATTGTCTAAAGTATTAACTAGAAGACTTTCCAAAGCTATCATTGATGGAAACAAACGTGAAGTAGGTACTATTAGAAAGTTACTGGACGACCCCCAAGGTCTCCAGAAGAAAGTAGAGGATATTCAAAAAAGACATCAACAAGGTGAATCATTTGACCAACAAAAAATTAATAATGACATAGATAAATCTTTCCCTGAGCCTGAAAAGACTTCTTTATCAGGTTCTCAAGTTGTTGAAAATCTTAAAGTAATGGGAACTGATCAAAGTCAAGATGCTGGTAAATATGCTGACACTAATGGTTTTGTCCCTGACACGTTAAAAAGGATACAAGACCACGATAAATTTGACCTTGAAACCGTAGATGTAGACGATATTTATAAAAGTGCAGGTGCTGAAGATTTTAGGATGATTGCCGATAATCCCAACCCTAGAGTGGACACAGTGCAATCTGAACCTACCGTCCCACCTATTATAGATAAAAATAGTGAAGTGCTAGATGGCAACAATAGGCTACACATGGCTAAGTTAGCTAAAGAAGGTGGTATTTCTGATGGTAAAGTTCAGATTCTTCGGGGGTCATCGACTTTGCAAGATAATGCAAATAATGAAGTTATAGATAGAATTGGGTCTTTTGCAGAAAACCTGAAAACTAAAATTGAAATGGATAGACCATCTGTAGCAACTAAGGTTGGTACTAATGTAGTTGCAAGTTTTAAAAATGTTGCAAACATGCCTCAAAGTGGGTCTTTCATAAAGTCTTTTGCAAAAGCAACTAATAATTTTGATCCTGAAATTGTAGACGATGAACTTTATGTTGGTATTGCAATGGATCTTTTAAGGGCTGTAAAAGATAACAAAGGTGGTCGTCCCGGTAAAAAACTTACTGAGGTAGACAAATCTGGTCAAACACATGTTGTTACTGCTAAAAATATGAACGAGCTTGCTAAGGATGTAGGCGAGTCTGTAGCTGATCGAATTTTAAGTAAAGGGGGTAGCCCCTTAAAACCTTGGGAGCAAAGGTACTTAGGGTCTATGATTCTTCAACTTGGCAGGGGTAACTTTGGAGGTAAATTTTCTGCCGATGATTTAAGTATTCCTCATTTGTTTAAAGAAAGTACACAACCTAAAGATGTCGGCAAAGGTAAATTTAAAGATCAAAAAATCCTAGAGACTTCTGATTATTTTAATACTTGGTATAAAACTAGAAATGGTGGTCATGGGGGAAAATATTGGTTTGATTTATTCCCTCATAATAGATCAGAAAAAGCTGCAAGTCCTAGATATCACGGTCCTTGGAAAGTAGATGAAAATCTTAATGTTATAGAAGCACCAAGAGGTGTCGATAAATCTTTAAAGATTGGTGGTGGTAAAGGGGATACTTCACAAACTAAAGATAATTTAGAAATATTAAATATTTTAGGAAAGCAAAAATTAGGAGTAGATTCAGACAAGTTTGAATATTTTCAACATTTAGGTAGGATGGGTGTTTTTAAAGAAGCTGGTATAGATAAAGGATCTTTAGAAATAGCTATTGCGAGAAATAAACTAGACGAAGTAGATGTTCAAGAGCTTACACGTTACTACGATAATTTAAAACTTTTAAAAAAGAAGTACAATGATTTAGAAGACCTTGCAAGAATAAAAGAAGGTAAACCACCTTTGACCCCATTAGAAAGAGAAAATTTTGGAAAAGGAGAAAACATAAGAAATGAAATATATCAAAACTATTATAAACCAGCTCCTAAGAAAAATAAAAACAATCCAAACCCTTCTCCGACTGGAGAAAAAATAGACCTTGACAACAGTGTAGGTGGCTTTGAGTCAGGTAATTCTAATTTTCTAAAAGCTTTACAAATGGCTTCTTTGGACACTTCTAACTTATCTGAATTAAATACTATACAAAGGGCTAAGTTTAATAGAATTACAACAGAGATTAAAGAAAGATTTAGAATGGATCCTGAAAATGCTGAAGTGTACATGCCTTATTTTTTTGATAGTAGAACTAGAGTTTATCCTTTAGACTCCTCTGGGGCAAATCTTATTAGTGGACTAGGTAGGTTTGGGTATTCAGCTGAAAGAGCAATGGCTAAACCTATAACTTACAACGATGAGTCTTTTTATGCAATTGTAGATGACTTTCTTAGGTTTGAAGATAACCCTATTGTACAAACAAGGGTAAAAGGTGATGAGTTAGGTATGAAGAGCACTGCCTCAACTGCCAAAGCTAAAAGAGTATTAAGTGGTAATTACCCTAAAGAAATTGAATTAAAAAATATAATTCTTCGTGGTACTGGTAAAGGGGTAGCTACAGATCTAGACAGGATGAAATATTGGAAAACTTTTGAAAGTGAGTATTTAACAAGAGCTGAAAATTTATTAAAAGCAATAGACGCTTCTAAAACAGCTAAAAACTCTGATGAAAGATCAAAAATCTGGAGTAAGTGGTTAAGTAAAAATTCTTGGATAAGAAACATTAAAGATCAAGAAGCTTATGTAGCAAATTTGACTGAGATAGGTCGCATAAAAAGAGCTTACGATGGTAATCCTCAAAAAGGAAGTATAGGGACGTATCCTCAAAATAACTCTCATTACTCAACACACTTAATGGAATTAGACGCTTCTGCTTCTGGGTCTCAAGTGTTAGGTGCACAATATAATGATTTAAAACTTCTTGAGTCTGTTAATGTTATTGTTCCAAAAGAAGGTAAACCTAGAGGTCTCTTAACTAAAGAAGAGATGGATATGGTTCTTGAGGGTGTTGATAACAATGCTGTTGCTAGAGATTTGTATGTAGAGGTAAAAGTGCATTATGGTAAGAAATTTACCCAAAAAATGACAGAGCTTGAACAAACAAATCCACAATTAGCTCAAATTTATAAAGAGCTTACAGAAAGGTATATACAAGTAGGAAGAGGTACAACCAAACCTATAGTCATGAAAGTTCCTTACGGTGCTGGTATGGCTAGGCTTAAAAAGACTATGGCATCTTTAATAAGTGGAAAAGATAGGATTCAAATAATGAAAGACTATCAAGGAAGAGTTGAAGATCCTACAACTTTAGTTAAAGATTTTGTAGATTTTCATTGGGACTCTATGGAGACTTCTTTACAGAATTCCTTAGAAACTCAATACGAGTTTAGAAGATTTTCATCTATTATTGGATCTCTTTACACAGACCTAGCAGGGTCTTCAGGTAGTCCAAGAAAACCTTACTTGGTTAAGTCACCTACTGGTGGTGAGACTGACTTTACTGTTTTTGCAACTCAAACTGTTCAAACAAAGGAAGAGACAAGTTTAAGACAATTTCCAAGTTTCGAACAAAAAATTAGAAAAAAGGGTGTTAATAAAGATGGTAGTCCAAAAATGGGGGCTGGTCTTACTAAAGTTTATACAACTAGTAAAGTCCCAATGGACCCTAATGATCCAGAAACTATTAAGTTGGTTACTCCGAATAAAAATACCCCAGCTGACACGGTTAAAAATTTAGAAAAGCGAGGTATTAATTCTTCTAATTTAGAAATGTTTGCAGTAGATGGTAAGATGGTTCAAGAGTTTCCTTTTGCTGGTGGTGGTTCTAAAACAATGGCTTCAGCTTTAGCACCTAATGCTGTGCACAGTGTAGATGCCGCTTATCTAAGGGAACTTGTTAAAGCTTTACATAAAGAAGGTATTCCAGTTTACGTTGTACATGATGCTTTCTTTGTGCTTGCTCCTGATATGAAAAAGACTAAGCAAATAGCTGGTAATGTAATGCTTGAAATGCATAACAATTATAACTTAAGAGAAGAAATGGTTAGAGGTTTAGCAAGAGCATTAGATATGCCTTTTGATGATGTACTAAGACAGGTTGATGATATAATGGCAAACCCAACTGCTAAACAACAAGCTGATGGGATAAGACCTTACCCTAATGGGGCTTTAGCAAATAAATCAGAAGGACCATTAACAGTCCCTGAAGGATATACAACTGAAAACGTACTAGTAGGAGGTTAATATGGCAAAAATGTTTAGAGATCATAATATACTATCTGGTATGGGTATAACAGATATAGAACTATTAAAAGAACACGGTGGACCTGAGAAGTATGCAGGTACAAATAAGTGTAATACTTGGATGATTAACAACGAGTATAAAGAAAATCTAGCCGCTGGTATACCTGTTCAAGAGTGTAATGCTTTAAGGAATAAAGCTCAAAGAACTGTAGCTGAAGTAAGACGACAGAGAGGCTACTGACCGCAAGCGAAAAAAAAGGTCGCAAAAAGACATTGATTGTCCAATTTGCGACCTTAATTTTTCTACGACTTACTATCTGTAACTATCTCAGGAACCTCTTTAGCTTTCTTATCA
>Ga0315331_10004939_pt1 | contig 10042 bp, 8 predicted proteins | sample M160m34915metaG_FD_203456 | JGI IMG/M metagenome (GOLD analysis project Ga0315331, IMG submission 203456) | Ammonia-oxidizing marine archaeal communities from Monterey Bay, California, United States - M1 60m 34915 | ecosystem: Environmental > Aquatic > Marine > Intertidal zone | place: USA... | reverse complement strand
ATAACTTTTAGAAACGTTAGCGCTTTCGAACCTTGGAGGAATAAAGTTCTATGAAAGACATTCAAAATTATCAACAGATGTATCGCGATGGCCGTTTAAGTCGGCGAGAGTTTTTGTCAGCGATGGGTGCACTCGGGATCTCTGCAGCGGCAGCCGGAACGCTTCTGACTTCTGCCAGTGCCTTAGCATCATCACCAAACCGTGGTGGGTCTGTCATTTTTGCGTCCAATCTTCACGGACCCGATGACACGCTGGATCCGATCCTCGGCACGTCAACGATCGACTATACCCGTGCAAACACCATGTACAACGGTCTGATTCAGGTTGGGGACGACATGAGTCTGCATCCCGAGCTCGCTGAAGAGTGGGACGTTAATGATGACGCGACACAGTACACCTTCAAAATCCGAAAGGGTGTGGCGTTTCACGGCGGCGGTGAACTGACCGCTAAAGATGTCGTATTCAGTATGAATCGGCATATCGCGTCGGGCTCTCCCTCTTCGATTAAGTCTTTTTTCGCTAGTGTCATCGAATGGAGAGCGCTTGATAAGTACACCGTGAAGCTGAATCTCAATTCACCTGACGCGGATATGCCGATTAAATTGACCCAGCCGCAGGCGAAGATCGTGAAAGCCAACACCATGAACTGGTGGGAAGCGGGTACGGGCCCTTACAGGATGGATTCATTTCAGGCGGGTGTGAAGTCAACGCACTCACGGAACGACAACTACTGGCGTGACACCGGTCAATGGCTTGATGGTATCGAGATCACGGCGATCACTGATCCCAATGCACGACTGAACGCATTGCTTGCGGGCAGTGTCGATATGGTCACCTTGATCAACGCCAAGACCATCGGTCGAATTGAGGAGTCCGGTAACAAGGTATTGTCAATTCCTTCGGGTCTTTATGGCGGTCTTTGTTGCCTGAAAAACACCGCGCCAGGATCAGACGATGACTTTGTACAGGGTCTGCGTTATATCCAGGATCGCGAGCGAATTGTCCGCAAATTTCTCAGAGGTCAAGGTACCGTGGGTAATGATCATCCGATTAATGTTGCATACGGCGGCGACCATTGTAGTGAGCTTCCACAAATTGCATATGATCCGGACAAGGCCAAGTATCATTTGAATAAGTCGGGCATTAACGAAGCAGAAGCTTATGTTGCACCTGTGGTCGGCTTCATCGAAGATGCCATGCTCCTGATGCAGGCTAACCTTAAGAAGATCGGATTTAACTTGAAGATCAAAAAGGTGCCGACGGACGGGTACTGGGGTGCGGTTTGGATGAAAGAACCGTTGAACGTGGTGACCTGGAACATGCGTCCGACTGCTAACTCGATGATGGCGATTCAGTTCGCGCCGAACGGCAACTGGAACGACACGTTCTGGAACGACGACCGCATGGGCACGTTACTTAAGAGTTCGTTGGCCGAGACTGATGCGGCTAAACGTCACGAGATGCATTGCGAGATGCAAAAACTGGTATCCACCAAGAGCGGTATGGTCATTCCGGCCCATACCAACATTCTGGATGCGCATAATCCTAAAATCCATGGCTTCTCAAATTGCCCATTGGGTCAGTTTGGCGGTAATGGATGGGCGGAGTTTATTTGGAAAGACGCATAAACCTGCCAATTTAGTTGCAATTAGAAAGGGTTCGCACGTTGCTGTGCGAACCCTTTTGTTTGATCACCTCTAATTTCAGGACTCCGGATAAATCAAAATGGTTTGGCGCGCGCTACTTGCCCGTTTAGGTATCAGCCTAGTAACGCTGTGGGTGGTTTCTGTACTCATTTTTATCGGGACTAATTTATTGCCGGGGGATATTGCCCAAATCATTCTCGGCCAGATGGCAACGCCGGAAAACACCGCAGTTCTGCGTGAAAAACTGGGACTCGATAAGCATCCTCTCGAGCAGTATCTTGTTTGGTTATCCAATGTGGCAATGGGAGATCTTGGTATCTCGAAAGCGGGATTGGGTGCTGGTCTCGGTACACCGATCGTTGAGATGCTTGGCCCGCGCATTGATAACACCGCGATGTTGACAGTATTAGTGGGCGCCATTGCGATACCGATCTCGGTAGCACTTGGATTACTGGCTGCGATGCATCCAGGTACCAAATTGGACCGAACCATCACCTTTTCAACTTTAAATATTATTTCGATCCCTGATTTTTTAATCGCTACTATTCTGGTGCTGGTGTTTGCAGTCTCTCTGGGCTGGCTGCCCTCGATCGTTTATTTGCGAGGTGATGAGAGCGGTTGGGTGTTGATGAAAACGATTGCAATGCCGCTTATGACTCTCGTCATTTTGTGCTCTTCCCAGATTATTCGAATGACGCGAGCCACGGTGCTGAATGTGATGAGTTCGCCTTACGTCGAGATGGCGATTTTAAAAGGCATTCCGCGTCGCCGGATTATTCTTCGCCACGCTCTTTTTAATGCGATTGGGCCGATCGTTAATGTGATTGCCCTTAACCTCGCTTGGTTGGTGGGAGGTGTTGTGGTGGTCGAACAGATTTTTTCCTACCCGGGTCTCGCCAAATTAATGATCGAGGCCGTACAGATGCGGGATATGCCGCTCGTTCAGGCCTGTGCCATGATCTTTTGTGCAGTTTATGTTGTGTTGATATTTATCGCGGACATGGCGACGATTCTGTCAAACCCCCGTTTACGTCATCCCAAATAAAAATCATGTCTGATCAAGCAAACAACACTGACCAATCGTTCAGCTTTGACGAATTGCCCGATGCGCCGCCAAAGCGCAAGATCAAGTTAAGTTGGCCGGGCAAGATTGGTATTGCGATTGTGCTCTTTTGGTCCGTGATAGTTGTCATTGGGCCGACGATCTCGCCTTATCATGAGGCTGATATTCTGGATGAAGATCTTTTTATTGTGCCCGGCAGTGATGAGATGTATCCGGATACCGAATTTCAACCACCGAGCAAAATCGTATATCTCGGCAGCGACTATATTGGTCGAGACCTGTTATCTCGTATTCTGTATGGCGCCCGGACCACAATCGGCATCTCGGTGCTCGCGACATTATTAGCTTATTTGATTGGCGTGACGGCCGGCATTGCGGCATCGGTTGGGAGTCGTTATCTGGATATGGGATTGAGCCGTGTTAATGATGCGCTGTTGTCGATACCCTCGATCATGTTTGCACTGGTGCTTATCGCGGCGTTAAACAGTCCGGGTATTTTCTGGTTGATTTTGATTACCGGTTTTATTTATGCGGCGAGCGTGTTTCGAATCGCGCGCTCACTCGGGCAGGAAGTGATGGTGAGCGATTTTGTTGAAGCTGCCAAGGTCCGCGGTGAAGGACTATGGTGGATTATTACGCGTGAGATTCTGCCGAATATCGCCATGCCGCTGGCAACCGATTTTGGCTTGCGATTTGTCTGGGTCATATTGTTTATTTCGTCGTTGAGCTTCCTTGGGCTGGGCGTACAACCCCCGATGTCGGATTGGGGCAGCATGGTCAAGGAGAATCTCCCGGGATTGGTTCTGGGTTCTTATGCGCCGCTCATGCCGGCTTTCGCGATTGCGAGTTTGACGATCTCGGTCAATATGATTGTGGATGATCTCTCTGCTGCAACAGGCGGCAAACTGGCAAAGAGAATGATCTCATGAGCGCGCTTCTTGAAGTAGATAACTTACAAATTAGCGCGCGCAATGACGACGACGAGTTAACGCCTATTGTCAAAGGCGTCAGTTTTAATGTACAGCCTGGAGAGGTTGTGGCTTTAATTGGTGAGTCGGGTTCAGGCAAAACAACAATTGCACTTTCATCCCTGGGCTATACCAAGCCAGGGCTGGAATTTGTGGGGGGCGAGGTTAGACTCCACGGCGAAGACGTAATCTCAATGCAGAATGACCGATTGCGCGGACTACGGGGTCAACGCGTTGCTTATCTTGCGCAGAGTGCAGCAGCTACCTTTAATCCGGCGTTAACTATTGGTGAGCAGGTGACCGAGTCAACCGTTTTGCACGGCCTGATGTCTCAAGAAGAGGCAAATCGCCGCGCTGAAGATCTGTATCGAGCCTTGGAGTTGCCAGACCCTGATCGGCTTGGAAAGCGATACCCTCATCAGGTATCAGGTGGTCAGTTACAGCGCTTGATGGCAGCAACCGCCCTTTGCGGAAAACCCGATCTTTTGGTTCTTGACGAGCCCACAACGGCTTTGGATGTGACAACGCAAATTGAGGTTCTAAAGTCTTTTAAGTCAGTCATCCAGCAGGAAGGGGCATCCGCTATCTATGTGACACACGATCTCTCAGTGGTCGCGCAGATTGCTGATCATATCGTTGTGTTGTACGCGGGAGAGATTCAGGAGTATGGCACGGCCGACCAAGTCGTGACCCAACCGAGCCACGAATACACGCGACGATTGATGTATGCGGTTCGACCGCCGCCGGCCGCGGGCCAGGGCGATGAGACTTCTGATGAACATCAGCGCAAAGCGCCCGCGCTTGAGGTGAAAAATCTGCTTGCCGGTTACGGTAGAACCCAAAACGGCGCTCCTGAAATTACCGTGCTGCGCGATGTAAATGTTGCGATTGAACGCGGACACAGCGTCGGTGTGATCGGTGAATCAGGCTGCGGTAAATCGACGCTGGCCCGGGTGATGGCTGGATTGCTGCCTGCGGCTCAGGGGGAAGTGCTGTTGGATGGCGCAGCATTGCAGCCTGCCTTGCAACAACGAAGTCGAAATGAGTTACAAAAAATACAGTTTGTATTCCAGATGGCGGATACAGCGCTTAACCCGCGTCAGCGAATCGATAAGATACTGGGCCGCCCCGTTGAGTTTTATCACGGACTGAAGGGTGAAGAGAAACGCCGACGGGTCGGCGAGCTTTTACAGATGGTGGAACTGCCCCAGGAGTTTGCGGGAAGATACCCGGAAGAACTTTCGGGTGGACAAAAGCAGCGTATTAATCTCGCGCGTGCTTTAGCAGCGTCTCCTGAGGTGTTGCTTTGCGATGAGGTGATTTCGGCGTTGGATTCAATTGTGGGCGCAAATGTCATTGAGTTGTTAAAAAGACTACGCAAGCAGACCGGTGTCTCCTTCGTGTTTATCAGCCACGATCTTTCAACAGTCGCATCATTTGCTGATCAGATCGTGGTGTTGTATGCGGGTCGAGTGGTGGAACAAGGACCAACCAACGCCGTGCTCTCGCCACCTTATCATCCCTATACCCGTCTTTTGATTAGTTCTGTTCCTGAGTTGCGGGTTGGCTGGTTAGAAGAAACAATGGAGACCCAGGAGGCCCAGGCAGGTATTGATCGGGTGGTCACGCTTACCGATAAAGGGTGCCCATTTTTTGATCGTTGTCCGCGCGCAATGAAGGGAACTTGCGACGAAGAAACGCCGCCTGTGCGTAATGTGACCGGGAGCCATTCAATCGAATGTCATCTCAGTGAGGCTGAGTTCGCGCAGTAGCCGTTTTTGCTCAGACAGTCGCCATTGATGGCGAAAACGTGTGGTAAATATAATCCGTCACTCTCTTGGCTGACGTTGTATTTCTCGAAGGCTATGACAGAATGTACTGATGTCTGAATATCGAACAACCGCTTTAGCCAAGAAACTGCCGTCGACCGTCCCTTTTGTTGGGCCCGAGGCGCAGGAGCGCGCGCAAGAAAGAGCGTTCCGCGTCCGGATCGGCGCAAACGAGAGCGTATTCGGACCTTCTCCTCAAGTTAAAAAAGCGATTAACGCCGCGGCGATCAATGCCTGGAAATATGGTGATCCTGAATTTTTTGATCTACGCCATGCCATTGCCGAGCATCATAAGGTAGCGCCTGAACACATCATGGTCGGTGAAGGAATTGACGGCTTGTTTGGCTACCTTGCCCGATTGTTTATTGAACCAGGAGATAAGGTTGTCACGTCGGCAGGTGCTTACCCGACGTTTAATTTCCATGTCGCAGGTTATGGTGGCGAATTAGCGCTCGCATCGTATCGGGATGATTATGAAGACCCTGATGCACTTATCGAGCTTAGCGAGATTCACCGCCCCAAGTTAATTTATATCGCGAACCCTGATAATCCGATGGGGACATGGTGGCCGGCTCACACAATCGAAAAAATGATTGAGCAGGTACCTGATGGATCGCTCCTCGTACTCGATGAGGCTTACGGGGAGTTTGCGCCAGATGGGGTGCTGCCAAACATAGATCCTTTTGATCCTCGTGTCCTGCGTTTTCGAACCTTCTCAAAGGCGTATGGTCTAGCTGGAATTCGGGTTGGATATGCCATTGGTGAACCCACCTTGATCAATGAGTTTAATAAAATTCGAAACCACTTTGGCGTGGGCAGTCTCGCGCAAGCCGCTTGTGTGGCGGCGATCTCTGATCAGGCCTACTTGGTTCAGACGGTCGCGAATGTTGCAGCGGCAAGAGAGCAGCTTTATCAGATTGCGCTCGACAATGATATTCAGTCGATACCATCCGCAACAAACTTCGTGGCCCTGGATTGTGGTAGGGACGGCGAGTTTGCTTCCACGGTTTTAAAGCATCTGATTGGTAGCGGTATTTTTGTCAGGATGCCAGGGGTCGCGCCATTGAATCGATGCATCCGCGTGTCGGTGGGAGCGCAGAAAGATTTGGATCAGTTTTCTGAGGCGCTTAAAGGAGCGTTGAAAGCAGTTTCAGGATGAATCACCGGTAAAAACTTATTTCCAAGTGAGGAGTAGATTATGTCGATCAGTCTTGATCAAGCAAAAGTTGTTGTAGAGAGCACGATTGCTGAAGCCCGAAAACTCGACCTTAAACCTGTCAGCGTGATTGTGCTGGACCCGCGGGGATCGATTGTCTCGGCGGGCTCAGAAGATGGCGTGAGTGCAATGCGAGCGCAGATTGCTCATGGGAAGGCCAATGCGGCGATCCAGCTGGGCATGGGTACGCGAGCGCTGATGAATCGCGCAGAACAGCAGGCTTACTTTATTCAGGCGATGAATGGACTGGCCGGGGGTGATATGGTTCCGGTCCCGGGTGGTTTACTGTTGCGAGACGCATCTGGTGCGCTCTTGGGCGCCGTTGGTATTTCGGGAGATACTTCGGATAACGATGAGGCAGCCGCTTTAGGCGGCGTTGCGGCCGCAGGCCTTGCGGCAGAGACAGGTTGAATCAGGAACGATCATTTAAATACAAGCGCATGTCTGCTTGTGCTCGCGATTTTGAACAATGGGTTACGTCGTTAAGTTCTCCCGAAGCGTCTTGATATGCTCAACACCAAGTCCGCAACAGCATCCGAGTGCGTTGATCCCCTGCGCACACCATTCATTTGATGCTTGAAGATAATCCTCGGGCGAGATCACCCCATCAAAATCCCATGCGTGCTTGTTGTGGTTTGTAACCCTATCTCCACGACTATGGGCATAAACCCCGGTCGAACCCGCCCAGCTGTCGTTGAGCTCGCTTAAGCATTCAGTAATGATATCCACCTGGGTATGCATAATGCTAATCAAGGGAATCGTATAAGTCTTTAATGACTCTAATGCGCTTGATAGTGGTTCTCCGTTCCTCAGGCAGACAACGCCCTGGCTATCAATCTTGCAGGTCACACCAACCCATACGGGCAGATCACTGGCGAGTGCTCCCTCCAGAGTGACACACATTCGATCAATATCGATCATCATTTCGAGCATCAGAAGATCAGCGCCGGCATTTTTCATAATGCCAGCCTGATCGGTAACGCTCGCGCTAAGTGCGCTCAGTGAAGGTTTGTTTCCCGTAAAGCTCCAGTAGGAGATCCCGCCCGCCACCAGCACGTCAGGCGCTTGGGATTGATCGCGCGCTTCAACCGCTAGCTCCACGCCCCGGCGGTTGAGCGTCTCAAAATGCTCTGCCATGCCGGCATCTCTCAGCGTGTGTTCGCAGGTCGCAAACGTATTGCTGATAATAATTTGAGATCCCGCCTCAATGTAATCCTGGTGAACTTCTCTTACGATTGATGGATGACTCAATGCGCCACCCCCGTTCCATGCATTGTTGAGTTGAGGAACACCTCGACGCTCGATCTCGGTGCCGGTCGCGCCATCGATAAGGATGAGTTCTCCTGCATCCATTCGAGACATTAGTTTTTGATATCGGTTGTTCATCGGATCCCGAGAGTCCGTTTAAATATGATGTTTTTCAAGAGAGACCTTTGGGCTTGTGCTCAGAGTCCGCATATAGGGTTTGCGTAATCGCTTCGAGCGAGCGTTTTTGATGCGCGATATTTTCTAACGGATCCTGTGACACCGGACCGTGTTCAAGATCAAAGTGGCCAAAATGATCTTCCCCTCGGACCAGAATAGCAGTATCACGGGGACCTTCCTTGATTGCGTGAGTGGGTAGATAATCCATCAGCAGACCTATTCTGCGATCGTCAGATTGATTCAGTCCGGAGCTGTGAATAATGCCGTGGTTAATTACCGTGACTTCACCCGGGGCAAGTTCAATATCTAAAGCGGTTGAGTCGTCGAATGGCTCATCAATAAACTGGGCGCGCGATAAGATGCTTTTGGAATCATGCCCCTCCTGATGTGAGAGTAATGCCCATTTGTGTGAGCCGGGAATCACGCGAAGGCATCCGCTATTGCGGGTCGCGGCACTCAATGCGAGCCAACAGATTGCCAGGAAGGGTTTCAATTTTATGTAGGCCGTATCCTGATGCCAAGCTGCATGCTGACCTGTATTCGACTCTTTGATTCGGAATGTGGAATTCCAGTGGAGTAGATTAGGGCCGAGAAGATCTTCCATGAGATTCAGGAGGCGCTTATCTCTGGACAGGCGATCAACAGCAGGCAAAATCAGATTAGCTTTGAAATCAAGTTGTCCGGCCAGTTCAGGATGACGGGCTTCAAAGTCTTCAACTTGCGCTCGAAGCGAAATTGCCTCATCGGTGGCCAAGATTCGAACGGGCGGCAAGAAGCCAAACTCGTCAAAATGTTCAATCTGACTCTGGTTAAGAAGCAAAGTCTTCATCTGTTGGCCTTTCGTTAGGGATATGCTGATGGTGTTTGTTCGAAATGAGCGCACCTAAAATTGTAAAGTATTTTCGTCAGGTGATGATTCTTGATTAAAAACCAGTTTTTATCAAAAAAATAACTGGTGCGTTTGTCTCGGCAAAGGTATGATTTTGTGCGCATAAAAACATCCGGATTTCCTGAAAAATGTATCAACTGACTCCTTCCATTCGCTTGAGGCGAACGCCTTTTTCAAATCGGGTTGAGCAGGCGGGCGCAACGGCCTTCACGATTTACAACCATATGCGACTCGCCTCATTTTATGAGTCGCCCGAAGCGGACTATCGACATTTAAAAAACGCCGTACAAGTATGGGATGTCTCCGTTGAACGCCAGGTGGAGGTCATAGGACCTGATGCATTGCGTCTGGTGCAGATGACGACGCCTCGGGATATGTCCAGAATGCAGGATGATCAGTGCTACTACATCCCGATGGTGGATACCGACGGCAAGTTAATGAATGATCCGGTTGCGATACGTCTGAATCAAGATCGTTATTGGCTATCGTTGGCAGATTCGGACATGCTTCTTTACTGTAAAGGCCTGGCGGCCGCTGGAAAACTTGATGTCGAAGTTTTTGAGCCTGACGTGTCGCCGCTGGCTATTCAGGGGCCCAAAGCCGACGAACTGGTTGCTCGTGTATTTGGCGAGGATGTCGTGAAAACGCGGTTTTTTAGACATACAACGATTAACTTCGAAGGCCAGGATATGATTCTGGCGAGATCGGGATGGTCCCATCAGGGGGGTTTTGAGCTTTATCTTGATGGAAGTGAGTACGGCGAGGCGGTTTGGGACGCGTTATTTGCCGCTGGTGAAGATCTTGATGTTCGGGCCGGGTGCCCCAACTTAATCGAGCGAATTGAAGCTGGATTGCTTTCATTTGGCAGTGATGTCACTTACGCCCATACGCCATTTGAGGCGGGGCTCACTAAGTATTGCAATCTCGACACCGTTAAGGGGTTTCTTGGACGTGATGCCTTGATGAAGTTGAGGGATCCTGTGAGGCAGATTCGGGCATTATCGGT
>Ga0315331_10004937_pt1 | contig 10043 bp, 7 predicted proteins | sample M160m34915metaG_FD_203456 | JGI IMG/M metagenome (GOLD analysis project Ga0315331, IMG submission 203456) | Ammonia-oxidizing marine archaeal communities from Monterey Bay, California, United States - M1 60m 34915 | ecosystem: Environmental > Aquatic > Marine > Intertidal zone | place: USA... | reverse complement strand
TACTGGCACGCTCTGGACGGGTAAGGGTTTCTTGGCAACCAGTGCAGGCCCCGGCGTAGCGACCGGTGCCGAAACCATGGGCGCCACTGGGGCCACGACGGCGGGTACGGGCGATGCAGCCACGGTGCGAGCCACCAAGGTAAAATTCATGGAACGATTGGTTTTCGCCTCGAAGAGCAGAGGCCGGGTCAGTGACTCAAACCCTCGTTTTGATAAATGCAAAATATGTCGGCCGGGCGGTAGGCGCAGGGTAAATGGCGTGCGCCCCCACGTACTGCCCAATTCATTAGCAACCCTGACCGCTACTCCAGGCGGTGTCGTCGCTAATTTCAGAGACGGCCAACCAGCACGCTCCGCCTGCATTTTTCCAATTCGAGAACGAATGTTGCGCGCATCTCGAGGCTTACTCCGCAAATACCGACGGTAAGACTCGATAGCACGGGCGTAATCGTACATCGCTCGATAGACATTCGCGATGTTCTTGTGCATCACAGGGTGCGGAGACAGCGTATTGGCTTGTTTGAAGGCTGCCAGGGCGTCGGAGTAGCGCTTGGCGCTAAAGTCCTTATTACCCTTCTTAAACAACGTTTTGGCTTGATCTCTCGCTGATTGAGCATACGCCGTCATCGGGATCTGACAAAACACAAGAATTAAACCGAGCGCAATCATTCGCATGTTGGTCTGCTCCGCTTCACGGACAATGCCGAGTACCTGATTTGAACATACAGTGAGAAGCCTAACTAGAATTCGATTCTTTCGCCAGAAACGCCCCATCATTTACAGCCGAAAAAAATAAAGTGTGCCCGTCGTCTGCTCTTTGGATGGGATCCTTCGCACAGAAGTATACGCCCCTTTGGCCGAGGGAATGGGGAGATCAATCGGGTGGAGAGCGACGCACAGACCGCGCCTGCGGTGCTAGTATGGATTCACATTTTCGTTCGATGATTTCTTTCGCCGCGGGGGTGTACCACGAACACGGCGCGTACCCTTGGCAGCTCGATTTCTTGGAGCCACCCTATCCTTGATCCGAGGGGCCTCTTTACCCTTGGAGCCGCTCGTAGCCTTTGATGGCGCCGGGCTGACAGCCTTTTTGCCGACGTTGATGGCAGCTGACTTGGACTTGGTTGAGGCGCCTGACGCCTGAGTGCCCCTCGCCTTCGTCAGAGCCTTGACCACAGAGGGAACGGCCTGGGCCTCTAGATCTCCAAGCCCTGGACTCACAGACTTCAGCGCCTTCGGTTTCTTCTTTGCCTTCTTGAGGATAACTTCTGCGAGACTGGGCTTGCCATTGGCAATCAATTTTGAGGGAGCGATCAGGTGAATTGCGGTTTCATATCCTGCCAAGACGATACTAAAGGTCAATTTCTCTTTGCCTGTGATCGTCTGATTGTATGGCGTCACACCTTGAGCAACCCCGTTGAGAAAGACCGTAGCTGCCGATGGTATTGTTTGAAAACGAACCAATTTGAGCGGGGCGTTATTTCGCTTTAACCTTTTCGACATTTGCACTCGCAACTGTCGCTGCTGAGCGAGTTGGTCGCTGGTATCGCTTTCATCAAGTACGATTTTGGCCGTCAGCGCGGTAATGACCAGCAGCATGAAAAGAAAGGCGACAACCCACGGCCGACTCATCCCCCCTAATTTGGGAAAAACCGCGGTTTTCTCTGCCAGCCGCTTCTTCTTGTCGCGCTCAGACATGGTCTCGATTTCTTCAAAATCCGAGAGGGTGGCCACGGGCGCAATGGACTGCTCTGTGGGCTGCAGCGGTTGTTGGCCGATCACATCTGCAATCTCATCACCAAGGCCTGCCAGCAAATCTTCCGGCAGTAGGGAGCCCGTTAGTCTCCCAGGATTGGTGCTGCCCGGCGGAGCAGGTACTGCGCTTTCTGCATCGATAATAGGAACCGAAGCCGCCGCTGTACTTTCCTTGAGCACTGCAGCGGGGTCGAGCTCATCATCTTCAAAAACACCGATTGCGGCAGCCATTGCCGCCGTTAGATCATCATCGTCGGCCGGTGACTCTTTAGAGACGGGACCCGCCGGCTCCGCCGATCCTTGTCCAGCATCCGTCGTATCAAGGTGAGCGATACTCGATTCGATTGCGTCACTAACCTCACTGACTTCAACCTCACCTGTGTACGTGAGAGGTTGCGGAATGGATTCCATGGGCCCATCTAAATCCAAGCTTTCGTCAAGGTCACTCTCATCGCTCGAAACCACATCATCAAATGCTTGAGAGAGGTCACCCGGGGCGACAAAGATAACTGTATTTTCGCTATCAGCCTGTTGAATTCGCAGATGCAATGCTGAGGCATCCACGGCCTGAGTTGCATCAGGGTCTCCTTCAATCTTGGCGTTCATTGAAGGTTTGGGCGCTGCCCGTAATGCCTTGATGGCAGCTGCTAAGGCGGTTGCCAGTGCCCTAAGGCCATCAAACCGTGCAGCCGGATCTTTTTGGAGGCATTTGTCGATGACCGCAACCATTTCGGGCGCGATATTCGGCTCTCGCTCGTGAATAGGCTTTGGGTTTGATTCAATGATGGCACTCAAGAGCTGATCAGGTGTCGCGCCGAAGAACGGCAGCGCCCCCGTGAGAAGAAGATACCCAATAATGCCCAGGGTAAACTGGTCCGACGGTAGACCCACTGACTCCCCGGAGGCCTGTTCGGGACTGAAGTACTTGGGTGAACCCACAACCTGCCGCTCGCCAGCCAGATGATGTGCCCCAAAAATGATCGGCGAACCAACGTCAACGATCTTAACCAGCTGTTTGCCCTCTTCGTTGTGGTAAATAAAAACGTTCTCGGGCTTCAAGTTTGCGTGCGGTCTTCCCACCCGATGAATCGGTGCAAGGGCGCTGCATAATTGAAAAAGAATATCAGCGGTCTGTGCTGATGACAGACGTCCATTCTCCTTGATCACATCGCGAAGGGTTCGGCCCTTCACAAATTCAGTCACTATGAAGGTCGTCCCATCGTCAAGGCGGTTCGCACCGACGATGCTGGCTATCTTGGCGTGACGAATCTTGGCTGCATCTTTAGCCCATCGAAGTAAGTCTTCGCCAAAAGTGGCAGCAACGTCTTCGTGTAGGACCTTGATGGCCACCCTCCGGGTGCCCTCTTCATTGACCGCTTCGTAAACGACGCCGATTTCGCCGGAGCCAAGGTTACGCCGCAAAATAAAGTTTTTGCCGAGCCGGCGACCCAGATATGGATCTGTGGCCCCAACCGTCACATGCGCGAGAGAGGTTGCGCATTGAGTACACTTGAGACTATCGACGGGGTTTTCGTGAGCACAGCTGGGGCACGTCAGCATGGACATGAGCCTTTCTCTCGACACTAATTCTTAACAACACAAACATACCATCGGATTGTGAAGGCGCAAAGATACGTCTGCTAAAGGGAGAATATTGACTCACTTTTTTTGGATTAGACACACGATGAGTGGATAAGTTCAGCGCCTAATTTCTCCTTCCTTGGAGAAAGCTCATAAAGAAAAAAAAAAGCCACCGCAAGCGGTGGCTTAGTGCGAAGAGGGGGAGTCGAACCCCCACGGCCTTAGCGGCCACTAGGCCCTCAACCTAGCGTGTCTACCAATTTCACCACCTTCGCATAGGGCGGCTGGACATTTCTCACGAAGTTAGGCTTCGGTCAAGTATCCACTCATTAATTCCATTGATACAGCTTCGCACCGGACACATAACCTGTTCCGGCCCCGCGCTGATCCGAACCTATGAACATCTGACTTGAGCAACCCGCCACAGACGGTCCCGAAATTGACCATCTAAAGCACCACGGAGACCCAAGGGGCTCTCAACGGTACCGTCAGAACCCAGCCCTTATTCGGGTTTCTTGGGTTCGCCTGTAGCAGCCGGATCCGCAGCCTTTGCGCCGTCTCCTGGCTTGGCAGCTTTGTCAGGCGTCTGTCCACCAGTCTCAGCGCCCTTAGGAGTCGCTTCGGCACCACCAGGCTTTGCTTCGTCAGCCTTCGGTGTCCCTTCGGCTTTCTTGGCTCCCTCGGCTTTCTTGGCTTCCTCGGCCTTCTTCGCCTCTTCGGCCTTCTTGGCGTCTTGTTCGTCTAACTTCTTGTTTTCTGCCGCCGCCGCCTTCTCTTCTTCAGAAGCCGTGGGTGACGAGTAAATGGCGAGAACCATACTGGTCACCATGAACATGCCTGCAGTAAACGCAGTAAACTTGCCAAGGGCTGTACTCGCACTGCGTGTACCGAGGGCCGCTCCGGCGCCACCGCCAAAAGCTGCACTTACACCACCGCCCTTACCGGACTGCAACAAGATGACCAAAACCAAAGCCAGGCAGGCCAGAATATGAATTACGACTACGAGATTCTCGAGCATTATTGAGAGTCCTCTCGATGAGCTACAATCTGCACAAAACTGTCAGCGGTCAAGCTCGCACCACCGACAAGGGCGCCGTCAATATCATGCTCTGCCATCAGATCGCGAACATTATTTGGCTTTACGCTGCCACCATACTGAATTCGTACCTGTTCGGCTGTGGCTAAATCGCTTTGCCGTACCAGGATTTCTCGAATATTCTTGTGGACATCTTGAGCCTGGGCAGGGGTTGCGGTTCGTCCAGTACCGATAGCCCAAACCGGTTCATAGGCAATGACTGATCGCGCCAATTCATCTGAATTTAGTTGAGCTATGCCTGCACAGAGCTGGCTAGAAACCACCGCCATTGTCTGTCCAGACTCCCGCTCGGTCAGAGATTCACCAACACAAATAATAGGTATGATCCCCTGATCATGTAGGCTTCGGGCTTTCTTGCCGACACCCTCATTGGTCTCTCCGAAGAGTTGACGCCGCTCACTATGGCCAATAATGCCATAACCACAACCCAATTCCTTTAGTTGTCGTGGCGACATTTCACCAGTGTATGCGCCCTGTTCAGCCCAATGGCAATTTTGAGACGCCAAACCGATGTTTGAATCGGCGAGCCGTCGAGCCATAGGCCACAACATCATTGCCTGCGGTGACAGCACCACGTCCACGTCTCGAAAACGAGCGCAACGGTTGCGAATCTCACTCGCTAAATTCAATGCCTGCTCAATGGATAAATTCATTTTCCAATTACCGGCAATAATAGGCTTTCTGGTCACGTCACTCTCCTAATTCCTAAGGCTTCAAGCCCTGGTAATGCGCTACCTTCCATGAATTCCAGACTCGCGCCACCACCGGTAGAAATATGATCAATTTCTTCTGAAAACCCGCCTTCCTTCACAGCTCTGACGGAGTCACCACCGCCGACAACCGTCCATCCAGGACACTCGGCAATGGCATCAGCAACAACAGCTGTGCCCCGTGCGAAGGCAGGAAATTCAAAAACCCCCATGGGCCCGTTCCAGAAAATAGTCCGCGCGCTTCGGAGGACATCGCCATAGGCGGCAGAGGTCTTTGGCCCAATATCAAGTCCCATGAGGCCCTCAGGGATCTCTTTGTCGTCGACCACATGTCGCCGACTATCCGCTGCAAAGTGGTCGGCACAGATATGGTCGACCGGTAGGCCAATCTCGACCCCCCGCTCCTTGGCTAGCTGCATGATTCGCTTTGCCGTTGGGAGATGCTCTTCTTCAACGCGACTCCGCCCCACATCGACCCCACGAGCAGCCAAGAAAGTGTACGCCATCGCGCCGCCGATCAGGAGTCGCTCGACACGAGCGAGCAAGTTTTCTATCACCGCGATTTTGTCGCTTACTTTCGAGCCGCCGAGAACGGCTACAAAACCGAGACGACGCGCGTCGAGGACCCGTTCCAAAGACTTTATTTCCTTGGCCATCAAGAAGCCTGCAGCCTTATCACGAGTCAAGCGCGCCACACCAACCGTACTGGCATGGGCTCGGTGCGCTGCACCGAAGGCATCATTGACATAGCAATCTGCAAGGGCTGCCAAATGTCGAGCCAAGTGCTCATCATTCTTGGTTTCGCCTGGATGAAATCGAATATTCTCTAAGAGAAGAACCTGACCGCCTCGCAATTCTTTTGCCAGCCGAGTCGACGTTTCGCCAATGGGCTGGTCCGTCAGTAGAATTTCCTGATCGAGTAGCTCTGCTAAACGCTGCCCAACCGGCGCGAGGGATAGGGCTTCATCCGCAACGCCCTTGGGGCGCCCAAGATGGCTGCATAGTATCAAAGCTGCGCCGCGATCTAGTGCATGCTTGATAGAGGGCAGCGCTGCTCTAATCCGACTGTCATCGGCAACCTCGCCATCGGCGAGAGGCACATTGAAGTCAACGCGCATCAGAGTCTTCCGCTCTTCGATGGGTAACTCATCCATAAGCGTCATAGTGTGGCCAGAAGTCGTCATTTAGGCATCCATTCCACCGAGAAACCGTCTTGCTAGATCAACCATTCGACAACTGAAGCCCCACTCATTGTCATACCAACTCAAGACCTTGAGCGTTCGCCCACCCATGACCATGACGTTGTCCGCATCAACGATGGAGCTATGAGAATTACCGACATAGTCCACGCTCACCAAAGGTCGTTCCTCAACAGCAAGTATCCCGTTGAGTTTACCTTGGGCCGCTTTCTTGAATGCGTCCAAAACCTGCTCACGGGTGGTCTTCGTCTTAAGCTCGACCACCAGGTCGACCAAGGAAACATTCGGTGTCGGCACGCGGACGGCGATCCCGTCGAGCTTACCCGCTAGGTGGGGTAGGACAAGACCGATGGCTTTAGCTGCCCCGGTACTCGTGGGTACCATCGACAAGGCTGCAGCGCGCCCCCGCCGCAAATCACTGTGAGGTAAATCCAGGAGTTTTTGGTCATTGGTATAGCTGTGGATGGTGGTAACCACACCGTGGCTGAGTCCAAAGGCTTCATCGAGCACCTTCACCAAGGGAGCCAAGCAATTGGTGGTACAAGAACCGTTGGAGATGACCGTATGAGTCTGGGGGTCAAGGTCGTCCTCATTGACACCCATGACGATAGTCGTATCCACATCGCCCTTAGCCGGTGCACTCAAAATCACACCGTTGGCACCGGCATCCAAGTGCCCTTGCACAGACGCTTTATTACGGAAGACCCCAGTGCACTCAAGAACCAGGTCAACCCCATAGTCAGCCCAGGGGATTTTCGCCGGTTCTCGCATGGCAGACGTAGGTACCTGGCGTCCATCCACGAGGATTGCGCCATCAGTCGACTCAATTTGAGTGCCAAATTTACCGTGCACGGAGTCGAATTGAAGTAAGTGGGCCAATGTAGCTGGATCGGTCAGGTCATTGATTGCCACAACCTCCAAATCGGGTTCTGACTCAAGAATACGGAATATCATCCGACCAATGCGGCCGAAGCCATTGATACCAATACGTCTAGTCATTTACAGCTCGTCCTGTTTATGTTGCGGCGGGACAAAATGATTGGGCCACGCGGAGCGCCGATTAACGCCCGTAACCTAGCGATCTTCTCCTCTTACGTCAAGATTAACCAGGCCACTCCATGGTCGTTCATTCTCTCCAGGTTTTGTGCATAATGAGGGCGTTTAGTGGAGAGTATAAGATGACTGAAAACCCTAATTATGAAGACGGAATCATCCGGTTTCGGAAAGCGTTTCGGGTGGACCGAATCAAGTTTATTCAAGAACATGGCCCCTTGGCTTTCGATCAAGGACGGACGCTGTATCGATGTCGGAAGACATCGAAGGAGCTCGTTATTACCGACGCCTTCTACGGTATCGAACCAGCCCACTCCATTACTGATCTGATAGACTATCTGGGCGGACACTGGTGGTCGGGTAGGCGTCAATTCAAAAGTGACGATCAGGACCTTGACCTCGAAGCCATTGCCAGCGTGTATGCCCACTTCCTCCCTGAGGTCGGCTACGATTATACCCTTGAGTACACTGCATCTGGTGATTCCAAAGAGCCGACGCGCTGCTGGCGCGTCGATGCCAGCGGGAAAGCGGCTCGGCTAGAGCCCCCAAAAAATGAAGGCATATTCTTGGGCCAGACAGGTTCGTTCTATAATCCACATGCTGGCTGGCGATGGATAGCCGAGCGTTTTTATGAGCGACAAGAGCTCCAGCTCGAGGAAATTGAGCCGGGTTATTTTGTCGGTGTACGACAGGGCGTACCAGGTGACGATGACCCCGCCTCACGGGAAGACGACGATCTACAGCATGCCTTCAGCGAGAAAGTGCAATACGGTTTCGACACCCTGGAATTCCTCGGTTCAAAGGAAGCGGCCGAATACCCCTTTGAATCGGGCAGATATGACCAGTGGCTCGGGCCTCGAAGTGCTGCTGTCGCCTCGGGCGCGTTGGACCTATTTGTCTTGGCCGACTCCGACCGCTTTGTGGGGGCTGTGGAGGAATTGTGCGACATGAGGGACTGTGCGCTGGTAGTTGAGAGTGAGACTGATCGCCTACTCGCTCGACTGAGCATGGGGTCGGTGGCCATGTCCATCGACTTAGGATTCTTGCTCCTTCGGGGTATTCACACCGGCCGAACGTTTATGTCTACAGCCCGCGAATTCGTTGCACCGACTCTGGATGCTTTGGAGGGGGCAGCCGAGCTTTATATTAGATTGGCTGCGCGGTTGAAGGACTATTCAACCCGAATCGAAGAGGGCGTCATTCTGGTCGTGGAGGGTAAAGACGGAATACAGGGACGCTGGAATCTGGTGAGCTTCGTGGGTCGGGCCTCGAATATGGGGCAGCGCCAGACCGATGCGGTCCTCCGCTTGATGGGCTTTGACACGAACGGTCAGCCAACAAATATCGCCATCGATCCCCAAGTCTGTCCGGTCTGTGGCGATTCAGCTCGAGTGAATAAGGTGGTCCGACCAACGGCGGCGCTTGGCGTCAAGCCGGATACACTTATCGGTGTACCGGTTGGTGACCATACGGTCTACTACACCGTGGAATGTCCAGAACATACGACGCCTCTACAGCAACAACCGTCGCTCTCCTTGAAGGATTTGGAGGCTGCTTATGTGGCGGATTTGGAGTTATCGCGCTTCACTTTAATCCACCAGGAAACCCTCGCCGAATCGGGAAGCGACCTACTCATTGGGTTTGATGCCGGTTCCCTGGTATTGGAGCCGAGGCGAATCCACGGGATCATGGATACGTTGGGCCTAGATACCCAGGGAGAATTGGTCCTGTACGGCCTCTACCCCGATGCCGTCTTGATCAGTCGGAGCCCCTTGGGTTCTGCCCAACGCAAGCGAGCCATCTTGCGAGCAAGGGAGTGTCTAGAACCTCTCTTCCCCCACCGTATTCGGCGTTTGGATATCGCCCGGCGGGCAGTTTTCGACCAAGACCCCATCGGCGAAATGGACTGGCAGCAGTAATGAACGTGCTGATCCTAACAACCTGCCTCGCTCTGATGGCACCCCCCTCGGGTCTGCCCATTATTTTCCCCGGTCCCCCCCCTTCATCGCCCGTCGCGGACCCGCGCTTCAAGCCCGCGCCAGCACCATCAAAGACACTACCCAAGTGGCTCATCGGTACGGGGGTGGCCTTGGTCGCTATGGGACTGGCCGGCATCGCTCTTGGTTCCAACTGTCGTACGCGAGATGCCGAGCGGCGATGCACCGACCCCTACGCGGGTAACGGGCTTTTCCCAGGTCTTGTCGTTCTCGGCTTCGGGACAACAATCACCGGTAGTTACTGGTACCGACGGGCCGACAAATAGGCGCGTTAAACCGTGGGGCTGCCGGCGATGGGCCAATGGCTGGCACGGCGCACTAGAGCTTACGGCACGGAAGCAGACCCTCAAGGAGAGAGACGTGGTGCGTAGGGTATTGAACGGTGCCCGCTCATTCCTCATGAATCTCAAGCTTAATTAGCCTTTCCTGAGCCGGGAACCATGGCCAATTCGCATCGACGATGAATCAACAGGGCACCAATGTCCACGCAAACAGTAGACACAAAAAAACGGCGCCGAAGCGGGGCTCTCTTGAATGCGGGCATCTCGCCCACATTCTAAACGGTCATCTGCTTACCATGCGTAGGTTGCAGAAACCTTGCTTGCCCAACCAGCGTCAGTGCTCTTACCAGTCATCATGTAAGGACCAGTGA
>Ga0315331_10004936_pt1 | contig 10045 bp, 7 predicted proteins | sample M160m34915metaG_FD_203456 | JGI IMG/M metagenome (GOLD analysis project Ga0315331, IMG submission 203456) | Ammonia-oxidizing marine archaeal communities from Monterey Bay, California, United States - M1 60m 34915 | ecosystem: Environmental > Aquatic > Marine > Intertidal zone | place: USA... | reverse complement strand
ACCCGCGGAATCTCTTCGCCAGCACCTCGACGCCGACTGTCACCGGAGGCCATTCGGGGGCGACTAGAGCGAGCCATGAGCGCCATTGGGCGCGATCAAGGGGCACCAGACAAAGTTCTCGACACCGACGCTCTAAACCTGTTCCGCTACCTCTACTGCGAGGGCGGTATCGTCGTTGTGCAAGACGGGATCGAAGTCATGCGCTGCGAACGCATGTGGATTTCTCCAATCGATGATCGCGTGGTCGTTGAGAACGCCGAACTCCGCTACATCACCGGAACCGGCGCAAAACAACAGACGTTAGTCGTGCGTGGCCCTCGCCTCGTTAAGCATGGCGGTCGCTGGATAGGCTCGGACCTAGTGCTGACAACATGCACCGCCGCCGAACCACACATGGCACTTGCCGTTCGGGAAGCAGAGATCATTGAGCGTCCGGGCGAGTTCGAAGTCATCTCCCGCGGCCAAACACTGCAAATCGGTGGAACCAACTTTCTACCACTGCCTGACGCACGCATCTTCACCGGTAGCCAAAGCGAGTTCCCTATCAAGCGCGTGACTGCAGGATACTCCAGCCGACTCGGAGCACAGTTTGGAGTGCTCATGGGCTTGCCATGGAATAACACCGGCGGCGCATTACACAACTGGATCACCGGTAGACCCGCTGACGAGTTTCGTGGCGAATGGGAATTAGGTGTCGGCTGGATCCAAGAACGGGGCTTTCCACTCGAAGGCAGCCTGAGCTACGGCGTGCCAGGACTCTACGAAGGCCGCACCGAAGGTTACTACCTCAATGACAGCGGCCGTAACTTGCGCGAGATCAAACGCAATATCGATGGCGTATTGATCGACAACAGCCAACGCACAGTGTTGCGTAGCCAAAACCGGTTCTACCTCAGTGGCGACCACAAAGCCCAAAACACACATGTCGACCTGGTTGCATTTCATGCATCAGATGCATCGGCCTACTCGGAGTTCTACCAAGCTGCATATCGGACCGACGAAGTTCCAGAAACGAGCGCTTACCTGCACCACGCAAGTGGCAACCACTTACTAACAGTTGGGGCCCGCTTCAACACCACAGACTTCAGCTACCGCAGCGACCGATACCTGGCGACGAGATTCATCGAAGAACTGCCGGTAATGACCTACCAGTGGCTCGCCCAACCGATTGCGGAAACCCCGTGGCACACACCAATCGTTGTCGATGTCGAAACGCAAATTGGCCAACGCCGTAGCAATTTCGATGACCGCGCCGGCACACGCATAAGTGACCGCACGCTACGCGCCGACCAGCACATTGAGTTCTCAACACCATTCCATTTCGGTGGTTTCAACGTGCGCCCTTACTTTAGCACTCGGGGCACGTTCTATGATCAGACCCCCAGCGGTACAAGCGAAGAACGCATTGCCCTCGAAGCTGGATTTCAGGTCGGCACACGACTGTCAAACACTTGGCGTTCGATCGACGAGAATGGTGAGTCTGATTCCGTACGTCACGTCATCGCGCCTCGACTTACTTACCGGAACCGCTACCACGTCGACGACCAACCCGGATCGTTCTTTCAGTATGACAACGTCGACCCACGACGATTGTCGCAACTCGGATACGACTCCATTGACCTGCTGTCAGAACGTGAACTCGTTCGCTTTGAGATTCGTAACCTCTTCCAGCACATGGTTAAGACGCCGAATGGTCGCCAGCCGCGTGACTTTGTTTCCGTCGACTTTGCCCAGGACCTACTTCCAAACAGCGAGCGCGACAATCGTGGCGAAGAGCTAGGACTTTTCTTCTACGACGTGCTGTTGCGTCCGACCGCTGATTGGTTGCCATTCGACAACTTCGCAGTTGGAGTCTATGGCGACATCGATTGGGCACGCGGAATGCAGACACTCGACACCGAATTGCAATTCGGCGAGGTACTAGGCCTCGATTGGACTGTCGAATACCGCGAAGACACAACCGTCGATGGCGCGCTTGCACTCGCATGCAAAACCAACCTATTCAATCGCTGGTCATTGTACGGTCGCGCCCAACGCGACCTCGAACGCGACGAATGGCTGGCCTATGTGTTTGGCCTGCGCCGCAATGACCACGACTGGACCATCGGCTTCACGGCGGTTTACAACCCGTTCGTCGATGAGACGACGTTCCGGATCGAGTTTGAACCGCGCTTTGGACGAAGCAAGCGCAGCCGTCTCAACCGCTTTGGCGGTTCGGACATGGGCAACTCATCACGATTTGCCTACTAGTCCCTAGGCAGTCCTGCCAGACGGGAGGAGTCGCTCCCGTCCATGCACTGCTAATTAGAAGGACCAGCCGACTGACAACACCACGCGGTGGTCACCGCGCTTGAAGCCCGGCGCCGGAGTATTGTCGTAGTCGAAAACGTGCGTCACGGTCGCGACCATGCTTTCGGTCAAAGTCGTCTGAAGTTCGGTCGTTACCTGGCAGTAGATATCTTCTTTGTCTTCGACAGACGGGAACGCTTCCGCGCGGTGCACGATCTTAGTTTTGTCGCTAAATGGGTGCACATACCGATAAGCAACTCTAGCTGCGAGGTAATCGGTCGAGCTGGAACTAGCTGCTGGAACCACGCGATAGCTCTCGTTGAGGTAGGACAGGCCTACTTCAAAAAGGAACAAGTCTTTGCCGTCATCGATGATCGTGTAACCGAGACCGGCACCCGCTGTATAGCGCAGTTCGAGGTTGGCAACCGTGTCGCCAAGCGCACGAGTCGTCGCAAGCAGGTAGGACTTATTCGACAAGTAATAGTCGTACTTCAGGCCAGCACCAGCACGGCGTTGCGTGAGCACATAGCCACTGCTTGAAGCGACCGGCGAAGAACGATCCTTATTTTCACCGTAGGCCCACGCTGCATCCACAGTGATGCGGTCGGTCTTACCCCGACGTGAGGCATCAAATGCAAGGCCGGCCGAACGCGTGTCCGTGTTACCGGTCGTGTTCACTGCGCTGAAGTTCAGCGAACCTGTCCACTGCGGCGCAACTTGTGCTGGCGGGTTAATCATGCCGAGGTTGTCGAGCGACAACGACGATGTTTGGCCACCTTCCAGTCGGAGGCTACCGCCTTCAATGCCAGTAATACGACGTTGCCACACATCGCCACTCGTAGTCTTGAGTGTGACAGATTCACCGGTGACAAGATCACTAACACTTGCGATCGGAACGACGATGTCAGCGAGCAACGGTGACTTGATGGTCACCTTGCCATCGGCCATTGACGTAATCTTGCCGGTGATCACGTCACCGTTGGAAAGGGTGATTTTGTCTTGGGCGAGTGCCCCGACGGAGAACGCCGCAATCGCGGCAACAAGGAGGTAGATTCTCATGGCTGAATTAGGAGTGGCACAATGTTCTAAGAGTTGCACCCGACGGCAAGCAGAAACAGTGCTTAGTACGAGCTCCTAGTTCCCGTCCAGTGCGTGAACCGCGAGCAGGTAGGGTAAGATCTCCGACATGACCAGTAGCGATGGCGACTCGATCGAAACACCAATCGATGTGCAACCGACACGGCGCAACTTTGGCACTTGGCTACGAGAGATGCCGCGCTGGAAGAAGATCACGACAGGCATTGCCCTTACGGCAACAATTGCCGGTGGGATCATCACCTTATTGACTGGCGACCCAACCCCCACCGACACGGTCACCGGCAACATGTCGGGATTAAATGCCACCTTGATCGCTGAGCAAGGCGGTACGGGAACGGAATCAAGCGCGACCGCAGCAGCCGAACCCGCGTCGAAAGGGATCTTTCGACTGGGGTTCAGCTTCATCGCCGGCTTCAGTATTGGCACGTTCTTACGCGCCGTGCTCAAACTCGCGGCGATCGTGCTCGGCTTCTGGCTCGTCGTGACGTTCTTACTGACGTATGCCGAATTGATGACCGTCGAGTGGGATCAAATCGATGCGCTTTGGAACCAATTCGTCGGTTCGATAGAAGGCGAATGGGGCAATTTCCAAGCGTTCATGCTGGGTAGCTTGCCGGCAACCGGCTTGGCTGCGACCGGGTTCGTCATTGGCCTTAGGCGGCACTAATCGATAAGGCCGGGTAGGCCTCGGCTACGCCAGGCACTACCGAGCATAGCGTCCCGACCAACAAGCACCGGCCATCACCGCCGGTCACTAACAGAGGATCATCTATCCTCTCCAGAAGACAGTTACAGGCTGTCGAGGTACTTGCCGGGCTCGTAGTTACCCAGGTCCAAGATCTTGGTGCAGACACGATCGAGGAAGTATCGGTCGTGAGAGACGATCACCATGCAACCAGGGAAGTTATTGATGCCTTCTTCTAGAACGCGCAGCGTATCGAGATCGAGGTCGTTGGTCGGTTCGTCCAAGAGAATGACGTTGCCGCCACGGCGAAGCATCTTGGCTAACTGAACGCGGTTTCGTTGCCCTCCTGAGAGAGACCCGACCTTCTGCTGCTGGTCTGGACCAGTAAAGTTGAACTTGGCCACGTAGCTGCGGCTGTTCATCTCCTGCTTGCCGAGCCGGATGATGTCCTGGCTGTCGGCGATCTCTTCCCACACGGTGCGTTCGGGGTCGAGCGTTTCACGCTCTTGGTCGACGTGGCACAACTCGACGGTCTTGCCGACGGTCACCTTGCCGTCGTGTGGCTGAAGATTGCCCGTGATCAACTTCAAGCACGTAGTCTTACCGGTGCCGTTCGGACCAACGATGCCGAGGATGTCGCCGGGTTGCATGTCGAACGACATGTTCTCCACGACATCGCGATCGCCGTCGTAGGAGAAGTGCACCCGCTCAAAACGGATGATGGTGTCGCCCAGACGCTTGCCAGCCGGGATCTGTAGTTCGACGCTGTCTTCAGATTGCTCGACTTCCGTCGAGATCATCTTGTCGTAATTCTTCAGGCGCGACTTGTTCTTAGTAGCCCGCGCCTTCGGGTTCATCCGAATCCACTCCAACTCACGATCGAGGAACTTGGCGCGCTTCTGCTGCGCCTGCTCTTGCGACGCCATGCGCTTACTGCGCTGGATCAGGTATTCGGAGTAGTTGCCCTCGTAAGGAATCGCGCGGCCGTGCCACACTTCGAGCATCCAACCGACGACGTTATCGAGGAAGAATCGATCGTGCGTGATGACAATGACGGTGCCCTTGTACTCGGCGAGCGTCTCTTCCAACCAACGAACGGTTTCGACGTCCAAGTGGTTGGTCGGCTCGTCAAGCAGCAGCAAATCTGGTTGCTCGAGTAGCGTGCGACACAGCGCCACACGACGTCGTTCACCACCACTACACTCGGAGACCATCTTGTCGCCGGCCGGTAGGTGCAGCTTGGTCATCGCTGTTTCGACGTGACGGTCGAGCTCCCACGCGTCCTTAGTTTCGATCTCGGCTTGCAGCCGCTCGAACTCAGCCATGACCTTGTCCATCTCCTTCTCTGGGAGATCTTCGCCAAGCTTCATACTGACCTCTTCGTGCGCCTTGAGCAGATTGCGAATCGGCTCAACTGCCTTCTCGACGTTGTCGCGAACAGACAAGTCTTCGAGCAACTTCGGCTCCTGCGGCACGTAACCGACGGTCATGCCTTCGGCGAGACGTGCGACGCCTTCAAATTCCTTGTCCTGACCGGACATGATCCGCATCAGGGTCGACTTACCAGCACCGTTCTGACCGATAACGCCAATCTTGGCGCCATAGTGGAACACCAGGCTGACGTCGTTCAGGACGGGCTTCTTGTTATCGTAGCTCTTAGTGAGTTGCTCGACGGCAAAGATGGGCTTGTCGCTCATGGGGGCAAGCAGCTTACCGATGCGCAAATCGGTTTCTATACGCGTCAGGCTCCCATCTGCATCCAGCTGCGGTTTCGACCAACTTTGTCAGCCGTCTGGCGGTTATCCGGGCTCACGAACGGCCAATAAGCCATCAGTGGGCCACCAGGAGTCTCTCTCCCCCACAAGCCAGGGCTAAACCACTGTCAATCCGGGTCTACGCGGTCATAACAGCCTCCAGGACGGCCTCCCCATCCGAAGGAAACCACCGACAGAACTCTGTCTGGCGCAATCACCTCCCAGCTGCCAGGCATTCGGATCCAGTCGCCATAAATCAGCACAACCGAGTCCTCCAACCAATCGCCATAAAGGCGCAGCGTGGCCCTCAAACAGCTCCAACAGCCAGCAGAAGCCTCCTTACCCCTAAATCCTGACCTCACCTGAGCGCTGATCTAGAAATTTCGTAGTCACAACAGTCTTCTCAATGAACTGCCTAGCCGACCGCAATCGTCCAATCTAAGAGACGAATCACGCTCTCGGCGCTGTAGCAGAAAGCCATCTGGATCAGTTCTCGTTATGCTCCTCGATCCGTGATTGCGATCTTCCCATCCCTCGGCTGGCAGGAGATGTTCCTGCTGCTTGTCATCGGGCTGCTGCTCTATGGCCGAAATCTGCCCGACGCCGGCCGCAGCCTGGGCCGCGTAGTTGCCCAATTGAAGCGCAGCTTCCATGACTTCAAAGATCAACTCGATCGCGACGGCCAACTCGGCGACGTCAAGAAAGCGTTGTCCGACACCGCACGTGAAGTAAAGAACGTCGCCAAGGTTCCACGAGCACTCAGCAACCCGACAGATGCGTTGCGCGATTTAACGCACGAGGCGATGACCTCATCTGTGCACGACGATGAAGAAAGTTCGTCGCAGCATGCTGACGCAACTGAGAATCCGACGGTAGATCCCAAACATCCCCAAGGCGCAGATAGCAGCGAGACATCAACTCCTTCGACTGAGAATCATGACGCGTAACCACGGATAGCAACCATGAGCAAACCCATCAGCACAGTGATCAAGACGGCGGCCACCGCGACACAAGCCAAGATGATCGTCGCACGATTACATGCTGCAGGCATCCCGGCCACAACCGATGACGCGACACCTGATGAGTTCTCAATGAGTCAACGCATGATGAACCTCAACGGCTGCAAAGTGAGCGTGCCAACTGAGGCACTCGATAGAGCCAAGAAGGTCCTTAGCGAGCACGAAGACGTCGACATCGACGAATTGACACGTCAGGCGATGGAAGCTGACAACCCCGACGGCCCTCCGATCGGAATCGACCGCTAGTAATCATTCGATTCGCGCGCGATTCATCGCGATGACGGATCACAGTTAGCGGCTCGCGGCCATGAAGCCGCTCAGACCACTACCTCTTTGACTGCTGGATGGCTTTCTCACCCGCGTCAAAGATGCTCATCCAGTCGCCCGTTTCTTTCTTGGCTACCGGTTCACGCTGCACGGACTCTTCTTCGCGGCGTTGCTGATCCTGCTTTACCCACTGTGGGTAATCCTTGTGTAGCTCAGTAAGCACCTTTTGGTTCTCAGTGATCAAACCTACGTAGGGAAACAAATCGCAGTTGTGCTCCGACTGAATCTTCGAAATATCATCAAACGACAGCATCACCGGCATCGCGACGGTCACGATGTCGCCAAACGTATCGAGCGGAACCATCGAGTATTTGAACAGCGTTTCTTTTGGGAAGCGTGCCTTGGCTTCATCGCTGATCGCATACGTGCTAGCCATCAAGAACGGTAAGTTGAAGTTCTCGGTAACGATCTTGGCTAAATCCCACTCCGTAATGTGCCCACCATTAACGAGCGCTTGCACAAACGGTTCGCCATGCTTGTCCTGTGAGTAGAGCGCATCCGTAATAATTTCGGACGACACTACATCGCGTTCGGTCAGGATCTCAGCGAGCCTGACAGAGGTGATCTTTTCGATACCCTTCACGGCGGTCTTATCGGCTGTTACCAGCTCGCTCTTGAGCCTCAGCGGTAACCCTCTCGAGAAGCTCGGCAGCCAGAATCAGCAACTTCCATAGCACTAAGGCTTAGGCGTAGACCAAAAATGTCAGGCCCGCGTGGATCAGCAGCACAAGCGCCATGCCAACGACGATAGCCGAATTGACCGATTCGCCAACGTCTGCACCAGAGCGCTTCGGACCCGTCCCAAGGTGGTAGCAAGCCACCGCAACCAGGTAGCCGGATAGCGTTGATTTTCCGAGCACGATCAACACATCTTGAGCACTGACTGTCATGAAGTAAGCCGTTGCCCAACCGACGACAGTAATCCCAGATGCAGCACTCGTCGCCAGAGCCGCCGCTAATGCTGCCGCGACCACCCCAGCAAAGGTCACCACCGGCATCGCAATGACCATTGCCCAAACTAATGGAGTAAGCAGGTAGTCCGCTGGATTTACTCCCATCATGCGCAAAGCAGCAATCTGGTTCGTCCGCTTCATTGTGCCGATCCGAGCAGATGCGCCAGCTGCAATACGAGCAGTAAAGAAGAACCCGCTTAACATCGGTACCAAGACCGCAGTCGCAACCTTACCGGTGCCAGTCAGCAAAGCTGTTTCGAAGCCACCGTCGATCGGATTGTTACGTAAGGCAAAAAACGTGGCCAGACCACCGATGACGGCTCCGGCAACAGCCACAAATACAACTGGCTCCAATATGAACCGGACCGTGGTTCGAAGCATCTGACGCATTTCAACGGGTGGCAATCGCCGCACTGACTCAACGACGGTTTCACCAATCGCAGCTAGTTGCAACAACATGCGGCGCGTCCAATGAACAGCTGCTAGTTCCCCATCGGAATCACTTGTCGACTGCGTGACCGAGTCCTGGCTCCCTAGCCGGAACTCAGGATCCTCTAACCTCAATGATCGTGTTGGACGGTCAATAACCAAAACACCGTCGGCAAAGTCATCAAAAGCATCAAGGTCATGTGTGATGACGATCGTTGTCCGGCCTTCATCTTGGTCGTGAGCTTCCCGCAACAACTTAGCAATCGTATGTGCTGCATCAGGATCTAGACCAGCCGTTGGTTCGTCGCACAGAAGCAACTGCGGTGATGATGCGAGAGCTCTGGCGACGGCAACACGTTTGCGCATACCGCCGGACAATTGCGAGACCCGATCCGGAGGCTTAGGTAAGCCTGCTTGCGCCAACAACGCCGGCGCCAACTTGCGAGACCGCCCAGATGCAGCAAGTGCCATCTCAACGTTTTGGCGCGGGCTCAATTCATCGATTAAACCCTCGTCTTGAAGGATCGCGGCGACTTCGTTGTTAAGCGAGTCTGGTCTATCGCCAGTCAACGACTTGCCAAAGACGAGCAGCTCACCCGAAACGCGCGGGGCTGGTTCACGTGATTCAATCAATCCCGCGAGCAGTCGGAGCACCGATGACTTGCCGCCACCGCTTGTACCAACAAACACGAAAAAGCCGTTCTTCGGCAACGTGAGGTTAACGCCTTCGAGCAACACCTCTTCACCGCCAGCACGGCGATGAGCGAGCCCGAAGTTGCGGAATACCAGCGCTTCACTCATGACGAGTCAAAAAGCCTTCGCGGCTACTGGGGCCTAAGATCCACGGGCAAGTGTTCGAGTAGGACAATCGTAGAACTAACGTCGCCGACTTTTCTACCAAGGACACCAATGACCTTGCCGTCTGCCACAACACAACCACCTAGATTGGATTCACTAAGCACTAGATCGCTAGCCATCGGTTGAATAGACAACTCGGCACCATCAGGACCTACCGCACGAATCTGTAGCGGCACTCCATCAACTGGACCTTGAAACAGCAAGCGATCGCTCGGCGTGGTCTGAAGATTTGGCGGCACATCTTCGAGAACTAAAACGGCTAGATCCTGGCCCGCTGGATCAGTCCATACACGGTGTGCACGCATCACCGTGCCATCAGCGCGGTAGACCTTCGTTATTTCGTCGGCTATCTCCGGGTCTCCCCAAGCATCCTCTTCGGTGAACGACGCATCAACTAAGGAGCGGGCTGACACCACAACGCTGCGACCTGATCGATCCAGAAACAACACACCCGATCCATGGCGCAAGATCTGATCGTCGGCACTAAACGTGTCGCGCTCGACAGCTGCGTAGGTAATACGAACTAACACAACATCATCAGGCACTGCTCGTTTGCCAATGTTGCCCTGCGCTACAGCCTCTTCAGGTACCGATGATATCTCTAATTCAGGTCGCGCTAACTCAGCAGCCGCA
>Ga0315331_10004935_pt1 | contig 10046 bp, 7 predicted proteins | sample M160m34915metaG_FD_203456 | JGI IMG/M metagenome (GOLD analysis project Ga0315331, IMG submission 203456) | Ammonia-oxidizing marine archaeal communities from Monterey Bay, California, United States - M1 60m 34915 | ecosystem: Environmental > Aquatic > Marine > Intertidal zone | place: USA... | reverse complement strand
GGTCTGCAATTGATTTACAAACAGCCGCAATGTGTCGCCATCTTCAGCATGTTGGTGATAGCTGGCGTTGCTGCTGGTCAGTACTGCGGCCATCACAAGCGCGATCATGAGCGCCACCCATCGAGATGCTAGCGTCGTGACGCAAATGGTCACGATGAGCAAGAAAGCGACTCGCGAGAGCCACAGGTATCGAATGCTCCACGGATCATGCCAGTTGATGTCTTTGAGTAGCAGGCTTGCGGCTAGCGGTGCGATCATCAACCAGCCACAAGCGATCGCGAATGTGCGAGTCTTTGCGCTCCATTTTCGAAGCGATAGCGATAGCAATGCGGCGAATGCCAACCAGCACAATATTGCCGCGCCAATGGCAATGGTCGAGCCGCATGCCACAAGCCACTGCCAGCCATGAAAGCCAACGAAAGACTCTAGCCCAACACGGAATAGCAGTGCTGGTGCACAGTCCAGTGAGCGTAGTAGCGAGAACGACAAGTCTTGCCCTCCGGGCTTCGCGACTATCACGACGAGCAATGCATACACGATGAGTGCCGAAGTAAACGACATCCACCGATTCGGCTGTGCATTGCGGGCTGCAGGCAGGAATCCGAGGGGCGCAAGTGTGACCGCGAGCGGATGCGAGATCGTTAGAAACAACACTAGGACGCTGTCGATGTGTCGCCGCGTCTTGCTGACCGGTGCTGCTGGTTGCGGTTCGATTAGTAGCAGAAACAGCCAGCACAGCATTGGCCACTGCATATAAGCCAAGTTCGTAAACTCGAAGTGTGTTGAGATCGGCAGCAGCGTGATGAGTGCTGCGAGCAAACCGCAAACCCATAAGGGTGCTACGGCTGTCCACGATCGTCGAAGCAGCGTCGAGCCTGCGGCGAGTTGCACTGCGCAGGCGACCGCAACAAAAGCAGAAGGGATCCACTCTGTCGGCAGTCGGCACATCAGCATGGCCGATAGATTTGCACCGAACGGTAGGTATCCGGCGTACGGGCTGATCAGGGTATTCCAGTCTAGCTGCGCGTAGCTCTTCGAGAAGAACACCGCTCCGTCCTCGTGAAGAAGCAGTGGTTCACGAAGCCAGGGCCAAGCACGAGTGGCAATGCCAACGGCGAGAATCCCGATGAGTAGCAGACGCCACCACCTGATTATCTCTGTTACGTGCTTGGCTCTCTGCAATGCAACCTAGTGATCGACGGGGCTTCCAAGCAAGGAGAAGACCTCGTCGCGCTTCTGCTCCATCAGCTCTTGCGTGTCTGCCTCGAGACACATGCGGAGGAATGGCTCGGTGTTGCTCGGGCGAACGTTGACCCACCAATCAGAGAATGTCGCAGTGACGCCATCGAGGCGATCAACTTCGCCATCCTTGAAGCGTTCTTCAATCTGATTCATGAGGCCGTCCTTGTCCTCTACCTTGAAGTTGACTTCGCCAGTGCTGAAATACTTTCGTAGCGGATCGGCAGCTTCCTTCAGGGTCATGCCATCGGCGCTGAGTTGATTGAGAACTTCGATGGCGGCTAAGACACCGCAATCGGTGAAGAAGTTCTCGGCGAAGTAGAAGTGCCCAGAAAGCTCTCCACCACCAATGCAGTCCGTCTTGCGCATGGTTTCCTTCATGAAGGAGTGGCCTACGCGTTCTCGAATCGGACGACCGCCGAGACGTTCGATCTCTTCCGGCACGACTTTGCTTGAGCGTAGGTCGTAGATGATGCCTTTGCCCGGATGACGCTGCAGCATGCCGCGTGCTAGCAACACTGTGATTAGGTCGGCATGAACGGTGCGTCCTTCGTTGTCCACGAATGCGCAGCGGTCTGCATCACCGTCAAAGGCCAGTCCGAGGGTTGCGTTGTGCTTTTTGACGAGTGCGCGAACATCGTCAAGGTTGGACTCCTTGAGCGGGTTGGCTTCGTGGTTGGGGAATGTGCCGTCGAGATCCTCGTAGAGCGAGATGACTTCAAGGCCGGGGATGCGATTGAAGATCTCGGGAGACTCATTGGCCCCCATGCCGTTGGCGTAGTCGACACAAACTTTCATCGGCTTGATGTCACGCGCGAAGCTGGCGATGTGGGCGCACCAGTCTTCCATTAGGTCTACTTGCTCGCGTTTACCTTTGGTGCCTGTTGGTGATAGGTCTGCGTTGAGGACCATCTCTTCGATGTCTTTGATGCCGCTGTCGCCAGACAATGGGCGAGCCTCGGCGCGGCACATCTTGAAACCAATGTATTGTTTCGGATTGTGCGAGGCGGTGACAACCATGCCGCCATCGCATTCAATCTTACCGATGCCGAAATAGACCATCGGAGTCGAGGTCAGCCCGATGTCTACTACGTCGCAACCCTGCGACATCATGCCTTCGATGACCGCGTCAGTTATTTCTGGCGCCATCGTGCGCATGTCGCGGCCAACAACTAGTCGCTTAGCGGAAAGGAAGCGCACCATTGCTGCACCGATTCGAAACGCATTCTTTGCATCAATCTGATCGGGATAGGTGCCGCGAATGTCGTAGGCTTTAAAAATGCTCACAGTGCGTTGCTCATTACTTGTTTGAGAATAGGGGCTGGGCTGGTCGGGCTGACTTGCTTCGGCATGCCGTCGTAATCTGGTGACTTATGAGGGTGAGAAGTCGCGGCATATTGTAAGGCACCGCTGCACGCACTCATCGCTGAGATCACGATGCAGAACAAAGCGAATGCGGGTCGGATTGGCAAGCGAAGCATGAACGCCCCCATCGGCAAGTTGCTGAAGCAGCGGTTGCACCGACGATTCGCCAACGTCAAGCATCACGATATTTGAATCAGTGGCCGCAAAATTAACCGTCGCCCACGGCAACTCGGCGAGTCCCGCAGCTAGGGTCTTTGCACGCTGATGGTCTAGCGCGAGCAGTGCTGGTCCGTCTTTGACCGCCATGAGTCCCGCGGCGGCAAGGACGCCTGCCTGCCGCATGCCTCCACCAAAGGCCTTCCGCGCCCGCCTCGCCTCGTGAATGAAGTCCACGTTGCCGGCCAGGAGCGAGCCGACGGGTGCGCCAAGTCCCTTGCTTAAGCACAGCGTTGTCGAGTCAGCAGCGGCTACTAGTGCTCGTGGTGCGCAGTCAAGTGCAACTGCCGCATTGAGCAGCCGCGCTCCATCTATGTGGACCAGCATCGATGCATTATGCGCTGTGTCTGCCAGCGCCTTGATTCGGTCTGCGTCAGCAATGCGACCGCCGGCCATGTTGTGCGAGTTTTCTAATACCAGGAGTCTTGAGCGCGGGTAGTGCGCGTCATCGACGCGGACGGCGGCCTGCACTTGCTTCGGATCCGGGAAACCATCTGGGGCATGCAACGTGCGGACCTGCGTGCCCGACAAGCGCGCTATGGCGCCGCCTTCATAGTAGAAGACATGCGACCGCTCTTCACAGATCAGTTCGTCGCCTGGGCGGCAATGCACATGAATCGCTATCTGATTAGCCATGGTGCCAGAAGGCACAAACACCGCAGCCGACTTGCCCAACAAGTCCGCTACGTATTCCTCTAGCGCGCGCACCGTCGGGTCTTCGCCCCAGACGTCATCGCCAACCTCAGCATCCACCATGGCGCGACGCATGGCGGCGTTGGGCTTGGTCATTGTGTCGCTTCGAAAGTCGGCTATCTGCGGCATGATCGCAGAGAATGCCCGAGTGACAGATGAATACAAGCCAACAGCCTGAATCGGCTGGATATCGGCCGTGCGAACTTACTCAGTCTTAGTGGGCGTCGCCCCATCCATGAATACCCATGAGCGCTGCATCGCTTGCTCAATCTCGCTAGCCTGATCACCGGGCTGCAAGCCCTTGTAGAGTAGTTGAAGGACTTGGCGATCGACGCGTGCTAGGTAGTCGTGCGAACCCGCGAGGGTTGAGCTTTCAAACAGGAGGGAGTCTTGGATCATCGCCGAGTCATTGCTCGGGCCGAGCGCTTGGAACATCTCTTCCAAGGCGGTGTGTCGTAGCCATCTGTCGCGCAGGTTAGGTGCGATGAATACCACGGCCCGGGTCAGCTCAAACGAGCGGTTCCAAACGATGGTGAACCAACCATCTGCGTCTGCCTGTGGCGTCTGCGCGCCATACTGTTCCGCGACAGCAGCGGCGTCGCGAGGAGCAATGGCGAACATGGTGATGTAGCCCTCAGTTCCAATGCGTGCATCGTCGGCAGCGACATGTTCGATCTCCATTTGGAGGCTGCCGCGCAGCGCCTCTTGGAGCCTCGAAAATGCCTTGTCAACGGCTCGCCGGACCCTTGGGGGAGCTTCCACCACCAGGTAGCGGGCGGGGTGTTGCCAGCGGACTACCGAGTTCCGGACGTCGCCAACCTCGGCTCCCAGAAGCACGTTTCTGGCCCAGTCATATTCTCGATTTCGGGCTCCAAAAGGGCTCGCGGCAACGCAGCCGGCAAGCACTAATCCGAGCAAACCATATCGACGGCTCATGGCCGTAACGGTCACCGGACAGACGAACGATTGCAACTGTGGAACCGAACAGGGACGTTGGCAGCTTGGCTCTCGAACAAGAACTCAAGTGGCTACGTGCCTATGCGGTAGTGACCTACCCATTTGCATGCGTGCCATTTTTGTTCATATTTTTTGCCGATCATGGCATGGACGCTGGTCAGTACGGCGAGGTCCTAACGGCCTACTACGTCATGATGTTTTTGGCCGAAGTGCCAACCGGCATGCTCGCCGACCGATTCGGAACCCGAGGTATGCTGGTGCTCGGTCCACTGATCCTGGCGGCTGGATTTGGGGCCATGATCGCCAACCCAACATATGCCGGATTTCTAGTCGGGGAAATCTTGTTGGGCCTTGGTCATTCGGTCTTGTCGGGGCCGCCGACGGTCGCTCTTTACGAGTTATTGCAGCGTCATGGACAACAAGACCGCTACCTAGCTGAAGAAAGTCGGATCCACGCGCGCAGGCTCTACGGCACGGGCAGCGCATTCTTACTCGGTGGACTGGTGGTCTATTTTGGTAATGCCAATGGCAATGCCTATCGGTTGGCCATCATGGTCACATGCGTGTTGCATCTGTTGGCTGCGTTCTTTGCGACGCGACTATCGAATCCTGTGCGGGAGTCACGAGCAGAGGCGCCAGAAGTATTCCTTGGTCATGCTCGACTAGAGTTGAAGAAGTCATCCGTGCGATGGCTGCTGGTTTATTGGGTCGTGTTGTTCACTCTGTTGCGGTTTCCGTTTCATAACTACCAGCCCTATCTGAAAGCCGCAGGAGCGATTGAACCGCTGTTAGCGAATGCAGTTGTCGTTGGCCTAGTGTTCGCGGTGCTCAATCTGGTTGCTGCACCACTTAGCGCTTGTGTGCCCAAATTAGTGGATCGATTTGGTCGTAGAGCTTTGTTTTGGTGGATGCCGTTGACCCTCAGTGCGTCATTGGTGGTCATGGGAATTGAGCGCCTGCTCGCTGCTGATGGCCAGAGTTCACGAACATGGTGCTGGGTCGGTATCAGCATGTTCTTCGTTCAGCAGGTGCCGTTTGCCATGCATTGGTCGCTACTGCATGAGTTCGTCAACCACCGCATCAGCTCGGCGGCGCGCACTACGGTGCTGTCGATCATTTCGCTTGGGGCGCGAGCAGTCTATGCACTCATCAACCTGGAGTTGTTTTATCTGCAGGAAACGTCCGGGATCGCAGTCGCTTTGATGGCAACTGCATTGGGCGGTGCATTGGCTGCTAGTTGCGTTCTATTGCTACGGCCGCGGGGTCTACTGCGTGGCAATGGGCCCGTCGATTAGATTGTGGTGGCGATGCATCGCCTTACCGGCCGAGGTCGACAAACACGCCGCCATTCGCTTCCGCTAACTGGCGCAGGAACGCTTTTTGGAAGTCGCCAATGGCAATCGTGTGGATGACCACTTTGTACATCTCATTGTGCTTTCGAATCTCCGCGAGGATCTCTTCGGGCTCAAGTAGCTTGCCGGTCGAGGGGCGTCCATCACTTAGGAAGTAGATCGTGTCGAGTGGACGTTTTAGAGCCTTCTTGTCAAACCCTGTGACTGCTGGCTTAGGCGGCTTGTCGGGGTTGACGCCAAATCCATAGAGCAACGCTTTGAGCGTGTTGGTCTTGCCGCCCTCTAGATTTGCTGATCCTCCCAAGCCTGACGCTGCTAGTTCCTGTGCTTCATTGCCTCCAATTGGCCTGAGGCGGCGCACAAACGACTTTGCGGAGGATCGACTGACGACATTGGCGGGTACCAAGCGTGGCTTCCATGGTTTGATGTCGGTGGCGAATGACAGGATGTTGAAGTTGGTGTCCGCCGTCAGTGACTCGATCGTGTTGAGCAGCTCTGTCTGCACAATGGTGAATCGCTTGCGATCCTTGTAGTCACGGAACTTGTCAACTTCGACAACGAGGTCATCCATTGATCCAGATACATCGATTACGAACAACACGTTCGTTGATGTCGTTGGAATGCCGGCGAACGCATTCTTCTTGTCGGCAGTTCGGCCATAGAGTGCGTCGTACTTCTTTCGACTTGCAGCCTTCTGAGCTAGCTCTGCATCGGTTGGGATACGCCAACCTTCAATGCTCATGAGCGTGTCCCACTGTTTCTGCCAGCGGTCTGCGTCTAATCCGAAATCGAGGCCTGTGACCCGAAACAAGGCGTCTGCACACTCCACACGTAGCCGGCCACTTTTACGCATTAGGTCGATCAACGGTTGTACAGCAACTTGTGGTCGCAATTGGGCGACTGCTTCAATCGCGGCAGTCTGAACCTGCCATTGTGGATCCGTAATCAACTTCGTGACACCGTTGGCGAAGGCTGCCACCTTCATCTTGGCAATGGCGTCACATGCGGCTAGTCGAACCAGTGGTTCTTTGTCTTCTATGAATGTGCCTAGCAACCCTTGCTTGCCTGGCTTGCCGATTGTCATCAGTGCACGGGCTGCTTCGTATCGAATATTGGCAGTAGCCTTAGTGTTTGCTGCGGCGGTTTCAATCGCGGTTACCGCCCCCTCAATCTTCGAACGCCCAAGTAACTTGATCGAGACCGCTACCTTGAAGCTGTCGCGTTCTTCGGGCAACGCATCAATCAGAGCCTGGAAAGTGTCTTGCTCCGTATAGCTGGCGAGCACCGCCAGGGCTGATTCTTGCACGGCTGCCTTCTTGTGCTTCAGCAGTTTCACGAGTGCCTCACATGCCGGCACGCACTCGTTCCCTTTCAGGGTCATCACTGCCTCAACTTGCAGTGCTTCTTCCTTGGCCTTTCGGAAGTACGTTGTGAATTCCTTGACGGCGTCAAGGCGTGCCGCCAGATCATCTTGGGCGCAAATGCCTGTTGCCAATGCGGCACAGGCGAAGAGGGATAGCAGTCGCAGCATCATGGTTCGCGTTGGTGTCGTGCAGGGCACAGGCTATCAGTTACTCCGCAGGATTGGCATGGCGCCACCAAGTCAGGCGCATGTCCCGTTCGATACATTGAGCAAGCACTTCAATATCAATACGTGCATCGCGCAACGTGCTGCCTTTCATGTTGGCAGTGATCAAGAGCACTAGGGTGTGGTCAAACCGCGCTTCGATGCGCCAACGATTACGTAGTGAGCCTTCAGCGAGTCGCATGGATTTGGCCAGGTTCTCGATTTGTAGTAGGGCCTCCTGCCCCACAACGATCAAGTCGACGTAAGGGAGAACGTCAGCAGATCCCGCGCTCGTTGCCCCCAAGTCCATGCCGGGCAGGCGCTCCAAGATGCGTGCCAAGGGCCAGATCATGGGGTCGATGCGGCGATTGTCAGCTTCGCCTGAGCGCGTTGATTTGGTGACTGCGCGTCGGTCACCAAACTGCTCCCCGCACAGACCGCATTCGATCACGGTCCCGCTATCAAGTGGAACCGGTCGCATATCGTGATTGCCGCATTCAGGACATGTGTCCACAGGGCAGGATCCTACCAGCGCATTAGCACCAGTGCGCTAATCGACCGATCTATCGTGGGGTTCGATCACTAACAGGCGGCTGAACCTTCGTTGGGAGGCCTTGCTTTCCACCGAGTTCGCGTTCCGACAGACTCTTGATCCAGCTTTCTTCTTCGCTTGTCGTGCCGATCCTGACCCGGTCGTCAGAACCCTCGCCCGAAACGATCTCGCCGACGGCTGACTTCGGAAGCATTACTCGGTTGCTTCGGAACTCCAGCACAATGTGATCGTCCGCGATGCGCTTGAGAATGCCGCCGACCAACCGATTGTTGTTGGTGAGGCGCACAAAGCCCTTGGTTGCCTTCTGCAATTCATCGTAATCGGCTGTGCCGAGCCGTGTCAGTTGCACAATTTGCGCAGTTGCGAGTGTCACTTCTCCTGTCTCGACGCGCAGGGTGATGTGCTCATCTGCGACCGCCTTCACCTTTCCGATGAAGTAGTTGCCGTTTTGCAATTGGGCAAAAGCCCTGCTGCCTGGCATGACACCGTCCACAGCTGTGGCCTCAGTGATGCTTGCAGCCACTCCCCCTACCATCAAGTCATCACCAAATCGCGCCAGGTCCGTCTGGCTAGTTGAGAGCGTTTGGTTTGGTGTCGCTCGTGCTACTGGCCAGCTACTTGCCGTGTCGCCACCATTTGGGGGGCCAGAAGCGATGACGGTCTCCTTGATCGAGTCAGCCTCAGTCTCGGCGTCGTTGCTACCGGCGGTGATCGGTGTCTTCAGTGGCGTTACCGGCCCATCGATTGATGTTGTGCTGGCTAAGCTCGGGAGGCCTGACGCTTGCGGTTGCTGCGAGGACGCTGCCGATGAGCGCGGTTGGGCTTGATCAGCAATGGGATTTCGAACCAAAGGGCTGGCCGTTGCTGGGGCGTCGCTCAGTGCGTCCCCCGCATCAGAGTGAACCGCTGGTGTGTTCAAGTTGTCCGTGACGTTGGAAATCGCCACGGCATCGCTCTGCACCAGAACCTTTGCAGGCTCAACGATCGCGATTTCGATTGTTGGACGGGCGATTTCAACCTTTGCGACCCGGTCGGGCTGAACACTCAGGCCAAATAACTCAGGGCGCACGACGATAAGCGAGGCGCCGAATAGCAGGAGCAGCGATGCGGCGACGGATAGTAGTAGCCTCGTTGTACTGCGTTGACTCCACGGGCCACCCAGGACTACGCCGCGCTGGTCAGCGCCTTCCTCGGCGTAGATGTCGTGACCGTCAGCATCGTATGGATCGACATCCGTTTCGTCATCTTCAGACGCATCCTCGTATTCTGAGGTGTCGTAGTCGAGATCGTCATCTGTCCGCTGGACCTCATCAACCTCAGATAATGCATCCATTGAGGTCGAGGGCAGTGGTTCCCAGCCTACTGGGTTGTCATCAGAGCCGTCCGCGTATTCGTCGACGCTGCGCAGCGGCAACGTGTTCTCATACTCGTCTTCAGTGGAATGCTCCGGCGGACAGCCGTCCTCATCCGTTTCGTCTAGCTCGAGATCGAAGCTGTCGCATTCATTGTCGGTAGCCATCTCAAGGCTAGCACTCGAATGGTCGGCCCTGCCCAATTCAACTTCTTCGAAGCCATCCGCGGCGCTCGTTGAGCTTTGCTGGCGCATGAGCTCTTCGTAGGTCGTCGTCTGTTCCGTATCTGTAGTGATGTCCGATTCCAGAGTCAGCGGTTCTTCCGCTGTCATACCTGGATCGTCAGTCGCTGTTTCGTTCTCTGTGTCTTCCAGTAGACCTTCGCCCTCGTTGCTTTTGGCGGACGTCGATTCTGCAAACGCATCAACTTCGGCGCTTACTTCAGCAACAAGATCGCCCAGCGGAAAGTCTTCATCGTATTCCAATGCGAACTCATCTTCGCCCTGTAGCAGAGCATCAAGCTCGGTGACGAAGCTGTCTTTGGCTTCCTTGAACCGGGTGTCACCGAATGCGTCGTCGATTTCGTTGCTGGCATCCTGCTCGGCATCGGTGTTGTGAGTCGAGCCGTCGCAACCATTGTCGCTACTGTCTGTCGCAATTGGGCTCATGCCTACATCTGGCGACACGATGTCCTCGTCCTCTGTGTATGCAGCGAACAACATGCCTGTGTCTCCTGAGATTGGCGCTGAGTA
>Ga0315331_10004933_pt1 | contig 10047 bp, 9 predicted proteins | sample M160m34915metaG_FD_203456 | JGI IMG/M metagenome (GOLD analysis project Ga0315331, IMG submission 203456) | Ammonia-oxidizing marine archaeal communities from Monterey Bay, California, United States - M1 60m 34915 | ecosystem: Environmental > Aquatic > Marine > Intertidal zone | place: USA... | reverse complement strand
ACTGCTAGAGAGCCGTGACCGAAAATCGTACCAACTGTCGACTAGCGCGAGCAGTACAAGTATTTGCACCACCACCGGCAACATCAACAAAATATAGAAAGTGACCAGCCACATACTGGACAGATTCTTCTTTGCCACCACCGAATGCACCAGGGCGATACCTAAGAACATCAGTGGCAGCACGAAATACAGCACCCAGGCCTCTGGCACCACTATGCCGAAACTAGAAAGCAGCATGATCACAATCAGTGCCAATGCGACCTTCTGTCCGATTCGCAGGCTATGGAATTCCTGTTTGAATCCACCTGGGTTGTAGAGCACAGCCTGCATCCAGCGCGCCAGCATCAACAAAACTATCGAGAGAAACATATACACTGCGCCGATAACGCTGAGTATGACGTCTCTCACTTCTTCAATCTGCAGTCCCTGCGGATTGCTGGCTTGCAAATACAAATCGAGTTGCTGCATCAGCGCATCGATTACAGCGGGCTGCAGGCGGAAGTAGACTTCCACGCAGACCCCAACTGCGATTGCTGCCAACAGAGTAAATTCCCATGACTCTGATTCTCTCAGCAACACGGCCAAGCCAGTAATACCGATCAACATGATCAGGGGAACTACGTCCCCAGCCACGGCCCAGGCACCCAATGGCAGGATTGCCCAAGCACATATTACGACTACTTCCTGTAGTCCTTTCCGCAGCGCGATTAACCCAACCACTACCGGGTTGAGCAAATTAACCAGCGGAATCAGACCTAGCAAAATCACTGCTATGATGGCCTGTCTGCGACCGGTCATGACGTACTCAGCAAGACCGCGCATCATAAGTTTCTATTCGATCTCGATTAGACCTGGTGACTGTCCGTGTAAGGGATCAGGGCCAGGTAGCGCGCTCTCTTAATGGCTGTGGCCAGCTGGCGCTGATAGCGCGCCTTGGTGCCAGTAATGCGGCTGGGAACGATCTTGCCGTTTTCAGACACATAAGCCTTCAGCGTTTCGATATCTTTGTAATCAATTTCTTTCGTACCTTCTGCGGTGAATTTGCAGAACTTACGACGACGAAAATAACGAGCCATAACTATATCCTGTAAAAAATTGGGTGCGTCTGGGACTAAATCTAGTCCTCAGATGGCGCTTTGTCTGCAGCACTATCGGCTTCTTGAGCGGCGGCCTCTTCTGCTTCAGAGGCATCCTCTTCGGGCTCTGCGGCTGCCTCGGCTTCGGCGGCTGCCGCTGCTTTAGCGGCCGCTGCTGCTGCCGCAGCTTCCTCTTCCTTGCGCTTCTGTTCAGAGCGCGCCTTTCGTTCCTTAGACTCTCGCTCCTGCTTAAGAATCAGTGATTCTTCGGCGACTGCTTCCTTACGCTTGATCACCAGATTGCGCAGAACGGCATCGTTGTATCGGAACAGGGTAGATAACTCTTCCAGAGTTTCTCCACCACACTCGATATTCATCATGACGTAGTGTGCTTTGTGAATCTTGTTGATTGGATAAGCGAGCTGACGACGGCCCCAATCTTCCATGCGATGGACGCTGCCACCGTTATCGGCCATTAATTGGGTGTAACGCTCGATCATTCCAGGCACCTGTTCGGACTGATCCGGGTGCACCAGGAATACCACTTCATAGTGTCTCATAGAGACTCCTCTCGGTTCAGGTCTCCCATCAAACGCTGGCGCGCGTGGTGAGACAAGGAGTTATGTAGAGCTCAGCAAATCCGTGAGAATCGGCTGGGCCGGCAAAAAGAGCGGGAATCCTACAGAAACAGGGCTCCGGATGCAAGCAGAGTCAGCCTGGCGAATCGGCCTTGGCCCGATGAGCTGGTTGAATAAGGCGGTGTGTCACTGCGGCACGGTAAGGACGGCCGTTAAAACAGCAACTCCCGGGATAGTTTCAGCGACGTGATGCGCGCTCTTGCCGGCGCTGGCGTACTGCTTCAAACAGGGCAACCCCAGTGGCCACAGACACATTCAGGCTGCTCACGGCTCCTGCCATGGGAATCGATACCAGGAAATCACATTTCTCTTTGGTCAGGCGTCGCAATCCCTGCCCCTCAGAACCCATCACGAGCGCCATTGGTCCCTGTAAGTCCTGCTCGTACAGACTGTGAGCGGCCTCATCGTCAGTGCCCACCAGCCACAGCCCCTGCTCCTGCAGTTGGGCCAGGGCCCGCGCCAGGTTTGTCACGGCAAAAAGTTTAACGGTGTCAGCCGCGCCGCTCGCTACCCGGCGCACCGTGGCATTCAGGCCTACCGCCTTGTCTTTGGGGATGATGACGGCCGCAACTCCCGCTGCGTCCGCCGAGCGCAGACAGGCGCCGAGGTTATGGGGGTCGGTAACTCCATCCAACACCAACAGCAGCGGTGCCGTCGCGCGGCCGCCAAGGGTTTTTACAAACTCGTCGAAGGAGGGCCCTGCCTGCTCGACGGCAGTTCCTGCTACCTCTATCGCGACTCCCTGGTGGACCTCAGGATAAACATGGTGCAGTTCTTTCGAACTCAGCTCTTGTACAGGGACTTTCTGCGTCTCAGCCAAGCTGCGAAGATCATTCAAGCGCCTGTCGCCGCGATTTTTTTTCAGCAGCACGCGCTGTGCTGATTGCGGATTCTTCTGCAATAACTCCTGCGCTGCGTGGATGCCGGTAACCCAGTATTTGCCGTTTGCCATAAAATTTATCTCGGTCTTCGCTTCGCACTCTGCCCTCTTGCTGATCCGGTACCAGACTTCTTGCCAGCACCCTTACTGCTGCTGTTTTTGCCTTTTCGCTGCGATGTGGTTGCAGCTTTATTGTTGCTTTTCCCAGCCCGTTTTTGCTTTGGTTTGGCCTTTGAACTGACGCCGGGCTTTGATTTTGCATTGGGCCTGACTTTATCGCCACCTTTCGCTGAGGACTTTCCGCGCTTCTGGCCGCGAGACTCACCATCGCCATCTTTAGCTGAAGAACCGCTTTTGCGTGAGTTGCCACCCTTGCCGCCCTTGCCAGCGGAATGCTTGCCATCCTTAAGATCCTGGCGGACACCGCCTTTCTGCTTGCGTGATTGCCAGCGCGAATCAGCGGCGATACCAACCATCTGCAGGTCGATCTTTTTCTCCTCCAGATCCACCCTGACAATCCTGATAGTCACGCTGCCACCTAGCTGATAAGTCGAACCAGAACGCTCTCCCTGTAACTGATGCCTGACAGGATCAAAGTGATAGTAGTCATTACTGAGTTCTGTGATGTGAACCAGACCTTCTACATAGACTTCGTTGAGCTCGACGAACAGGCCAAAACTTGTGACCGCGGTAATAGTGCCCGCGAACTCATCGCCGACATGGTCTTGCATGTATTCGCACTTGAGCCAATCCGCCACGCTATAGCTGGCTGCATCTGCCCGCCGCTCCGCCGTAGAACAGACTTCACCCAGCGCATCCAAATCGCTGTGCTCGTAGGGATAGATCGCCTTCTTGGCCAGCGGCTTCTGCTCAGGGTGAGCATGCAGGGATTTGTCTTTCTTGTTGCGAATCAGGTACCGAATCGCTCGGTGCACCAGCAGATCGGGGTAGCGCCGTATGGGTGAAGTGAAATGGGTATATTCGGGGAAGCTAAGGCCAAAGTGGCCACAGTTATCCGGGCTGTAAACCGCCTGCATCATCGACCGGATTAATTGGGTCTGCAGCAAGTGTCGGTCCGGACGCCCGGCAATCTGTTGCAGCACCTGCTGATAATCGCCTGTTGTTGGGGAATCGCCACCGCCCAAATACAAGTCCATTTCGGTGAGAAAATCTCTGAGGCTATCCAGCTTGTCCTGATTTGGCCCCTCATGGATCCGATACAAAGCGGGCAGCCTGACACCTTCTAATAATCTTGCAGCCGCCACGTTGGCACAGAGCATGCACTCCTCAATCAGGCGGTGAGCATCGTTTCTCTCAACCGGCACGATCTCACGAATCTTCCTGTTCTCGCCGAACACCATGCGGGTTTCCGTCGAATCGAAATCCATAGCACCAGCATGCTGACGCTGTTGGCGTAAAGCTTGGTAAAGACTGAAAAGTGTATCGAGGTAGGGCAAGAGCGGCTGGTAGCGAGCACGCATCTTGTCCTGCAGGTGTTGCCCGGCATCGGACTCGGCTGGCTGCACCATGTCCGCCATTTCATTGTAGGTCAGGCGGGCATGGGAATAGATAACCGCCTCATAGAATTTATATGATTCCAATTCACCCGCAGCAGAGATTGTCATCTCGCTCACCATCACCAGCCGATCTGTTTCCGGTCGCAGTGAGCACAGGCCGTTTGACAGTTTCTCCGGCAGCATGGGAATGACGTGTCCCGGAAAATAGACTGAAGTCGCCCGATTGCTGGCTTCCTCATCCAACGCCGAACCGATTCGCACATAGTGCGAGACATCGGCGATGGCGACAAAGAGCGTCCACCCACCCTGCTTGCCTGGCGCGGCGTAGACGGCATCGTCAAAATCTTTCGCGTCTTCACCATCAATAGTGACAAAAGGCAGGTCGCGCAGATCAAAACGTGTCTCAAGCTCCTCTGCCGCCACATCTTCGGCGAAACGCCTGGTCTCTTTTTGCACGGACGCTGGCCACTGAAATGGAATATCAAAACTGCGCAGCGCAATATCGATCTCAATCCCCGGCGTGCCAACATCACCAAGTATCTCACTGACCGACGCTAACGCCTTGCGCCGATTGGTTGGGTATTCCTTGATCTGGGCAATTACATACTGGCCGTCACCGGCCCCCTTGTTTGCACTGTCCGGAATTATGATCTCGTGTGGTATGCGCTTGCTGTCAGGCACCACGATACCGAAACCCGATTCGTGGTAGTAACGCCCGACGACTTCCTCGAAGCGGCGCTCAAGAATCTCGACGACCGTGCCTTCCTTGCGCCCGCGATTATCAATCCCGGTAACCCGCGCCATGACACGATCACCATCAAACAGCCGCGCCATCTCCTTGGCACTCAGATAAAGGTCGTCGCCACCGGATTCCGGCGCGAAAAACCCATAGCCATCCTTCATGCCAATGACCTTACCCGCCAGCAGTCCCATGTGGGTCGGCAATCCATAAGCTCCCTTGCGGTTACTAATCAACTGCCCATCCCGACTCATGGCAATCAGGCGCCGCCGCAATGCCTCCAACTGCTCGTCATCACGCAACTCCAGCAACATAAACAGCTCATCCAACTGAACCGGCTTACCCGCCTCCTCTAGCTTCTTAAGGATAAATTCTCGACTGGCTATCGGATTGTCATAGTTATCCGCCTCACGACTGGCAAACGGGTCAGAACCATGGGAGCGCTTGTTCTTTTTTGAACGGGGTGACATAAGTTTGGATGTATTTCCTGATTATACGACCTAATTACGAGTCTTCTTGCTCAAAAAGGTAATGTGACTAAATTTAGAGGAAGCTCTTAGACAGAAAAGTGCTCTTGCCCAGGGGGGGGGTAGCTCCCCTACCTTACAAGTACTCTACCAGAGTGCTTGCCAGACACCCAAGCCAGCCAGAATCCCTTGCTAGCGTTGAAGGCCTTTTAGATTTTTTAGGCCCCAAAGTAGTAGATAAAATGTTGTAGTCTACTTGCCCGATACGAGAGATGATCCTGGAGGAACTCAGGAGCCAACTAGGGTAAAGAGGGGTTTGGTGCCCAGAGGGAGACTTGAACTCCCACGTCCCGAGGGACACTAGCACCTGAAGCTAGCGCGTCTACCAATTCCGCCACCTGGGCAAGGCACATTGCGGATTATCCTGATTTGCAATGTTTAGTGCGGGTTGCTCAGCCTGGCGGCAGCGCAAATAAGGGGCGCAACTTTACCCAGCGATGCTATTTCTGTCAACTTTCGGTGGAATTGTCCACAATTGGTCAAATTTCCCTGCCATACTTGGATGCAAACTAGTTAGTTAAAATTGGGGGTCTGCGATGAAAGCTACACGCTTTTCCTCGGCGATTTATGTGTGCCTGCTGTTGGTTCCGGCCTGGGCTCAACAGCGCGACATCGAGGATTATCAGCCCCCCTTGATCGAGCAACTTGAGGCCACAGAAGTAGGCAGATATCACGCCCAGGAGGCGCGCCAGGGCGCGGCCGCGGATGCTGATCATATCTACGCCATCGTCAATTTCATCATCGGCCAATACGACAAGACCAGCGGTAAACTGATTCAGCGCTGGCAAGGTAGTCGCGGTGGACCGATCCGCCACCTGAACAGCTGCTTTGCGGAGAACAGGAAACTCTACTGCGCCAACTCCAACTTTCCAGAAGTCCCCATGGCCAGCTCTATTGAAGTATTCGATACCGGGACGCTCAAGCACCGCCAATCCTTGAGCCTCGGCATTCTGGATGAAGGTTCCCTGACTTGGTTTGACCGTCTCGACGATGGCTGGCTAGCCGGTTTTGCCCACTACGACGCGGACGGCGGCCTAAGCTACAAGGACCACCGCTTCGCCACGATCAGTCGCTACGACAATGCGTGGCGCCGTCTCGGCGGTTGGATGATCCCGGAGTCTGTCATTGCTCGTATGCAACCCTACGCCGCCTCTGGAGGCGCCATCGGGCCCGACGGCTTGCTGTACCTCACCGGTCACGACCGGCCGGAAATGTATGTGTTGGCAGCACCAGCCATGGGGCCAAAACTTGAGCATGTCGCCACCATCGCGATCGATGTGGAGGGGCAGGCGTTTGCCTGGGACAAGAGTGAAGAGCGGGTGGTGGTTGGCATAAGCCGCCCCAACAGCGAAGTGCGGGCGTTCACTGTGCCTGAAGTACAGCTACCGGAAGGACTGAAGCGTTTGACTGAAGTGAATTTCAGCCTTTAATACTGAGTTTGCCAATCCAAGTCAGGGCTGGCAACGTTTACATCTTCGGCAAGAAATCAATTCCTAATTGTCCAAACTCGAAACAACTCCAGCAAGGCTACTAGTTAAATTTTATGCGAATAGCAGTCGTTGGCGCCGGCCTGGCCGGGCTCAGTTTTGCACATTTTCTGCATCACAAAGCAGACCTTACCCTGTTCGAGAAATCGCGAGGGGTTGGGGGTCGCCTGGCCACACGTCGCACCGGTGACACTCAGTTTGACCACGGCGCCCAATTCTTTACTTGTCGTTCAGATATTCTGCAGACGCTGATCGACGATGAGGACTTCTCTGGTGACGTGAATATCTGGTCGCCTAAATTGATTACCCTCTCTAATGGGGAGAAGCCCTTTAAGCGCGAATGGTTCGAGCCTCATTACGTTGGCTGCCCCACCATGACATCCCTGCCAAAACGCATGGCACAGGACTTTGATGTTCAGCTCGAGACGCGAGTAGAAGAAATTTCAAGATCGGGCAATGGTTGGCAGCTGTCTACTGAAGCCGGAGCAGCCCTGGGTAACTTTGACTGGGTGGTGGCGGCAATGCCGGCTCCCCAAGCGAATACACTCTTTAAAAGCCAGTTTGCTCATCAGGCGCAAATCGAGAGCGCGGTCATGTCGCCCTGTTTCTCGCTGATGCTAAAACTTAAAGCTGCGCCGGAGTTCAACTTTGACGCAGCGGTCGTCCGAGAGAGCCCAGTGGCCTGGATCGCCAACAGCTGTTCCAGACCTGGCCGCAAAGCTGCTCCGGCTCTGCTGATTCACAGCAGCAATGACTGGGCCAAGGATCACATCGAAGATGCTGAGGAAGACATTAAGGCAACGCTTTTAACTGCCCTGATGGAATTAGTGCCACTACAGACAAGCGATATAGAGGACATCGGACTGCATCGCTGGCGCTATGCCAAAGTGGAAACTGAGGTGGGTGAAGATTTTCTGATCGATGAAAGCGCCCAGCTCGCGGCTATTGGAGACTGGTGCGCCGGCAACCGCGCTGAAGATGCGTTTCTCAGTGGTGCTGCACTAGCAAGACATATGCACTCGCTAGCGCTCGTAGACTAGCGCGCCGGCAGAGCCACCAGCAGCTTGATTTGGAAATCATCGAGGCGCGCGTCAAACGCTGACATGATACCAAAGCGGCCCTGACGCAGGGTGGTTTTGAGTGTGTCGAGGTTGGCCTGGCACTTAAAGTGCCAATACTGACAGGCACTGTGCTAGATGTGTCAGGGAAAAGGTTCGAAGAGCAGATGTTAGCCAATCAGCCAGTGGCGGGCGAGATATCGAATTGATTAGACGATAGGGAAATCTACTGGCTGGCCCGGTAGTGGAAATTGAATGAACCGGAATATACCGTCGGATCATCCCCTACTGCTGTACTCCACTCAACCACGTACTTCCCTGGTGTAACCGGATCCATGATTTCTATCATCAAGTCATCTGCCGCCATGGTGTGCAGTCCGCGCAACTGATGTTCCCCATTGGGACCGACCAGGCGCAGGCTGCTGCGCTCCACATCTGGCAGCGCAGCATAGAACAGGCGTAAGGTGCGAGGCGCTCTTTTGAGAGTTGCCCCAATTTCCGGCTCAGCGCGCAGCAAGGGTGTGTATTCAGAGTCTGAGGCACAGCTAACCATGGCGAACGTGATCAAGGCAAGAGCGAGTGCTGCGCATAACTGTTTCATCGGAATTTTTCTCCAGCGAAGCCAAGTAATAGAGGTCGGTAGTCTACAGACATGTTGATGACACAGAAAGAACGATCAACTCATGGGGAAATAGAATTAGCGGCGGGAGGCGGCGACACTCGCGAGCTGTCTACGCGAATCGTCAATTTGCAAACCGTTCGAGTAACTAGTGCTCGTCTCGATCTGACTTTACTTGTGCAAGCTCTTTGGCGAAAGCATCCAACTTGGAGCGAATTTCTTCTTCTTTAAGTTGGCGCATAAAAAGCTTATCGCCATCTACACCTTCATCAGGCAGTAAATCAGTTGCAGACGTTTCGATAATAACTTCAGCAGGTTTTGACATGCTATCCAGACTCCAGCTCCTGGCAATGAGTGTTCCAAACATCAAATTGGAAACTTCGTTTATTCTTATTTGTCGCTGTGCATGAAACTCAATCAGTTCTATCTGTGCGTGAATCGGCTCGGTAAATTCCGACAAGACAACTAAAATTTTGCCTCTCCGATATGCAACGCAACATATAGGCTAGTGCAGTTAAAGTCAAACCATATGTAGTATACGATACGCAATAAATGCACTGACACACCTGCCAAAACCAAGCCCACCAACCAATAAGCGATTGAATTTCCGCAATTTATCTCCCCACTTAAATTTCAACTTAAAGGACAGCCATCTAAATTTTATATGGGTGTCCTTTATATTTCTTTTTTTTTGGATTTATTCAGATTTGACAGATCAATAATTAATCACGCGACAGTGGTTTCTCATGAACAGACCGGATCGCGATCAATTGAGTGGCGAAAAACCAAGGGTGGTGAGTTGCTTTGGGCCAGTCGAGTACGTTTATACCCATGACAAGACGTCAGTTGGCAGCTACTAAAATAGTTTATGTTTGGGTTTACGTGCCGAACAATTGTTTGGCTGGTTTGGCGCCGCGGATCCATTTGTCCGAGTGTTTGAATTTTTCGCCAGTCTTAATACGATGCTTGTGGAAGTTAATTATTGATGATTCGGTCCCAGCCGCATGAGCGTAGTAGCGATGAAACTTCGTCACCCCTTTGAGCCAGGATCGAGTCCCAATATTGAGGTCTCCCAAGACCGACTGTTTATCTTCCATGACAGCCAATGCTTTCTCTTTTTCACTCTTCAGCAAATTCAGTGCCTTGACCGTTGTATCCAGTAGTTCGAAATAACTCTGCTGAGAGATTGATATTGGCGGGCTTGATTCGGATACACCAGGTAACTCAGACAGGGATTTAAGACGGGATTGTCGGCTAGCGGACTGACGTCCTGACAAATGCTTAGCCGCTCGCCTGGTCAGCAGTCGGTGCTGGCGATATCTACGATTCTTTACTTGTTTGGCGTGAATAATCAATCTTTCCTGGATAGAGGTGAAATCACTGCTATCCAGAGCATCGGTAATACCAGCACGTACCGGATTAAGGTCGACGTATGCCATGCAGGTAACCAGGGCTTTCTCATCTAGCAGAGCCTGGCTCTTGAACCGCCCTTCCCAAAATCGCCCA
>Ga0315331_10004932_pt1 | contig 10047 bp, 6 predicted proteins | sample M160m34915metaG_FD_203456 | JGI IMG/M metagenome (GOLD analysis project Ga0315331, IMG submission 203456) | Ammonia-oxidizing marine archaeal communities from Monterey Bay, California, United States - M1 60m 34915 | ecosystem: Environmental > Aquatic > Marine > Intertidal zone | place: USA... | reverse complement strand
AATTCAACTGGTCGAAGCCACGCTGCTCGAGGGCGAGACCGAGGTCGCCCGCGCCACAGGGCAACGGATCCGCATCGCCTCGGACCTCGACACGGGGACCCACCCCCCCAGGTCCGAATCGCACGCTGCGCCGCCAGCGTCCAATGAAGCGACCGCCCTCACCGGCCCGGACGTACCAGGCTTCATTCGCGCGCTCGAGTTCATCCGGGCGGACGGTGAGCCGGACGGGAACTCCGAGCGGACGGTATGGATCCGGCTGAAGGTTCCCCTGGTAAGGGGCGAGCCGACGTCTCCGTTGGTGCGTCTCGCGGCGACCGCCGACTTCGCGAGCGGCATCGCCAACGCGCTCGACTTCACCCGATTCGTCTCGATCAACCCGGACGTCAACCTCCACATCGAGCGAGAGCCCCGCTCGCCCTGGCTAGCCGCTCGCGGGTCGACCACGCTCCTCACGGACGGCACCGGGCAGTCGCGGGCGGACTTCTTCGACGAATACGGTCGCGTCGGCCAGGCCATGACCTCTCTCCTGGTCGACCACGTCGGGGGGGCCCCGCCCTCGCAAAACCAGGGTCCTCGCGAGCCCTGACCCGCCGGAGGGTGAGGCAGGAGCCACGAGATTCACTCACGCGCAGCGTGAGGCCCGCCGAATCCGGACACATTCGGACGCTCAGGAGCGAACTAGCACGCTGATGCGGTCACCATCGCGACCACCTCTCCAGTAGACTCTGTGGGGTACGCTGCACAGGGGGCGCCAGGTGTCAGCCAAGATTCTCGTCGTCGACGATCTCGATCCAGCGAGGCAAGCGCTCGTTCAAGAGCTCACCGACGCGGGCTTCCAGACGGTAGAAGCGGAGAGTGGTGACACCGGCTGGGCGCAGTTCAACCGCCACCAGCCAGACCTGATCATCTCCGATGTCTCGATGGATGGAGGCACGGGCATGGACCTGCTCAACCGCGTCCGCTCCCAATCGGACATCCCCATCGTCCTCTTCACCGCGTTTGGGTCGGTCCGCTCTGCGGCCAACGCCTTTCGCAACGGCGCGGATGACTTCATCGCCTCCAACGAGAGCTCGATTGAGCAGCTCGTGGACGCCGTGAACCGCGCGATCGGCAGCGGGCAACCGCGTGAGCAGGAGGACGAACACGCACTCCCCTTTCGCGGAAAGAGCGAGCCGATCCGGAAGCTGCGAGAGCGCGCGGCGGGGCTCGCTCCACTTCGCAACCCGGTGCTCGTCGTGGGCCCACGCGGCGGCGGGCGGGACTTCACCGTCGAAACGCTCCACGGGCTGGGTTCGAGCGGTCACGGCACGCTCGTGAAGATCCCAGCGGAACGCGCCGAGTCCCGGATGACGATCCCCGATTGCTCGGCGATCTATCTCGACGGGATCGAACGCTTCCCCGAGCACGTTCAATCCTACTGGCTCCGGTACATCCAAACCTGCGAGGAGCGCGGCTTTGACGGCACCCCGCGGATCTTCGCATCGAGCCTCGGGGGCCCAGAGTCCGGGGAGGGGGCCGCGAGCCCCCTGTTCGCCAGAATGCACCGGTACGCCGTAACACTGCCGGAGCTTCGCGCGATCGCGGCCGACATCCCGGAGATCGCGGACGCGCTCGTCGCCGCCAGTTGCCGGCGCGTCGGGCGGAGGGCCCGACTCTCCCCCGCGGCACGACGCTTCCTGGCCACGCAGAACTTCCCGGGCAACATCGCCCAGCTCGAGGAGACGCTCAGCCGCTGTATCGCGTTCACCCGGAGCCGCGTGATCCGTCGAGACGTCGTGGCCGACGTGGTCGAGGAGATGGGAGAGAGCCTCAGCCGGATTCGGGAGCGCCACGCGGTCCTCGAGCGAGACGAGCTGCTCGAGGCGATCCATGCGTCCGGCGGCAACATCTCGCAAGCCGCTCGGAGGCTGGGCCGGAGCCGAGGCGCCGTGTACCGGCTCATCCAGAAGCACGACATCGCCCTCCAAAGCTGACCCTCCTGGAGCCGAGCCTCACCGGGCACCATCGTCGCGCAGGCTAGCTACGCTGTATGGATGCCGCGCAACGTGAGCTCGCAGGGCGTCCCGTCACCGCGCCAGACTCGACTCCGCGCCCTGCCCTGGATCGCGCCGCTCGCGCTGCTCGAGAGCTTCACCCTCGCGATCGCGGCCGCCGTCTCCTGGCCGATCGTCCACGATGTGCCGCTGATGATCTACTCGGGCTTCGCGATGCAGGAGCTGGGCCTGGTCCCCTACCGCGACTTCTTCGAGATGAACCCGCCCGGGACCCTCTACTTCAACGCGGCCTACTACCAGCTCGCCGGGGCGAGCACGACCGCCTTCCAGGCCGTCCACCTCTCTTGGCTCGCGGCGACTCTCGCGGCGATCGCGGCCTTCGTGGGCCGCTGGGGCGCACCCGCAGGTGTCACCGCAGCGATGAGCTTCGCGATCGCGTACGTGGGGACGGGTCGTGACTCGGCCTTCCAGCGCGAATTTCTCCTGACGCTCCCTCTCATCCTCTCTCTCCTGCTCGGCTTCCCGCGGCGGGGGCTCCGGTCCGGCGCTGAAGCCGCGACCCGGGCGATCTTCGTCGGCCTGCTCTTCGGGGCGGCCTCGACCCTCAAACCACCGATCGCGATTGGTCTGCCCCCGGTTTTACTCGCGCTCGTATTCGCCTGCCCAGACCGCGACGTAGGCTGGCGTGTCTCGACGCTCTGGCAGCCGATCGCCCTCAGAATCGGCATCGCGGCGACCCTGGGCTTCATGATCATCCCGGCCGCGCTGGCCCTCGCGCTCGCGGCGAACGGCGGGCTCGATCCGTTCCTCGACATCGCGACGTCTTACTGGCCTCTGTACCAGGAGATCGCCGGGGACGGACGGGTGCTGACCACGAACCTTCCCACTTTCGCGACAACGCAAACGCTGGCTCGGGCCACCGAATACCCGTACCTGCTCGCGGCCTTCGCGGGCATCGCCGCGTGCGCGGCAGCCGGCGTCGGCCGAGACCGGAAGGACATCGCCCCGGTCGCGGTCGTCCTGAGCTGGACGTTGTGCTGGGCCTTCTATGTCTACTACGGCGGGAAGGCGTGGTACTACCACGCACACCCGCTCTACGCGACGCTGAGCCTGCTCGTCGGTCTTTCCGTTCTGTGGCTCGGAGAAGCGGGGCCACTGCGGCAGGCCCCCGCACGCATCGCAGCGGCGGTCGCCCTCTTCGCGCTGCTCTGGTTCCCAACGCCCCGACAGAGCAAACCGCTCGATCTCCTCTCCGTCGAGGTCGTCAGTCAGCACCTCTGCGGGCAGCTCGAGGAGGGGGATCGCGTCCTCCCCATCGACGTCGCGAGCGGGGCCTTGCACAGCATGCTCCGCTGCCGGGCGCCGCTCGCCGGCTCGTTCTTGTATGGGTTCCATTTCATGCACCACTCGGAGACCGAATATATTCAGGGCCTCCGGTCGCAATGGCTTAATGAGATCCGCAGCGAACGTCCGCGATTCGTGATCCGCGCCAGCGGCGGCTGGATGATCCAAGGGGAGGAGGGGCCAACCACGTTCCCTGCGCTCGATCGACTCCTGGCGCGGCATTACACCAGCGTCCCGCTCCCAGTGCGGGGGCAACTCGAGCTGCTCGAGCGGCGGACCACCGCACGAAACTCACGCCCCCCCACGACGAGCGCTGCGGGACGCGTCCAACGATGAGCGCGGACGCTCGCTGGAAGCACCCCATCAAGATCGGGTTGCTAGTGACCCTCAGCTCGATCCTGTCCTTCGAGCTGTCGCTGCGCGCGTACCACGCCTTCGAGCCGCTCTTCATCTTCCACGACGATTCCTACAACCGGTTCCGCGGGAAGCCGCACGCGGACGACTGGAACTTCAAGCTGAACTCCCGCGGGTTCAAGGACATCGAGTTCGGTCCACGCGAGGAAGGGACCCTCCGGGTCGTCGCGATCGGGGACTCATTTACCTTCGGCGTGGTCCCGTATCAGTACAACTTCCTCACGCTCCTCGACGACGAGCTGGACGATGCTGCAGGGGAGGTCGAGATCCTGAACATGGGGATTCCTGCCGTGGGCCCGCCCGTATACCTCTCGCTCCTCATCGATGAAGGGATGGCGCTCGACCCGGACCTGGTGCTGCTCTCGCTCTACGTGGGGAATGACTTCCATGAGAGCCACCAGCGCGAGGCGCCACGCGCGCTCTACACCTACTCCTACCTCGCGTCACTCGCGATGTACCTCACGCGGATTCGACCGCAGTTCGAGGGTGTCGTCCCCCACGGCGCGGGCTTCTACCTCGACCACATCCCGACCCTCTCCGAAGACGCGCACCTGAGGATGGCTCGAAACCGCGGGTTTCTGTTCCTCGAGGGGCACCCACAGTTCCTGCGGCTCGCGGACGAGGCGCTCTCCTACCTCACCCAGGTCCAAGCGCTCTGCGACCAGAGGGGGGTGCCACTGCTCGTGGTGATCATCCCCGATGAGCTACAGGTCGATCGCACGCTGCGACGGCGTGTACAACGCGGTTGGAGCCTGGCGCAAAAACAGCGCTGGCAAAGCGACCAACCGAACACCCTGCTCGCGGGTCGGTTCGCGCAAGCGGGCATCGACTCCGTCGACCTGCTCGAGCCCTTCCGCGCAGAGAGCGCCAACCGCAGCCTCTATCGACCGCGCGACTCCCATTGGAACATTCCCGGCAACCGCCTCGCGGCGGACCACCTGCTCCCGCGGCTTCGCGGTTGGGCCGACGAAGAGCGCCGCGACGCCCGGCCCCGCTAGCCCTACGCTCGCGGGTCCGCCTGCGCCCCCCGTACAAGCCGGCCTGGCAGGAGGCCCGTCGGCTCACCGTTTCGCCACACGACCTCACCCGCGACGATCGTTGCTTCGTACCCGTCGGCGCGCTGCACGAAGCGGCGCCCTCCGCCCGGGAGGTCCGCCACCATCTCGGGCATGTGCAGACGCAACGCGTCGAAGTCGATGACGTTCAGGTCGGCTCGCAAGCCCTCCGCGATCAGGCCGCGGTCGAGCAGGCCATAGAGCTCGGCCGTGTCACGCGTCTGCCGCTTGACGGCGAACTCCAACGGGACTCGCTCCCCATCACGGTCGCGCACCCAGTGGGTGAGCATATACGTGGGCGTACTGGCGTCGCAGATCTGGCCGCAGTGTGCCCCACCGTCCGAGAGCCCAAGAGCGGCCCGGGGGTGTCGCAACATCTCGAGCATGTGGTCGGCGTTGCCGTGTGAAAAGTTGAAGAGGTGAAACAAGAAGAGCTTCTTGCCGCCCTCTTCCAACAACAGATCGTAGAACGCCTCGTCGGGCGACACGCCCCGCGCCGCCGCGATGCCGGCGATGCTCGCCTCCGGTCCGGGCTCGTAGTCGACGGGGTCCGAGAGCGGAAAGATCCGCTCCATCCGCATCGCCAACGCGACCGGCTGATCGCTGTCGGGCGCCTCGGACAAGATCCGCTCCCGCAAGGCGGGGTCGCGCAGTCGCTCGACCTTCTCCGCGAGGGGGAGCGCTTCCAGCTCCGCGTAGCTGGGTCGCAGCGAGAGCGGATGGAAGCCAGGCTCGAGGCCCATGATCACGCCCCCTGGCCGGCCCGCAACCTGCGGGTAGACCTGGGAACCGCTCGCGACGGCCGCCGCGCTCTCCTCGAGCATCTCACGCCAAAGCTCGGGGGCCTGGTCGTTCTGGACCATCGCGAACGTGATCGGCCGGCCAATCTCTGCGGACAGCCGGAGCATCCAGTCCAACTCCTTCCGGGGCTTGATCAGCTCGTCTTCCCCGACCGTCCCGGCCGGCGCGAGCTCAAAGATCCCCGCTCCGACGCGCTGGAGGGCGCGCCCGATCCCGAAGATCTCGTCTTCCGCAGCGAACGTCCCCGGGACCGGCTCGCCGTCGATCGCGCGGTGGACGATCGTTCGGCTCGTAGAGAACCCAAGCGCCCCCGCCTCGAGACCCTCTTCAACGATGGCCGACATCTTCTCGATGTCTTCGGGCGTCGCAGGTTCGTTCTTCGCGCCTCGCTCCCCCATCACATACGCGCGCACGGGGCCGTGCGCGACCTGCGCTCCGACGTCGACCGCGAACTCCCGCCGCCCCAACGCGTCGAGGAACTCCGGGAAGGTCTCCCACTCCCATTGCATCCCTTCGGAGAGCGCCGTGCCGGGGATGTCCTCGACCCCTTCCATCAACTGGATCAAGAAGTCCTGCTTCCCGGGAGCGACAGGAGCAAACCCGACGCCGCAGTTGCCAAAAACGATGCTCGTGACGCCGTGATAGGTCGTGGGCGTCAGGTAAGGGTCCCAGGTCGCCTGTCCGTCATAGTGCGTGTGAATGTCAACGAAGCCAGGCGTCAAGAGCTTCCCTGCCGCGTCGATCTCTTGCGCACCCGAGCCAGAGACCGCGCCGACCGCGGCAATGACACCATCCTTGACTGCGACGTCGCCGACGAACGGCGCGTTCCCGCTCCCATCGACAATCTTGGCTCCACGAATGACGAGGTCGTACATCTCATTGCTCCTGATCACCCAGATCGGGTTTCAAAAAAAGGGAAGGAACCTGTTCTCTCATGCGGGTCGGGTTCACCCCGGCCGCACCACGTTACCGCTTCGCGAGCTGCCGCCCGAGCCATTCGCCCTGATCTCTCAGGTAGCGTTGACCCACTTCCGTCGCGGCGAAGATCATGACCCCGTGCGGCGCTCCCGGATAGACGTGGAGCTCACAGGGGACCCCGGCTCCGTTCAGGCGCAGCGCGTACGCGATGTCTTCGTCACGAAAACCGTCGGCGCCGCCGACGCACACGTACGCGGGCGGGAGGCCGCTGAGATCCTCCGCTCGTGCCGGGGCGGCGTGATAGGGGATGTCCGCCTTCCCATAGAGCTCGCCAAGGTAGGACTGCCAGCCAAAGGTGTTGGACTCCCGGCTCCAGACGAGGAGCCCATCCGCCTGGCTCGAGGGCGTCTGCTGTCGGTCGTCGATCATCGGACAATCGAGCAGCTGCCAGGCGAGCTGCATCTCGCCGCGGTCACGCACCAGCAGCGCCAGCCCCGCCGCGAGCCCGCCTCCTGCGCTCACGCCAGCGATCCCTACCCGCTCAGGGTCGACACCGAGCTTCTCGGCGTTCTCGAACACCCAGGCGAGGCCTGCATAGCAATCTTCGAGCGGACCCGGGTATGCCGTCTCGGGCGCGAGGCGGTATTCGACCGAGACCCCGACGCAGTCATACTGAGGACAGAGCGCGTCGAACTTGAGGTCGTCCATCTCGTAGGAGCCCATTACGTAGCCGCCACCATGGATGGAGTAGACGCATGCGCGCGGCCCCGCCGCGGACTGTCGCGGGGTGTGAACCCGGACCACGACGTAGGGGTCCTCGCTGACGACGTAGTCCACCCGCTCGACGGCGTCCGACAGCTCCACGGGAGCCGCCATCGGCGACGCGCGAACGACGGCGAGCGTTTCCGGGTTCAACGACGGGAAGGGCACCTGATCTGCGAGCGGGACGATGGACGGGTCGAGCTCCGTGGACGACATAAAGAATCCTCATCAAGGGGGTTCGGAGCCACATTGTGCCAGCACCAGGAGGCAATCGAGAAGGGAAAAGAAGGACCCGGCCGCCCCGCAGGCCTCGTCAGCCTGACGATCCACCATCATGGCCCTGCTACCCTCTCGTCGCCATGGTTCTCCACCGCGAGCCGCTCACGCTGCTCCTCTCCGTCGTACTCCTCCCGTTCCTCCGCTTCTTCGCGCACAACCTGACGGAGGGGATTCTCCCGTCGGATCTTGCGCCGTACTTCGCGATGGCCCTCGGGGGCGTTTGGTCGATCTACGCCGGGATCTGGCTCGCCACCCGGGGCGATCCGCCGCGCATCGCCATACCACTCGCCGTCACGACGCTCGTCATCTTCAGCTATCACGACGTGGCTCAGGCGGTGGCTTCCCAGACCGAATCGGTCTGGCTCCAGCTCGGCGCGTGGACCGCGGCCCTCGTGGCGTCGCTCGCGATCAGCGTCTCCTTCGCCCGGCGCCGCGGCTTCCAGCTGTTCGTCCTGTTCGCCGTACTGGCGAACATGATCCCACCCGCAGTCCACGTCGTACGATTCGGACTCCCCAGCCGCGGGCCGGGTCTACCTCTCGCCGAGGCGTACCCGCTCGAAGGCAATGACATCTGGTCGGGGAAACCGGTCCGAACACCAAACATCTACCTGATCGTCGCCGACAGCTACCCGAGTCTGACGCAGCTCCGGGAGTACTATCACTTCGAGGAGCCCGGCTTCGTCCGTTTTCTCAGATCCAAGGGCTTCCTGGTCTCTCCGGACACCTACTCCAACTTCAACCTCACGCGCCTCTCGATGCCGAGCACCCTCAACATGGAGTACGTGTTCGAGGAGGGAGAAGCGTACGCGGAGTCCCACGCTGGGGCGCTGGTCTGGTTACCTGGCCGCACCAACCGGGACATGGTCGAAGCGATCGCCGGCGACAACCGAAGCGTGTCCTTCCTCCAACAGCTCGGCTACCGCTACGTCCACTACGAGGGCCGCTCGTTCATCCTCACGCGCTGTCGCGGCTACGAAGACCGCTGCATCGAGAGTTCGATCACCGTCGCGAGTGAGCTCGAACATCAACTGCTGTCGCTGACCCCGTACGCGGCGATCGTCGTGCTCTCCGATGAGTTCCGGCTGGCCATTCAGCCTCGGCGCAGGAGCACCACCGGGACCGGGATCCCCGAGCTCACAGAAGCGCTCACGGAGCTCGCCGTCGAGCCTCCGTTCTTCGTCTACGCACATCTCGCGACCCCCCACCGCCCCTTTCTGAACGATTCACAGTGCCGCGTGCTCCCGCTGGACTACAACCGGGCGAGCAATCAAGACTTCGTGCAGCAGGTACAGTGTGTGAACCGTCACCTCCGGGGCCTGCTCTCCCGACTCCTCGCGCAAGACCCCGACGCGATCATTCTGCTGAGCTCAGACCACGGCCCGCGCCACAGCGTCCCCGCGCGGACCGCGCTCTACTCGCTCAACGACGTGCAGATCCGCGAGAGCCTGGGGATCCTGAACGCGATCCGCCTCCCCCAAGCCTGCCGCTCCAGCGCCCAGACGAACCTGTCCCCGATCAACCAGATGCGGCTCGTGTTCGCTTGCCTGGGGGGCCACGCGCCCAACTTCTTCGAGGAACAGCACTTCATCGCTCGACCCGACTCCCCAGACCGCGGCGGCCTACGCCGGGTCCACCCTCGGTGACGCCACCCCCGGGGACAGCTCTCTCACGACCCGCGACCCCAGTTGACGCGCAGGCGGTTGACCAGAGAACCCTTGCAACCCCTGCGCGCACACCAGAACATCGGGGCGATCGCCGCCGAACCAACCCGAGGGGCCACCGCTCTCCATGCAAAATGCAGCCCGCCAACTGTTCGACGCCTTCCTCGCCGACCGTGACTCGCCCAACCCGCTCGGGCAGCGAAAGCCACGTGTCGGGAGGCGGATCCACGACCTCGCGGACATCGACCCCATCGATCTGCGAGCGAGCGTCCTTGTCATCGAGCCGTGGGGCCACGTCGGAAAGCGGCCAAACGACGACTCCGACGTCATCGCGTCCGAGAACATCGCCTACATCGTGGATCAAATCCTCGGGGTCCCGACGCTGATCGTCCCGGCCTGGCGGACGGGCGTCGGCAACCCCCGCAGGTTCGCAGCGCTCGCAAGCAACGCGATGCTCATCGCGTTCGAGGGTGGCGAACCCAATGTTCACGAGGCGGAGTCGTTCACTGCCGCCTACCCGAGAAGGGCCGCGACGCGGTCTCTCGTCGAGCTGATGTTGATGGGCGTCCCCTTCGTGGGGATCTGCCTCTCCCATCAGCTCGCCGCGCAGGCCCACGTCGAGCTGATCCGTGAGGTCGTCCAGCGGTTTGCGACCTCGGAGAGCCCTCCGTTCGTTTCCGTTGCTCGTGCGATCCGCGAAGTCGGCGACAAGCTCCCCGTCAAGAAGGCATACGGGACGGTCGCGTCCTCCTGGAACGACGAGACCTTCGCCGTGGCCGAGAACGAACAAGGGAGTTACGCGAACACACGGCTTCACCC
>Ga0315331_10004928_pt1 | contig 10050 bp, 9 predicted proteins | sample M160m34915metaG_FD_203456 | JGI IMG/M metagenome (GOLD analysis project Ga0315331, IMG submission 203456) | Ammonia-oxidizing marine archaeal communities from Monterey Bay, California, United States - M1 60m 34915 | ecosystem: Environmental > Aquatic > Marine > Intertidal zone | place: USA... | reverse complement strand
AAAAAAATGCATGGAGAGCCGAACAAGAAAAAAATAAGTGATATCGACACTACTTGATTAAGATAAGCCTCGGAAGTAACGGTATAAGTAACCATTACGCTGGTGGCCATCACCCAAGCTTTCGGGTTGATCCACTGGAACAAAGCCGCTTGTATAAACGTGAATGGTTTACTTGAGTTGGCAGAGCTTTGTATAGATGTAGTTGTGCCAATTTTATAAGCTAAAAAACTTAGATAAGCTGAGCCAATAATTTTTAGGATTAGGTTGAGAATTGGGTAGTTTTCAAAAATTGACGCAACCCCCAGTCCCACAGCCAAAACCATCAGCGGGAAGCCTGTTATTATTCCGAGATAGTGCGGGATACTCATTTTGACCCCGTGATTGAGGCCTGAAGCCATCAGCATTCCGTTATTTGGGCCTGGAGTGATAGTGCTAACTATTGCAAATGTTATTATTGAGTAATAGTCCACAGCTATTTTTTGCTCGAATTGGTCAAAGATGCCGCACTTTAGTTGTAAGTTGTAGCGATGTGAGTATAGAGGGTGTTAGCTTGGGTGCCAAGCAGTTGCGCCCGGTGACATGCGATGCTGCTCAACCTTCTTCGTTTTAGCTAAAGCAATGAAATTTTGTGGATTGATAGTTGCTGAAAGGAGAGGAGGTTTTAAAGCATTTCAGTAACAAAGAGCTTTATTTGTGTAATCTTATCTAAGTTAGTTAACATACGGGTGATAACCATTGTGGAATGAGGTGTTATGAGATTTTCTTATTCAGTAAGTGCTATTATTTTTTTTATCACTTTTTCGTTGGAAGGTGCAGAACCGCAATGGATAGATTTGTTCAACGGTAAGGATTTATCGAACTGGCAGGTCAAATTTACTGGTTTTCCATTGGGAGATAATTTTCGAGATACGTTTTTAGTTGAGAATGGAGTGTTGAAAGTGTCTTACGATAAGTGGCCGAGGTTCGACGGGGAATTCGGCCATCTGTTTACGAAAAGTTCCTATTCTAATTACCGGTTGAGGGTAGAGTATCGTTTCGTCGGTGATCAAGTTGAGGGCGGTCCTTTATGGGCATACAGGAATAATGGGATGATGCTTCACAGTCAATCGCCGGAAACAATGGCGTTAGATCAAGAGTTTCCAGTGTCAATTGAGGCTCAGATGCTTGGCGGCCAAGGAGAAGAACCAAGGCCAAACGGTAATGTCTGTACGCCGGGAACTAACATGGTAATGGAAGGTTTTTTAGTGACTCAGCATTGCACTAATTCGACGTCTAAAACGTACCCTGGTGACGAATGGGTTACATTAGAAATAGAGGTTTTGGGCAGCGGCAAAATTACCCATTTCCTGAATAACGAAGCTGTACTGATGTACGAAGATATTCAGTTTGACCCTGACGATGAAGATGCAAAAAAGTTAGTTGAACTTGATAATGATTTGCTGTTGGATCATGGACATATCGCGATTCAAGCTGAGACAGCACCCATAGAATTTAGGAAAATTCAAATCTTGCCGCTTTAAATATTGTGTTTATATGAATGTTGCGATTTCTTCGATGGACTTTTTTTTAGTCGATGCGGCTGGGATAGTTGCCTTCTCAGCCGGGTGTCCGACCACCAATAGAAGAAAGGGCCGATGGTTTTTTGGTTGGTCTAAAATTTCGTTGAGAAACTTCATAGGACTTGGTGTGTGTGTAAGAGTCGCAAGTCCCGCAGCATGCAGTGCATTTATCAGAAAACCTGTAGCGATTCCCACTGATTCTGTCATGTAATAATTTTTGTGTTTCCCCCCCTTTTTATCCTGCCACGAACGTTCTACAAATATAGCAATTAACCAAGGAGCGACTTCAAGGAAAGGCTTGTTGGCGTCAGTCCCAATCTTTTTTAGATCGTTAAGCCATTCTTGACCGGCTTTGCCGGCATAAAAAGCCTGTTCCTCTTGTTCGGCTGCGATTCGAATTTTGCTCTTTGTTGATGGATCGTTTACACAGACGAAGTGCCAGGGTTGATGGTTCGCCCCACTCGGTGCTCGACCGGCTGCATACAGTGCAGTTTCGATTATGTCTTTGCTGACTTCACGATTTGAAAATTCTCTTATGCTATGTCTTGTTCTTATAAAGTCATAGTATTTTTGAACATTTTTCTTACTCTCGATCTCATTTAGGCTGACGCTCGCTGGAAGCGTGACCGGCTCGTATTTTTCCATGAAATTTCCTCTAGCACTTTTTTTGGGAGGTTTTGACTTTATTTTTTTACGGCCTTGGCTTAATTGGACGTCAGGAGAATATTTGTGTTGACATTAGCTACTGATTCTTTATTTTTCAAGTATTGACTTATGCAACAGGGGGAAAACTGATGTCAAATAAAAGTCTACAGCAGGTTCATATATTTTTCTTATTCCTACCAGTTATCTTCATCTGTATTGCTAGCTTAGCCCGTGGACAGGATTATGTCTTAGATCCAAATTGGCCAAAGACCTTGCCTGACCCTATAATTTGGGGGCAAGTACCCAATGTGACAATAGACTTAAGTGGAATGATATACGCGTTTCACCGTGAAGAGCCTCCGGTTCTTAAATTTGACTCATCGGGTGTTTTGGTAGATAGCTGGGGAAGTGAATGGGTGTCTCGACCTCATGGTTTTCGGGTGTCGCACGATGGAACTTTATGGGCAACGGATTACCACCGAGATAACGGGCACACCGTCACGCAGTTTTCAACAGATGGTCGTGTGTTGCTGAGATTGGGCGCCAGAGGTTTTACCGGAACGGGGCCTAACACTTTTAATGGTCCCACTGATGTCGCGGTGGCAGTCAATGGGGATATTTTTGTAGCGGATGGTCACTGGAACAACAGGATCGTAAAATTTTCGGGTTCAGGTCGTTATCTCGGTGAGTGGGGTAAAAAAGGCTCTGGTCCGGGGGAGTTTAATTTACCTCATTCTATTGTTATTGATAAAAGGGGCCGAGTGCTCGTCGGTGATCGAAGTAATCATCGGATACAAATTTTTACTCAAGATGGTCAATACCAAGAGGAGTGGACGCAGTTTGGGTGGCCAAGCGGCCTTTTTATTGATTCCAATGACGTGCTATACGTTGCCGACTACCAGAGCAAACATGGAGTGACGTATGGAAATGCTGAAACGGGTGAAATATTTGGTTATATTGGTGGCGTAGAGCCGGAAGGTGTAGTCGTTGATACCTCAGGAAACGTTTACGCAAGCGAGGTTACGGGTGGAGAGCAAGGTCCGGGCAGAATTGTTAAAAAGTTTTTAAGAGTTCCAGCCCTATAAGCAACGCGACGATCCGCTAATAAAAAATATAAAAATCGGAGTATTTAAAGATGGGTATTTTTTGCAAGACACGTTTTTTAATTTGGGCGACGTCGGCCATTTTTGTTATACATAGCAGTGCTATGGGCCAGGACAACAGTCAAGGAAGATACCGACCTGACGGCCGTCAAATAGGCATTGAAGCGGGTCAACTTTTTGATGAGCGTGTTTTTGAGGTTAGAACTTATGAGCCCGATGTGGCCTCTAGTTCATTCTCTGGTGCAAAGATTTTTTATCCACTAACACTGAGCTTTGATGCGCCAAGTGGAGCCGTAATATTTATGCCAGGATACAGAGCTAGTGCCTCTTCTTATGAATGGTGGGGGCCGGCACTGGCATCTTTAGGCTATGTTGTGACTATTGTAGAGACTAATAATCCAACGGACAGTCTGGGCTCGCGCTCAGAGGCGTTGGTTTCGGCCGTAGATTTTGTGAAAAGTGAGAGCGTTCGAGAGGGTGGGCCTTTATCGGGCAAGATCGATACTTCCCGGATCGCTATTATGGGTCACTCAATGGGCGGAGGGGCATCATTGGTAGCGGCTCAAACCCTAGGCAGTGCCATTCAAGCAGTGATTCCTCTCTCGTTGTATTGCTGTGAGATTGGCGAGAGCTTTGAACAGGGTCAATTCCGGCTGCAGACTCCCTCATTGATTATTGCGAGTGCTACAGATCCGATCGCCCCGCCACAAAGTCATGCGAAATTGCTTTACGATTCCCTGACTGGGGAAAAAATTTATATGGAGTTCTCTGAAGGTGATCATAATATTGTTACTAACGGTGGCACTGATCTCCGAACCATTGGTTTGTTTACCCTAGCGTTTCTCAAGGTTCACCTTGACGGCAGGTCAGACTTGTCTTATTTCGTTGCTTCTCCAGCCGCAGAGTTTTCTGATAAGTTTTCACGGTATGAGGCTGTTGAATAGAAAAAATATTGATGTTGGTTTGCTTGTGGCTTTTATAAAAATTTAGATATAAACAGTTTTTGCGTAAGATTTTTTTATCGATCGTTTGTTGAGTTAATATCAGCTAAAATCTGATCTGTAGTTTAATTAACGAACAGGCCGCTGACTCAATGACTCCTTCAATGCCTCTTGTATCGATTATCTGTCGGAGCATTAACAGGCCTGAGCTCAATCAGGCTCTGGAATCCATTGCCGGTCAAGAGTACCCCTCGATAGAAGTTGTTTTAGTAGACGCCCTTGGAAAAGGTAGTTCCATTGTTCCAGATTTGCGTCAAAAGTTAAATCTTGTGGAGGTCAGCACGGGCAGCCAGCAGGATCGCTCGGCTGCTGCCAATCTTGGACTGGATAACGCCTCAGGAGAATTCATTCTTTTTCTTGATGACGATGATTTTATCGCACCTGCGCACATTAGCTCCTTGATGGAACACTTTTCCAAGAATCAAAGCGCGGGAGTCGTATATTCCAGTGTGCGCAAAGTTAATAAGCTTGGTGAGGAGCTTGAGGAAGTTTTTGCGCGTGACTACGACCCTATTCTGTTGCGGCGAGATAACTATATTCCGATTCATGCTGTTTTGTTTTCACGACTTTTGTTGGGAGATGGGTGCCGTTTTGATGAATCTTTAACAGTGTTTGAAGACTGGGATTTTTGGTTGCAGATGTCGCAGTTCGTTGACTTCACTCACGTAAATAAAATAACCGCTTTCTACAGGGAGGGTGGCGATTCGAAAACAACACGCTTTAATAGTTTGAATGCTGATAAAAACCATCCTTTAAAACTCGCTAGGACCGCAGTTCTGAATAAGTGGGTAAAACGTTGGACGGGTGAGCAACTTGATGAAGCTTTTAATCAAACAGAACGAATAAATTATCAAAAAGAACGAAGAATTTCTTCGCTTTATTCCGAGCTGCTGCAAACAAAAACACATGGGGAAAACCTTGAGAAGTCATTGCTCGAGCAAATGTCGCAGTTGAAAGATGCCTTGTTGAGTAAAAGCAACGAAGTGTTAAGAGCGAAAGCTAACATCAGCGAGCTGAATAATCGCCTGGCTTCTTCGGGCAAGCATGCTGAAAATTTACGTAAGCATGCTGAGTCTCTTCAGTTGACTGTGGATCTTATTTATAGCTCTAAGTTATGGCGTTTGATGGGGCCAATTAGAAGAGTTTTGAGGTTCATCAAAGGGCAATTAAATCGCACTCTGGTCAAAGAATCGAGGGAACATGGAGATCAGGAGCGGGAACAAAAAGATGAGCTTGTCAAAGATAGAGCTCCGTCAGAAACCAGCACGATCGTAAATGATAATGAGGGCTCTAAATCATATTATAGAGAGGTCGCTGCAACGCGGCTCGATGAATTTTTTGGTAGCTCGGACCGAATGGTTTTCTGTAGCGGAACTACCCCTCGCGTTTCGATTTTATTAGTACTTTATAATCAAGCCCCATTAACTTTTCTCTGCCTCGAATCTGTTAAAAGAACCGTGCCTGATTGTTACGAGTTGGTGATCGTTGATAATAATTCAGACGATCAGACTGGCTTACTTCTCGAGCGATTAGATGGTGTAAAAATAATAAAAAATGACACCAACACAGGGTTTGTAAAAGCCGTTAACCAAGGGGTGGACGAATGCTCTGGGAGAGCTCTTCTCTTGCTAAATAATGATGCGATACTCCACGAGGGAGCTGTTGATTTTGCCTTAAATCGACTGGATAGTAGCGATGATATTGGTGCAGTCGGGGGCAAAATCCTTCTTCTTGATGGGTCGCTTCAAGAGGCAGGCAGTCAAATTTTTAGTGATGGTAGCTGTGCCGGTTATGGGCGAGGTGATGATCCAAACAAGCCTGAATATCAGTTTTGTCGTGACGTAGACTATTGCTCTGGAGCGTTCTTACTTACATCAAGAGAGTTGTTCGTTGAAATGGGTAAGTTCGATTTAGATTTTGCTCCAGCTTATTACGAGGAAAGTGATTTCTGTTTAAGGCTAGCAAAGCGTAATTATCGGGTGGTCTATGAGCCAAAATCGGTGCTCACTCACTATGAATTTGCGAGTTCCGGGGGCTATGATCGAGCGGCTCAGCTCCAAATCGCTCATAAGAAAATAATTCAAGAAAAGCATTCAGATTTGTTGATTCAGAAACTAAAGGAAAGCGCCCTCGAATCGCGGAGTGTTTCCCGTGGTGAGAAAATTCTTTTTATCGATGATCGTGTTCCTCACGCCGAACTTGGTTCTGGGTACCCACGATGTAAAGAGATTATTATGCTGCTTGCAGACGGTGGATTCGACATAACTTTTTACCCTTTAACTCGGCCTACTGAGGATTGGGAGGACGTCTACGCTACACTGCCTACGAACATTGAGGTTATGTTAGACCGCGGTATTGATGGTTTAGAGAATTTCCTGTTCGAGCGCATGGGTTACTACGACACGATAATAATTAGCCGCGATCACAATATGAGGTTTTTCCTTCGTGCTACGGTTGCGCGCCAAGAGCTAATCAAAGGTATAAGAATAATCTATGATGCTGAGGCTGTAGTGGCGCCCCGTCGTGTACTTCGTCGTGAGTTACTTGGTGAGGAAGTCACAGAAGTTGAGAAAAAAAAGTTGCTTAAGAACGAAGTTTCTTTGGCAACAGGTGCGGACAGAGTTATAACAGTTTCTGAAAAAGAAGCATCGTATTATCAATCATATGGTTTCGAGGCAACAACGGTACTTGGCCATTCTCTTAATCCTCAACCAACACCTCGTGATTTTTCTGATCGAAAAGACATATTATTTGTTGGGGCGTTACGTGAAGACGAATCGCCGAATGTGGATTCTTTACTGTGGTTCTGTTCTGACATATTCCCAGTTTTACTTCAAAGAAATAAGGGTTTGCGACTTGTCGTAGTAGGTGATTCTTCAGCGCCGTCTTTGGATACAGTAAAGCACAAAAATATTGATTTTCTTGGTCGCGTAGAGGACCTCTCGGATATATATAATCAAGCTCGTATATTTGTGGCTCCAACACGCTTCGCCGCCGGTATACCTCATAAAATACATGAGGCTGCCTCGCGTGGAGTCCCGACTGTGGCGACGGGTTTATTGACTGCTCAACTTGGATGGTCACATGAAGAGGAGCTTTTGAGCGCAGATAATGCTGAAGATTTTGTTTGTCAATGCGATCGTCTGTTAAATGAAAAAGATCTCTGGAGTAGTTTGCGAACGACGGCGTTTGCTGCTGTGAAGCGAGACTGTTCTCCAGAAGATTTCAAGAGAAAGCTATTTTCAGTGGTTAATCCATAGGTATATTTAACGAAAGCTCGATCTTTGAGTGTCGAAAATTTGTTTCATTGATAACAACTTCCCTTTAATCGAGTTTTACGTATCGATACCTTCTCTGGTTCTTGAGTTTATAACGGAAACGTATCGAAAACGTATGAATTTTATTCCATCTGCGCGTTATAAGTACTATTCTGTCTGAAAAAGCCAGCTATCGTTTTTTAAGTAAAAAGTTTAAGAGGTCTATTATGAAAAGAAACAAAAGCTTGTGGGTAGGTATTCTTGTTACAGCTCTAGCCTTTATCATGGAAGTAAGCTGGGCTCAGGTTGTGGCGCCGGACCAACACGGTTTCATGATCGCGGAACCCTCTGATTTGGAGCCGGAAGACGGTAGTATTACGACCGTCGTTTATGGTGACCCAAACAAGTCAGGTATCTATGTTGTTCAGATTAAATGGCCTCCCGGTCGCGGTAGTCGTCCTCATTACCATAACCAAGCGCGATACATTACCGTACTGAAAGGAACGTGGTGGGTTGCGACAGGCCCTGAATCTGATGTCTATGATCCGGATAGTATGGTACCGGTTGAGGAAGGCACGTTTATTTACGAACCGCCCAACGGGCATCACTACGATATGGCCAAAGACGAGGAAGTTATTGTGCAGATCACCGGTATGGGGCCGGTCGTCACCACATCGATTCCGCAAGAATAGAGAACGCTACTGACTCGGTCCAGTGGTGCTCGATTTATTCCGCATTTTAGCTTGAAATTGAGAGGGTTGAGGACTGCGATTACTGAAAGCAGTTGCCTTTCGTGATTGAGGAAAGCGGGTTATAGGAGAGGATTAAATGGATAAACTTAATTCAGGGGTCACCTTTCCGCGGTTGAGCCTCAAAACTGCGAGTGACAATAACTTAGTTCTTCCGGATGGTTTAGAGACCCCTTTAACAATTGTCTTATTTTATCGAGGGTATTGGTGACCATTCTGCCGACGTTTGTTAAAAGGCTATGAAGAGCGCCGTGAAGCGCTCAAAGAACAAGGTGTGAGTGTTATTGCGGCTTCGGTAGACGACGAATCAAAAACATCAGAAGTAGCAACTGAGCTTGGTTTCCCGGTTGCTTGGGGAGTGAGCCGCGAGGACGGAGAAAAAATCGGAGCATGGTGGGAACCTGTGCGTAATTGTATGCAGCCAAGCGAATTTGTATTGAGGAAAAATGGTAAGGTATTGTTCTCTAATTACAGTAATTCGCCAGTCGGGAGAATGGACCCAGAAGAAACCTTGGTGTTGATAAAGTACCTAAACAAACAACGGGGAAAATAAAGGAGACTTTATTAGTTCGCCTCGGAGGCTTATATGAGTTTAGTAAAAAATGATTTTATTCTTTACGGTTTTACATTTTTTTTACTCGTCAGTCTGAGTCAGGGGGCCGAATATGTTTCTCCTGAAACAAGCTTTGGTCATCCAGACCTCCAAGGCACCTATACCTTCAGAACGCTGACACCGATGCAGCGACCGGCAGAACTGGGTGAGCGAGATAAGCTAAGCCCTGAAGAGGCTGAAGAATGGGCCGCTTATGAGAATAGGCGGCAGAATCGTGATCTAATCATAGACTCTGTTGGGGGTGCGAATTATCCGCCTGGTGTGATTTCCTACAATGAGTTTTGGTATGAGAGGGGAGATCAAACGGTAAAAGATCGTCGGACCTCGCTTATCGTCTCTCCTGCAAATGGCCGTATTCCTGAGTTGACCGAGGCTGCTTTAGAGAGACGAAAGCAGAGAGCTGCGATAGCCGAGCTCAGCCTAGGTCCGGAAGCTCGTCCTTACGCTGAACGTTGTCTCGTTACTCGCACTGCTGGTCCGCCCATGCAACCAGGTTCCTATAACCTCAATGTCCAGTTCGTCCAAACGGAAAATTATTTTATGATTCTGAACGAAATGATCCACAATGCCCGGATTGTTCGAATGAACGCGACACACAGAGAAGGGCCCGCTTTGGTTTGGGAGGGCGATTCAGTTGGACATTGGGAGAATGACACATTAGTAATCGAGACGAGGAACTTTTTAAAAGGAACAGCCTTTGCTGATTCCACCCCCAGCATGAAGCTCATTGAGAGAATAACTCGAGTGGGTCCAGACACTCTTACTTATGAATTTACCGTAGAGGATCCTGATACTTGGTCGAGTCCTTGGACAGCATTGATCCCAATGCGACGATTGGACAACAGAATATTTGAATATGCATGTCATGAAGGGAACAGGGGTCTCCATGGCGTATTGGCAGGAATTCGACGACTACAGCTTGAGGCTGGTTCAGACTGATGTCCTGAATTAATGATTCTTATTTTTAGAGGGTAAGTTGTTCGAAACGGTCTTCCAGATGAGGCTCCAGTAGGGGTCTCTCCGAGGCAGGATAAGATCTATTATTAGCATGTGAGGCACTGTAAGAGCGAACAACAGGATAAAAATCCCGCCAATAACAGAGGCATCGACGGTCGCATTGAAT
>Ga0315331_10004927_pt1 | contig 10050 bp, 10 predicted proteins | sample M160m34915metaG_FD_203456 | JGI IMG/M metagenome (GOLD analysis project Ga0315331, IMG submission 203456) | Ammonia-oxidizing marine archaeal communities from Monterey Bay, California, United States - M1 60m 34915 | ecosystem: Environmental > Aquatic > Marine > Intertidal zone | place: USA... | reverse complement strand
TATCATGTAACCCAGTAGCCGCAATTGAGGAGGTAACAGTATATTGTACCTTTGTAGTTGCGAATTTAGTTTGAACCACATGTCCAGTAGGAAATGTAACAGCACTCCCAATCTCCCCTGTCATTCCCGTGAGACTTTGGTTAGGTGACTGAGCAATAGTATTAGCTTCAATCAGCCCAGTCCCAGATATTGTCCTGTTACTACCATCACTTGTAAGAGTTACTGAATCACCATCACTTGCAAGCTTCGCCAAGATAAGACCATCACCTATTGTTACATCACCTGTAACAGTAGCATTATCACACAACCTCATTGTCTGCTTAGGGTAATCACCTGTGATATTTACATTAGCAGGCTGATCAGTGAACGATATGTCGGCAAGTGTAACTGCCCCTTCTCCTATATCAGCAGAAGTTAGTACCCTATCTGGTTGTCCTCTTCCTATATATCCCATGTTATGTTATCTCAAGTACAGACATGCAAACGTCAACTGAACCAGCAACGCTACTCTTAACCTTTATAAGGTCATTCTCAACCATGTTGAGCTTTTGATCCCCTCCAACCAGAACCAAAACCGAACCTGCAGGTATCGGGACTGAAGATGCCAGGGAAATATCATTAGTAACATTAGCCATTGTAGTTGATAATGCAACATCAACTTCAACTGCACTACTTGTTATGTTAGTCAGGGAAAAACCTATGACTGTAGTAGTCTTCCCAGAGCCTGTGACAGCATATGCCCCAGATTGTGATGCTCCAGCAGTGCTAGCCCCAACTTGCCACCATGTAGAATCACTAGCTGCAACCCCTACTGCCTTAGATGTTTTCCTTAAAAATGTATTAGCCATAGTTTTCCTTTAATATCAGTTAGATCAGCCCAAGGCAATGGACATGGCAACACTCGCATTGTTAGCCTCTGTTTGAACTTGAGCTAATGTTACCCCTAAATTATCCCAAGTTGTCCCATTATAATATTTCAACATATTGCTAGTTGTATCGTAATATAAATCTCCTTCATCATTACTTGAAGAAGGTGCTGAGCTTGCTACTCTATATCTGTCATGGAATGAATTAATTGTAGTTAAATTATCTGCAACTACCTTTAACTTACCTGTAGTTGCGTTAGCCATTGCATCTGTACCAAGTAAAGCTAAGTGCCCAGTAGAAGCAGTACCCATTGCACTTGTTCCTAACCTACCAATCTCTGTATCCTTACCTGCTACAGTATTAATATTTGCTGCAATTCCAGCACATGTAGCCATATTTGTTGGCAATGGTGCTGTAGTTGCTATAGTGATTGCTGTCATGTTAGTTGCACATGAATTAACATTAGCAATATCATCTGCAACTTTATCAACCTGTGCTATATTTGTGTTAGTACCACTTGTAGCTGTAGTTGATCCATCATACTTTTCTGTTAGTATAGATATTTGTGCCAGTAAAGTAGCTGAAGGTAGTATAGAAGTCCAACTCGTATTGCCTAAATCATATACTCTTAAGTCATTATTAGTTGTATTCCAATATAAACAACCATCAAGAAGAGCATCCCCATCATTATCTAATGTTGGATCTGATGTTTTAACTCCAAGGAACCTGTCATCAAATGCATCCAAGCTTGCAGCAGCAGCAGCTTCTGAAGCAGCAGCAGCAGTGGCAGAGGAAGAAGCACCAGTTGCAGAAGAAGCGGCTGCGTTTTTAGAAGTACTTGCAGCAGCAGCATGGAAGATAGCATCATTAGCATTAGAAAAAGCAATATTTTTATTGAGTTCTGTCATAGATGAATACTGCTGAACAGTAGTAAGCAAATCTCCACATGCTAATCTATGCTCTTGAGCAGCAGCAGCAGATGCAGCAGCAGATCCTTCAGCACTTTCCCATCCTGATCCATCATAAAACTTAATTACTCCATCAGTATTATTGTAATAACAAGCTCCAACTGAAATTGTATCACCATCATTATCTGTAGTAGGGTCTGTCCCCTTCGTGCCAAGAAATCTATCATCGAAGTTATCAAAGATAGTATTCATTGCAGTGTGTGCTGTTTCAGCAGCAGTTGCCGAGGTTGCCGCAGCAGTAGCTGATGTAGCAGCCTCTGAAGCTGAAGTTGCAGAATTTGCAGAATATTTCTTAGCAGAAAAATTACCACCTTCTACTTCTGTATTTGAATTGAATCCTGTACCACCACCTAAAGCCCATTGTTTAGCTGATCCTGAGTGTATATCTGTTCCTTGGGAATACTCCTTAGCAGAATAATCAGTACTATCTACTGTAGAGCCTGTTTTTGTAGCCCATTGTTTAGCTGAACCCCCTGTTACAACAGTACCAACAGCATGTTCTTTTGCAGAATAGTCACCAGAGTTACCATCTACCTTTGCACCAGTAGTATTCGCCCATTCTTTTGCCGAACCCTTATTAGCTGTACTAGTTACTCCTGTACCACCTATCGCCCATGCTTTTGCTGAGTGATTCGCAGTATCACCACTAACTGCACCATTAATCTTTACAGCAAAATCTCTTGCAGAACCCCCTGTATTAGAGGTTGTACCCTGTGCATATTCAAATGCTGAATATAAATTAGTATCGTAACCCGTATTTGCATTGGTTACTGTTGAACCCGATAACTGTGCATACCTCTGGCAGGTAGTCTCGTGTTTTTCTATTACAGGTTTTTCAGCAACAATACTTAGTGCTTCTTCAACTGTAAAATCAGTGTTACCTGCACCAATATATACTGGGGATTTACTACCGCTTGAAGCTTTCATACTCTTTCAACCATTGATAAGATAACAGAAGATGCTTGTGTTGAAGTTACTTTAATAACATCGCCTACTAATACAGGAGAACCCGCATTATTTAGTCCGTGTTGCATAATCATTTTACCTGGCATGATATCCACTGAGGTATCTGCTGGTAGAGGTATAGTATCTGCTAACTTAACTACTGTCTGATCGTAATAAGATGTTAAGCTAACAGTTAATGTACCTGCATTTGCTGTAGTAGCAGCAACAAAGAACCCTATTATAACTGACTCTGCTGCTCCTGCTGGTGATAAACCATCATTTGGTGCTGTAAATACAGTTGTCTCAGTATTAGCTGGGACATTCAATGCATACCTCTTATATCTTTCTTCCATTTTAATCTCCTAGTATCATTTGGGTTTTTCTTGAAACTCGTGCAATCATTGCTTCTATGTCTTTAGTGTCACCTTGATCTATAATTGCAGGCTGATCCAAAGTCATGGTTCCCTGACCTAGTACCAGCTTACCTCCTACCACAGTGGCAAGAAGATTACCTGAAGTATCTTTAATTGTTCCCTCAAGAACTACATTCTTTAATGTTTTGTTTTCAAGAGTAACTACTTGAGTAGCAGTAGGTATAAGATAACCTGATGCATTACTACCATCATGGACACGAAGACTCCAAGGAGCACCTGTAGCAGTCTGTACTGTCACCTCTGCTGCTTCACCCCCAAAACTAGCATGTTCTGCTTCTGTGCCTTTCCTTAATTTAATTGCTATTCCCATTATCTCCTCACTACTAATCTGTTAAAATTAATGCCACCTGTTATACTAGCTGGATTAAGAGGCTCAACCCTGTCTGCATCTGCAATCATTGCCAGCTTCTTGTTCTTGAAATATTCACTTTTCTCTACATTACGTAAATCATGTTCTTTCAGGTAAGCTCTTTCTAATGCACCAAATGTTAAAGCATCAACCCATACTGCATCTATAGGGCAAGTAGTTTGGTAATTAACTGAAGACAAAGTAAAAGTATTATCTACACCTATAGATATTGTCTGATTAGTTTCATCAAGTGTAAGTGATTGTGAGAAAGGAGTAGCATCATCATAGAGAGTATCCCCTGTAACCCATCCATTGAGAGGACTTGTTATCTTTCTATCAATTGGGCTATCTGGATTAGAAGCATCTGTATAGAAATAAGGGACTTCATCACTCATCCTTACTGGTCTTGCTGTGCCAGATAGAACAAGTGTTGCGTCTTCGGTAGGTATAGGCCAGACTCTAACTATCTCAGAAGATCTCTGGTCTAAAACTAAAGCAAGTGTTTTACCTGTTGTCTCCTTCCAATTTTCAATACCAGAAGACCATACATTACCACCATATATCTGAGTAATTGAATGCTCACCATCCTTAATTACCAGAGGGAGGTTCCCCTCTGAATGTAATCTCTTCATCTCAGATGTAGTAACAACAGGTAATTCACGACCCGATATAGATCCACCATTAACGTCCATTAAAGCCGTAGGCAATGGGATCAAATAGTTAGTAGCACTAATATCTACATTAGAATCCACTATAGGCAAACGGATTGCCCTTATAAGATCAAGTAAAGAATCGTGAATATAATTATTCAGCTCAGTCTTTGTCCATCTTACATAACCAGAATCTTGTAGGATATTGACTACTCGTGATCTAATATCGAGTAATTCAATCATGCTACGTTGACCTCTTCCATGTCAGCTTCTACATGCTCACGATCAATACTAGATCCTTCAGGCCACTTAAGTACCTGAACATTGTATCTATTAGCATCATATCCTGTAAGAGCTGCACCTTCACTTGACTGTATGTAACGTCTCTCTACACAATTCATTAGAATATCGAAATGTCCAGCAGGAATTGCTCGCCTGGAATTTCTTGGGAAACGTAAAACCCAATCGTTATGAGTTACTGTGACTGGCCCCATTTGTGATGGGTCATCGCCAAAGCCAATGACTACACATCCCCAGCCTTCAGGTACAACTAAATCTTTACCAACTTCTGCAGCTAAATCCTGCCCGAATGTTTGATGTACCGATACTGTTTTTTGACGACCTGAATCATACATTGGATTATTCAATGTAGTTCCATATTCGCCTGTAGGTATCATTCCGCCTGCTACTGCCATATTAACCTGTGTTTTATAAAGAAAAGAATTCTTCCAGACGTTGGTGGATCACCCCCTCTCAGCCTGAAACTTAGACGAATTATATTATTTGATTCGTCCGGTGGAATAAAAATAGATTCTGGCTTTTGCTGAAAGGAATAAGGAACATCCGGTAGCTCTGTCCAGTTTAAATATAACTCATCTTCTTTAGCATCATTAACCCTGCCTAAACAAATCTTTGCATTTACTCCTGCAAAAGGTTCCGTCATTACAACAGAGATTCTCTCAGGTAATGAGTTAGGATAAAGACGATGATCAAAACGAGCATTCGTTATAGCAAGTTCTTCATTAGTAAGGCTATCAGATGTAATCTCAATAATAGAACTTTCAAATAACTGCTCTGAAACAGGGGCAGGTGGAACCCACCCCTGAAACCCTTTAGGCATTCACACTCTTTAATTAGTCGAGTTTAGAACACGCACACTCGATCCTGTAGATCCAGTCTTCGTTCAGGATCTGGCAAGCATACCAGCTTTTCCAGCCAACTGAACCAGACTGACCCAATGGATCAGTTACTGCAGGTTGTGGCATCACAACCTTAGGTACTACTGCATCAAAACCAGAGAGTGTTACACACCCTAAAGCTTCTGCAGAGAAGATTATCACAGGATAAACCTGAAACTTAGCATCAGCAGGAGTTCTTACCAATGTGGTATTACCTCCATGAGCAGCACCAAATTCAGTGGTTGCACCAGCTTCTGCATAGTCACCAGTGTCAGCAACAGTACCAGTAGTCGTACCAAACGATTGTCCAGTATGACCAGCAACATATGCTGAACCCTGTGTGAGTGAGATGTTCAAGTTTTTGTAAGCTGTTCCTGCTGGATCTTTTCCAAAAGGTGCAGCTTGCGTTGTAAGAATGAAACGAATTACACCTACAGCTCCAATCTCTCCAGGTAACATCTGTTGCCCGTTGTTACTATACTTCTGATAAGGGATAAATCCAGGCAATAGCTCGATATCCTTACGAAGATCAGTATGACAAACCGCTACGTATGACTCTGGCACTGGCTCAGTAGCATACTTAGGGGATGGAGTCATCTGTTTAGCAATCTTACGTGCTTCCTGATATTCCAGTGTACGTACTGCAGTATCAAGTAAAGTTGTATCTGGTGTTTGAGAAGAAGCATTTACACCAATTGTGTTGCAGATAGTTTTTGCAACAGTTGCTCTAGTAGTACCACCAGAAAAAGCAGCTTGAGTACCAGAACGTGCGTGTAAATAGGTGAGAAAATCCATCAGTTCTGCAGCCTGAATTGATTGGCGTTCAGTAACTTGCTGAATGATTGGATCTTGAGCTGCTGCTACGAGAACATCAGTTGTGGCAACGTATGAACCATATTGGTGTAACTTTACCTTAATGATTGTTTGCAGCAAGCTGTCGGCAGGAGGCTTTACACCTTCAGCCAATGGTACGAGAGGAAGACCAAACTTTTCAAAACGCTTCCAGCGAACTTCTAGCCCACCTTGACGCTCCTTGGTTTCCTTCTGTGCAAAACGTGCGAATACCATGTTACGTTTTGCGATTGACAGAAATTTCTTCTGTATCTTAATGGCTTCTGTTTCATCCAGAGAGCCATATTTCATGGTTCCTGCAACAGTTACCTGTCCAGTACCACCTCTATTATGAGCGACTGCGGGAGTATTACTTCCGCTAACCCAGTTATTAGCCATTGTCTTGTCCTATTATAAGATTAAAATTTATTAAAGAGACAAGATCTCTCGGCTTAACTACTCTATCGCATCAAATAATGCTTCGCCTGTTAAACCTTGAGTAGGATCAGTTGTATTAGACAGAGACTGTGATCCGCCCATTAGCTGTGATGCCTGATAACGTCTAAGATCCTGAGGATCTTGTCCTTTATACATTTCACCACCGCCTCCATTTTGCTCAAGGTACATCCTAATAACCTGAGCTTTGGCTTCATTGTCTCCTTGAGTCATAGCAGTTCGGCACATTGAGTCTTTATTAACCCATTCAATAAAAGACTGATCGTCTTCAATCGAAGGCCAAACACCATAACCAAGTTGTCTATCGAAAAATGATTGCTGTGACATCGAATCAAACTTACGAGTCAAGTCACTTAAAGGTGCATCATATTTTTCTTCAACATACCTGCTTATCTTGTCATCTACTGATTCTTGTTGTTGAGACTTAAACTCTGCCAGCTTCTTTCTCATAAGCCTGTCTGCGATTCTTTCTGAAGTTCTCATTACTTCAGGGAAATCTTCCATGACTCGTAGATCATCTTCTGACAGTTCATCTTCATCTTGATCTTTTTTAGCCTGGAGACTTAGTTCGTTTTCACGTTCCAGTACAGCCAGTCTAGCTCTCAGCTCTTGATTCTCAGACTCTTTTGCTTTCTGTGCAGTATATGCACGATCAGCATGAGGTCTAATGTCATCATAGCTTTTAGTAACTGAAGCTAATTGCTTCTCTAATTCAGCTACTTTGTCTGCCCCTGTATCAGTTTGCTCTTGCTGGTTAGGCATTTCTCCTTGAGGAGGTGCTTCTAGCATAGGTCACTCATCATTATGGGTTAGTGCCTCACGGATCAAGTGATCAAGGTCAAGTACATTCTTGATTTCTTTGATCTCTCCAATGAGACTATTAAAGGTGGCTACGTCCTTTACGTCATAGAGGGGCTTCTCTGAGAGTCTTTCCTCTTTCCGTCTAAGTCTAGCCGATAAAATCTTAGATAGCTGGTTCCATCTCGGGTCGTCCTCCAATGTCAGGAGGTACTCCAGCTTCTCCCTGTCCAAGCTCCTGCTGTTGTTCGGCTTCGGCCTGGAGTTGTTGTTGTTCTTGTTGAAGTTGAACATTCTGTTGTTCCATTAATTCCATAAGTAATATTGATGTCTGCTGAAGAAGATCAGGCAACTCATTAGTTGGTACATCACCACCTTCTTTTATTTTTGCTAATCGCTCCTGTATTATTCCTTTACGGATATCTGCTGCGACTGCCTTCTTCTCATCAACTCTTGCTCTGTTTTCATATGTTTCAGCATCAAGTTGTGCAGCTACCACCTGTTGTTGTTCGGCTTGCTGTTGCATTTGCTGTGCTTCTTGAGCTGCTTCTTCCTCTGACTTAATCAATCCATCAATTTCTAATCCTAAACCTGCCTTTAAAGGTACTGCCAATTTTTCAAAATTAAATCTATCTCGCATCTCTGGCACTTGACCCACTACCTGAATCAATTGCAATACCTGCTGGATAGTAACTTCTTTAGCCATGAATGTATCATAGCTCTTTGCCTGACAAAGGAAGTCTCCTTTAATCCCAAGATCAACTGAATCCGCCATTAACCAATGGTAGATTGCCTGAACATTGGATGTAACCATATTATTAAGTGAACGTACAACTCCGCTTGTTAATTTATTAGAGTTCTCGTTCAGAATCTGCATACCAGTAGCAGTCTTAGTCTGATACTGAGCACCTGCTCCCATACCAATAGGGACTTGTCCTGATGCCAGATCTGTATTTCTCTCAATGATCTTAAGCAGATCAACTAAACCATTAGTTACATCTGGTATAATTACAGACTTAAATGCATCATTAACACTCTCACCTGCCTTAAGTCTCCAGATTTTTCCCGGATACATCTCATAGAAGTCATCACTATTTGCATCGAATGCATTAGGATTGAGTGCAGCCATCGGGAGAGCTGCCATTGTTTTGCCTTCGACTATCATGCCGTAGACAAAATTCATCATATCCTGATCATCACGGATAGCTTCATATATACCGCTACCCCAGATACTATCTTCCTGTTCCTGCCAGTAACAAAAATCGTAGGGTAATCTACCATCAAAAGGATTCGGCATTGCCCTCAGAACCTTAGATCCCAGCACTGTAATAACCACTGGCATATGTACTGGGTCTCCATCTTTCTTCTGAGGAAGATCCATATAAGGCTCAATGTCTTCCCTGCCTAAACCCTTATGCCATAATTCAAGTATAGTAAAGTTCTTAACCTGTTCTACCCCCTGACTAAATCTTCGTGGTGATATCCCACCAGTATCCATAGAGGTTTGACCTTCTCCTGTCTCAATACAGCTTTCTACTAATAAAGGATCAATGACACCATTTGATTTCATTGCCATCATCCGTAATTCCTGAGCAGACAAGAATCTTCTTTGGATAACCCAATCAAGATCACTCTTACCTGTCGCACCTGGAGATGGGAATGTATCCCATATTGATATCCATTCAACATGAGGAACCATTTCCGATTCTGCCTGCTCCTCTATCATCTGGAGCATGGGGTCACGATTGGCTGTCTGATAAAGGGGGTAATCTACCTTTTTCAAGACTATCGACTTAGTTACTCCTGTGCCATATAACGTCATTTCGTTAATGGCTTTACTCAATGTATCCTCATAAGAGGTCTCATCAAGTATATCTCTTATCCTCTGTTCGCAATTCTTCGCCCTATTAGTCGCTTCATCATACGGCTCTGGTGCTTCAAGAAGATCTGGAGAAACAAATCTTGGTCTACGTGACGGAGTAATTTTAAATGGGATCTTGCCTTGCTGGAGGGTTGAGGATAGCAGCTTAGTCCTAGCCTCATGCACTTTTCTTTTAGTTAGGTTGACATATATTCCTCTCTCTTTAGCTACATCAACTGCCTTAGATGTAGTATCAGGGAACTCACCTCTCATAGCATGCCAGCCCGATTCCCAAATCTCCTCACGGGTTTTACGATCTGTATCACCAGCACCTTTCTGGTATAACTCCTGTACTATAAGTCCAAGAGAATCTGGTAAAAGCCCCTTTACTTCCTCACTATCTTCAGTGATGTAATGGTTGCTTTCAGCTTTGATTTCCGCCATTAAGACTTCTTCTTTTTTGTTTTGCGTTTCTTTTTGACAGGCTTCTTAAGTCCGTAATTCATAAAAATCGTCAAAATAAGGGGGTGCTAGAGTACCTGAGTATCAGGTTTCTTTCGTTACAGAGAGATCTGAGATGCTTAAATATTCAAATATTCAAATATGATATAAGATACAAGCAATCAAACGGCTCGTCAAGAAAAAGAATTCTTTACACTAACTCTTTACATAGAACTCTGTACGTTGTGTTCTCGGCATTGGCATGGATGGAG
>Ga0315331_10004924_pt1 | contig 10055 bp, 9 predicted proteins | sample M160m34915metaG_FD_203456 | JGI IMG/M metagenome (GOLD analysis project Ga0315331, IMG submission 203456) | Ammonia-oxidizing marine archaeal communities from Monterey Bay, California, United States - M1 60m 34915 | ecosystem: Environmental > Aquatic > Marine > Intertidal zone | place: USA... | reverse complement strand
TGTCACACTGTGGGGCTGGGTGCTCGAGTACAGGGAATGAGAAATTATCTTTTGTGTTCATTCTCTGTCTCTTCCCAAATTTCTTCTATCCATTTTTTTATTGTCAACGCTTCTTCCCACCTGTCTGATAACTCCAGTTGATTTGCGTCCGTTATTGCATAGCTTGTTGGCGGCCCTAGCTCGCATAAAAACCTCGCTGTTGAGCCTTGTTTTTGGCGCTTTTGCCATTGCTCAATGCCATACCGCCACCATCCTTTAAAAATCTCTACCCATTCTTTGTGCTGAGGAAAGCTTAACTGGACCTGAATCTGACCTCTCGAGGCAACCCTGCCCTGAAAGCAATCCGATCGATTAAGTATTGTTTGAATATACTCTTGATCTTGTTTGCTTATGGGTGTCCACATCTCTCTATCCACTACAAAATGAGACAAGTCTGCAGTTAGTCTCATTTCTGGAACTTCTTCAATCAATTGAAGCGTGAAGTACAGGTCGTTCAGCAGGCTGTCTCTGTGGGTTTCAAACAGTATTTTAACCCCTTCTTTGTCGGCCTCTTCCATCCAATCATAAACCAACGGAATGGCTTCTTTGTAGTCAATCGGCTTAACGCCGCCAATGATGTTTACAAAACAAGCGTCAAACTCTTTGGCCAGTCTCAACAATGGCAAAAGATCTTCTTTAGAGTAAGGAAAAGCATTGACCATACACCCTAAATCATTCTCAATAAAATGGTGTTTTTTTCTCTGGAACGCCTCTATCTCGTGTGCTGCTAAATCAATCGTTGCTCCAGCAAAGCCGCCGATTTTTATTTTTTTAAAGTTGTGCTCATCTGAGGGCTCCTCCTTGGTGGGGTGTCTTTGCTCCATTCCCCAGAGGGACTGATAAACCTCAAGCTTATGCATTCAGATACTCCTTAACCCCTGTTTCAGCGAGAATCTCTTCCAACTCCTGGTTTTGCGAAACCGCTTCATAGTGCTCCATCAGCAGTTTGAATGATTTCATATGAAACTTTTGAACAGAAGTTACTTTGTGCTCAAAGGGTCTTCCGTTTAGTATTATTGAAACCTTGTCTTCATTGTTTTTAACTGCGTCATTGTTTGCCGTGACCCATGGCAAAAAAGTTTCCGCAATCTCTTCCTTTATCAGGGGCAAAAGTGTTGGTTTTAGCTCGTTCCATGTTTCAAAGTCGCCCTTTTCTTCTGGGTCTATCATCCTTTCGATCCAGTCATTTAATTTTGGTGCGTGCTTTTGAATAAACTGATGTCCAGTGACGTCATTATTGAGATTATAAATGTGTCCCCACAATGCAAAATCCGCAATAGACGGCCTCTTGCCAAAAATATATGGTCTTGTCTCTAGGTGCTTATTAAGTAGTCCTATTAAATTTTTGAATGATTCTTCTATTGATATTCCGGTTACATCATTTGATCCAATCACCCAAAGCCTTTTTGACATCCTTGCCTTAAAAGCGCTGGCAGCTTTGTTTAAGAAATATGCTCTCAGCCAAATAATTTGCTGGATTGTTTCAGGCACAAAAAGTTTTGCAAACCTTTTTCCAGCGGCGTCCAGGTTCTCTTCGTAATGCCACCGATAATGGCACATATGCTTTACGGCCCATTCGTCTGCATATTCTTCCATCAGCCTTGATAAAAATGACAACGCCGGCTCTTCGGGAACAACTGGTCTGTTTTTAAATTTTTCTTCCATTTTTAGAATGATGGGCGTTGAGTCTTGGAGCACTCCTCCATCTGGGCAATGAACCAATGGGATGATTTGAACTTTTGCCAGTTTGTTGAATGCTTTTTGGTTTTTTAGGTTTCTTTCAATCCATTCGTGCTCAATTTTTTTATACCTAAAGTAGGATCTTACTTTTACAGAATAGGGTGACAGTTCGTTGCCATAGATTGAGTATTTTTCTGTCACTTATTTTCCTTGAATAAGCTTTTTGCTAAAAAAAACATTATAGGGGTTAGCTTGGTCTCGCTCTCTTCTTTATCTTTAAAATAACTATTCCAAACAAATACATAGTCGTAAACTGGGTTAACAATTATTCCTTGTCCCGCCCAACCGCCTTTGTAAAGCGTTCCATCCTCAAACACCATGTCCCACTGATAAATACTATGTTTTGCGCCTTGCGGAAGATGCTTGCCTAATAGTTCTGGTCTGCCTTCGTTTAATAGTTTTTCAATGTGTTTCTTGCTGATAATAGGTGTCTCACTGACTGTTTTATAGCTTGGCGTAAACAGCAAACCAAATTTAGCCAAGTCTATTGGTCTCGCAAGAAGTCCTCCATGCATGACTGGAACCCCAAACCTTGGGGCAAAAAAAGATGCGTCAGCCTCGGCACCAATTTTGGACCATATCATTTGGCTCACCGCCTCATGAAGCTGAAGCCCAGTGACCTTTTCAACCAACCACCCTAAAACAAACGTATTGATTCCTGAATAATCATACTGTGCGCCCTGTTCTGCGAAACTGCCCACCCTCAGATTAGAAACGTATTCATATGGATTGTCTGGTGAGCTTTCGTCCCAATACCCATCTCCAATTGCAGCCGAGTAAACATAATAACACGCCGACTTGTCCACATATTCTTCCGGGCAGTTAAGGCCTGTAGCCATATCTAGTATGTTTATGATTTTTATACCTTGAAAATCAGAGTCTGCCAATTCTGGGATATAGTGCTCAATGGCTTGTTCTGTATCTATCTTGCCTTCTGTCTCTAATATGCCCACCAATGATGAAACCATGACTTTTGTAACCGACCAGTGAACAGGCTTCTCGTATGGTTTCATTCTAGGATATCGCTCGTAGATAACCTTGCCTTTATGTAGCACAAGGAGTGATATTGCCGTTGATCCATCGCTGTCTAAAAATGAGTTCAACTCCAGGTTTCCGAGTTTTGTGGGAACTTTTATAGCGCCAATTTGGCTGTTTATTTCTCGCTCGAGAAGCTGCACCTGGCCTTCGCGGTGAACCGTGACTGTTGGGAAAATGGTATGAAGGTTTTTAAAGCTCCAAAGCATGGTTTCCCCATTTTTAGTCCACCAGATATCATTTTCTGGTAGGGCTTTAATCTGTTTTCTTGAATAATCTGCAGCGGGGGTTGCACAGCTTATGTCAAGGGTGGTTGAAAAAAACACTAGTGCCGAGATTATTTGGATTAAGGCTGGCTTTAACACTTCAGCTCTTTAGGACCGAATAATCTTTTCTGTTCTAAAAAAAACAAAAAAGAACCACGTTGAGAGCGCTGAAAGCAAATGCCATGCTGCATGTGGCTGGAACCATGAGTCTGGGTAACACAATAAATCTGACCACTGGTTAAGCCATATTGTAAATGCTGTAATATAGGTCAGCATGCCCAGATAAAACCAGGGAGTATATGTTCTTTCTGTGTCGGGTGCTCGCTTTGAAAAAATTGCTGGTACCCAGAAAAGGATCGTCCACCAATATGTTTTGGGGTCTTGAAGAATTTCCGTTGGCAGAATTCCAAAAACGGCCGCAACAACAAAACCCACAAAGCCTGAGGCCAGCCTGAATGTTGGCGACCAAAACTTATGTAGGCACTCGGAGATAACCCATAACCCTATTGATAAGCCAAAAAGATCTAGGCCAATGCCCAGCCCGTCCCCAAAAACCCATCGGGTTATGGCATATATTGTAACCACTAGAATATAAACCATAACAAAGCGGTTTTCGCTCCAACCGCCCATGCACTTAAGATTATAAATCCAAGGAAAAACGATAAACATCACCATGCTCAAATTGTCTGCCCACTGTCCCCATTCAGTGTGAGTTCCGTGCATCAGCATCGATCCTGGGCCCAAATAAATGACTGCGGCAGCAAAAATACCGGATGTTTTGTTTATGCCATAAAACCTTTGGTTTTCTCTTGGTTTTTCATCGGATAAGACCTTAAACATAATAAGTCCCGAAACCATAAAACCAAGGTTGCTTAAGGCGTTGGCGGGCTCTCTAAAAATTCCATCGACTATTCTTTCGCACCATCTTGAAACCTCTCCGAATGCGTAGCCCGGCTCGATTGAAAGCGTCAAACCCATTGATGCGAGAACAATATAGCAAAACAAGAAAGCGATACTGATAACAAACGCAGTATGGAATGGGTTTAATTTAAAACTACTCATTTATCTCTCCAAGTTTTGCGATTGGGAAGTCAACCAAAGGAATCGAAACTGTTTTTTCTTCTGTAAAGAGGTTTCTGCTCCACTCGCCGCCATCTCTCCCAATGCCAGAGTTTTTATAGCCTCCAAAGGGTGCTCTAAGCTCTCTCATTAATGGTGTGTTAACCCACACAACGCCGGCTCTGATATCGGCCTGAGCTCTCATGATTTTTCTAATATCTGTGGACCAAACATAAGAGACAAGGCCAAATTCACTGTCGTTGGCTATCTCTAATGCTTCATCAATGCCATCAAACTCGAGGATTGTTGCAAAAGGGCCAAAAATCTCCTCTTGGCAAATTATGTTTTGGTTGTCGCTTGCTTCCACAACGGTGGGCTCAAAATAATAGCCACGCTTAAGCGACTCTACTCGCTTTCCACCGCATAGGATTTTGGTGTCCTTAGATTGTTCTGCCTTCTCAGAAAAAGACATAACCTTTTCAATCTGGTCTTTTGATATAAGAGGGCCAATTTCTGTCTTTGGGTCAAAAGGGTCTCCAACCCTTAGGCTTTGAACCCTTTCTACAAATCTCTTTTTAAACTCTTTAGCGATAGGCCTCTCTACAAGAATCCTGGATCCAGCTAAGCATTGCTGGCCGTTATTTGAAAAAATAGCCAACATAGCGGCGTCGAGAGCGCGCTCAAAATCAGCGTCTGAAAATATTATGTTCGCCGACTTGCCGCCAAGTTCGGTGAGAATCTTTTTAAGTGTTTTTCCTGACTCTGAGCCGATCTGCCTTCCGGTCTCTGTACCTCCTGTAAAAGCAATTACATCAATGTTATCTTCTTGTGTCATGGCAGCACCTGTAATGTTTCCGCGGCCATTGACCATATTCACAACGCCGTCTGGTAGTCCTGCTTTTCTTAGTAGGTTCATAAATGGCACAAACCCAAGCGGTGTTAGCTCAGAGGGTTTTAATACACAGCTGTTGCCAAATGCTATTGCTCCTGCAACTTTCATCGTTGCCAATGCCATGGGTGCGTTCCATGGAGCAATCAGTCCAGCAACGCCAACGGGCTCTCTCCGCACATAAGTAATGTAGTCTGGGTTTTGATCAAAAACCGGGCTGGAGACTTGTGAAATAAACTCTGCAAAAAACTCAAAGTTCATTGCGCTTCGCGGTATTTGTCTGCCGTAGGCTTGTGCTATAGGGGCTCCAGTATTTGCCACCTCCATTTCCGCAATTTCCTCTTTATTCTCCAGAATGAGTTCCTTAATCGACAGCAAAACGGTTTTTCTGTCGTCGACGCTTGCCTTTGACCATATACCGCTTTCAAATGTTTTTTTTGCGGTCTCTGCGGCTTCTTTTACCTCGTTGGCGTCTGCCTCATAAAGCACTGAAATCGTTCGTTCGTCTGCGGGGTGTTTGACGGGTATTTTTTGTTTGCTTTCATTGGGTTCAACCCAGTTTCCATTGATAAAGCTGGTTACTTTTTTTGGCGCCTTCTCATTAATGTTGTGTCGATTCATTTTAATTAAACCAGTCTCTCTGATTTTTTGGGCTTAAGCCTAAATAGGATAACCCAATTAACGTCATTGCATAGTTTGAAGAAACAATTTTTTTGCCTGTAGAGCCAAACTCAGAAATCAATCTCAATGAGGGCATGCCGGTGCCTGATATTAAAACTGCATCGCAATCTTCCTTCATTAAGCCCATAAGGCCTGGTCTCGCATCACTGGTCGATAGGTCATAGATTTTATAGGTGTCGTTGTCGCCAATCTCGACCCTCTCTGTCGCGACAATCTCTACTCCACGATCTGTCCAGTATTTTTCAGCATGCTCTTGAAGCCATATAGGATAAGGGGTTAAGATTCCAATTTTTTTTATGTTGTTTTCGATAAAGTATTGTTTAACTGCTTCAGCGGCAGTTGTTATTTGAGCGCCCCCAAGCATCTCGCTCGCTAGCCTTAAAACATTCTTTTCGGTTTTCTCGTCTGTCAGGTATGAGCTTGCGGTGCAACCAAAAAGAAGGCTGTCAACAGACAGTCCGGAGAACTGGCTTTTTATGGTCCCAGGAAGCGATATCAGATACTCAATTAACCTTGTTTTTGGATCACCGCTTTCGCTTAAAAGCCTCAGCGTACAATAATCGACATCGTTTGGCAGAATCCTTCTTACCTCTGCCTCTACGGTTGGGTTTGCTTGAGGCGTTGCCACGGCCAATCTTCCTTTCGTTGCATAGTCTTTCATATATTAATGTGTATAGCCTTCTGCTTCTCTTAACCCTTTAATCATGCTTGATTTCATTAAAAACTCTCTTGCGCTCTTTGGGTCGCTTGCTGTTTTTTTAAGCCTCGCTAGCTCGGCCTCTCTAAAATTTTTGTTTCTCTCTTGCATCCTTGATCTGTTTTTGTGTGCGTTTTTTAAGATTTCATTTTCAGCTATTTTTTGCCTTTGGTCACTATACAGGCTGAGTCTTGTTAGCGGGAATCCGCCTAAAAAAATGTCGTTTAGTCTTTTTGACAAACACCATCCGTCGTGGATTCCACCATTCATTCCCATACCTCCTGATGGGCTGTTTAAATGAGCGGCGTCCCCAGCAAAAACAACTCTTCCGTGGACATATTTATCTAATACTCTTTGGTGAATCTTATATGGTCTAACCTCTATGACCTTAAAGTCTTTTTGGCCTGGCACTATTCGGTTCAGCTTCTCATTGATGCTCTCTGGTGTGGTGGCCTGGTCGATGGTTTCACCAATGTCTGGGTATAACGAACAACGCCAAATACCCGGCAGCCTTAGTAGCGAGTATGTTCCCCAGTTACTCCACACATAGTTCACGTTTGAAAGGCCATTAATGTGTTCATGAAAAGGGAATTTGGTTGCCGCTAGTATTGTTGTTTCTGGATATGTCCGACCTTTAAACTCGAGCCCCATGATTTTTCTCACTTTACTGCTCCCGCCGTCTGCCGCGATCAAGATTGGCGCTTCAATTGTTTGTTTTGTTTCGTTTTTATTTGTGACGGATATTTCAACAGCCTCTTTTTTTTGGGCAAGGTCATTGAGTTGGTGTCCCATTCTCAGGTCAATGTTTTCGTCCATTTCTGCCTTTTTTGTTGCAATTCTGCAGAGTTCTTTTTGCTCCACCTGAAGTCTAAAGGGGTATTTTGTATCTTGTTCAATGTGGTCCATATCAAATACTGCTTTCTCGCCTGTCTCATGGACCCTGAATTGCCAGTGTTTGGTTTCTAAACCAATTGATATCAGTTCCTCAGCAATGCCAAGCTCGTCCAGCATTTCAATTGTCGGGGGATGAAAGGTGCTTGCTCTCAACTCATCCTGAATTGCTTTGTTTTTCTCGATGATTATTGATCTCATGCCAAGCTGGCTTAACCTTAAGGCTGTGATCAAGCCGACAGGTCCTGCGCCAATAATTACAATGGGTTCCATCTTTATCATAAGGCTATAAAGCTATTACTTTATATATTTTTTTGTGTTCGCCTTGCCCAGTTCCACGCCCCACTGATCAAATGCATTTATATTCCACAAAAGGCTATTTAGTATGGTTTTGTTTTCCCATGTTGCAATGAGGTTGCCCATTGTTCTTGGTGAGATATTTTTCATGTCTATTGTTGTAAAGCGCCTTTTGTTAACTTGTTTGTGTGCCGGCTCACTTGTATCTGAGCCCCTTGATAGGCTGTGGGTTTGGCCCAGATATTGGGCTGTATTGAGTTTGTTTTCATGTTCTCTTGAGGCCAAAAAATATAGGTTCATGTCTTTTGTTCCTTGGAAAATTTGTTGATAAAAAGAGTGTTGGGAAACCGGTCCGTATCCGCCCCAAACTATTGGGTTTGTTTGATAATCTATGCTTCTTCCGTTTTGATCCACTTGTTTGCCATTGGATTCCATCTCAAGTTGTTGTGCGTATCTATAAAACCCCCTCAATGGCCAATCATATGAAAGTATTGCGCTTGTTTCGTTACCCAAAATATTGTTGTGAAAAATATCTTGTGCAGACATATATATGCTGCCGATGTCCTCTAGAGATCTGGAATTAAGTACGTTTTCATCTGCCTCGTTTCCGCCCAAATTAAATTCCTTGGTTGCTTTTTCGCCCATCTGTATCAGCAAAAGAAGGTTGATCGGTGACCAAATTGAAAACCTTCCCCCTGTTGCGTCACTAAAAACCAATATGTTTTTGCTTGGCACCCCAATGGTTTCTGCGCCTGCCCTGTTTGATGTAATCGCATACGTGTCTTCCAGGTGCTTTTTTTTTGTCACGTCCTCAAAAGATCTCAGCGTCTCTATTGTGGAAAAAGACTTTGATGCCAGTATGAATCCACATTCCGCTAAGTTTAGTCCCTTTGTTTTTTGTTGTGCCTCAATCGGGTCGCTGCCCGTTATAAAAATAATTTTTTTGCTGGCCTTGTAACAGAGTGTTTGTTGTATAAGCTCTGGGCCTAACTGTGACCCACCTATGCCAAAAAAGATAATTGCCTCATACTTTTGTTTGTTGATGCGTTCGCCCAATTCGGTCATGCTTTTTTGTGCTTCTATAGCCCAGCGCTTTCTCAGGGTTTCTTTTTTTCTATACTCAAAGTGGTCGACCGCTCTGCTTTCTGTTTTATTTACCTCTTTCCCTGAATAGATTTCCGCGAACCGCTCAATGATTTTTTGCTTTTCTGCTTGCTCAATAAATGCTTCGAGAAATTCTTGAGAAAACTTCTGGTGGCTAAAATCAATGGTGAGCCCCCCGATTTTTTTTATGGGTGTTGCGTTGCCTGGAGCGGCATGCCTCCTGTTATTAATCATTTTCTCAAATGTTGTCATCTTGGTTTTTATTTTTTTGGTTTTATTGTTAGTTTAATCTTTTCTATAAGCTCAGGGCCCAACAATGCGCTTCCAGTCACAAATGTAACCCAGCTTATGCCGTACAGCATGGCTCCAATTCCAACTTTTTCTGCAGCCGTCCATTCGTTGCCTGCAGCAACAAAGATCATTATGCCGTAAATAACCCAAGACCCAAAAAAGAGCGCTGCTCCGATGGTCTTTCTCACCTTAGCCTCCAGTCTTTAAGTGTTGTTTGATTGTCTTCCATTGCCTCAGGGGTGATCGTGCTGTTTGCTTCGATTAGTTTTTTCCCCTGCATGAATGTTTTTTGGTCGTTAACGCACTCCAACGCCCTAAGCTTATTGTCTTTAAAATGGCATACTGAAAACTTGTGGTCGTTTTGACTGCCTCTAACCACTTTTGAGTCACAGCCTTGAGAGAGTCCTGCAATCTGGAGTTTTAGGTCGTATTGATCTGACCAAAACCATGGCACCGAACCGTAAACCGCTTTCTTTCCTGAAATTGAAGAAGAAACTATGGCTGCTTGGTCAATTGCGTTTTGAACAGACTCTAAGCGTTGCCGAAGCGCGTATCTTGAAAAATAATAGCTCGAACAATCGCCCGCTGCGTAAATGTTCTCGTTGCTGGTTTGGCAATTCTCGTCCACAAGAATGCCGTTTTCACATTCAATTTCTGCCTCGATCGCAATCTTGTTATTCGCCTGAACGCCTACCCCGATAACTACAAAGTCAGGGTTATCGATAGTGTTGTTTGTGAAGCTGATGTTTACGGATCTCTTTGTTGGCTCAATTTTTTTTGCGGCTGTTCCGAGTTTAAACTTGACGCCCATATTTTCATGGTAGTCTTGCAGGAAAGTTGCGATCTCTTTGCTTGCTGATCTTTTCATGATTCTTTCTTGAGCCTCAAATACCGTTGTGGCAAGGCTCATTTTTTTTGCCGAAGCCGCAACCTCCAATCCTATATATCCTCCACCAATGATTCCTATGCTTTTGCTTTCTTCAAGCTTTGCCTTCAAGGCCATGGCCTGCGAAATTGAGTTGAGATAAATTATTTTATTATCCTCTTTTGCAGTGATTTTATTAAG
>Ga0315331_10004923_pt1 | contig 10055 bp, 8 predicted proteins | sample M160m34915metaG_FD_203456 | JGI IMG/M metagenome (GOLD analysis project Ga0315331, IMG submission 203456) | Ammonia-oxidizing marine archaeal communities from Monterey Bay, California, United States - M1 60m 34915 | ecosystem: Environmental > Aquatic > Marine > Intertidal zone | place: USA... | reverse complement strand
CAGCTGGCTGGTGATCAACTTCCAGCCCTTGTTCTCGCCACCCACCAGGTAACGGGCGGGCACCCGCACGTCGTCGAAGAAGGTCGAATTGATGTTGTGATCCGACAGCAAGTGCATCGGCTCGACCTTGATGCCAGGCGTCTGCATGTCGACCACGAGCATCGAGATGCCGGCGTGCTTCGCCGCGTCCTGGTCCGTCCGCGCCGCGAGCCAGATGTAGTCCGCGTCGCCGGCGACGGAGGTGTAGACTTTTTGACCGTTGATGACGTAGTCATCTCCGTCGCGGTCCGCCCGGGTCTTGAGCGCCGCCAGGTCCGTGCCGGCCCCGGGCTCGGTGTACCCGATACAGAAGAGGATCTCGCCCGCGGTGATCTTCGGGAGCAGCTCCGCCTTCAGTTCATCGCTGGCGTGGTTGTAAAGGGTTGGCCCGACGGTGTTGATCGTCAACAACGGGACCGGCGAACCACAGCGCATCGACTCGTCGAAGAAGATGAACTGCTCGATCTGCGAACGCCCCTGGCCGCCGTACTCCTCCGGCCACCCGATCCCCAGCCAGCCGTCCTGCCCCATCTTGCGGATCACCTGACGGTGAACCGGGCCGCAGCCGGCCTCCTCGTGGAGCGCTTCGCGGACCTCGTCGGTCAAGAGGTCCGCGTAGTAAGCGCGAAGTTCGCTCCTCAACGCCTGCTGCTCTTCGTCGAGCCCGATGTACATCCTGACCTCCCGGCGGTTTCATGCACAGAGAGACTGGGTGTACCCGAAACGGGGCTCGACAGCCACGCCCCGTCACAAGAGAGCCTGCTCAGCTCTGGAAGCCCAGCGCGCGGTCGGCCTCGTCGGCGTCGAAGTCCTCGAACTGCAGGATGCCGAGCTCCCCGAACGCGTTGCGAACCCGCGGAGTGAGGAGCCCGAGCCGCTTCAGGTTGGGTACCACGCGCTGGAAGATCATCGTGCGGAACTGCTTGCCCATCGGCGATTGGAGCATGACCTGGCGCAACTCCTCCTCGTCCCAACCATAGAGCCGCGCGAGGTCGTCACCGACGAGGCGGTTCCGCATCAGCTCACTCGCGTAGATGATGAAGTCTTCGCGCTCGCGTAGCTCGTTGGCCGGCATATCCGTGTAGTAGTCACGCAGCGAGAGCATCCCAAAGGCGACGTGACGCGACTCGTCGCGCATGACGTACTTGAGGAGATCCTTGAGGAGCGGCTCCTGAGTCACCAGGTAGAGGTTCCCGAAGGCCCCCATCGCGAGCCCCTCGATCATGATCTGCATCGCCAGGTACTTGAAGTCCCAGCGCGAATCCATGATCGCGGCATCGAGCAGCTCCTTGAGGTGGACGTTGATCGGCCACTCCCACTCGAGCTTCTCATGGAGGTAGCGGCCGAAGACCTCGACATGGCGCGCCTCGTCCATGGTCTGCGTCCCGGCGTAGTACTTGGCGTCCATCCAGGGAACCGCGGCCGTCAGCTGTGACGCGATGATCAGCGCCCCCTGCTCGCCGTGCAAGAACTGCGAGAGCTGGAGGGCCAACTGCGCGTGGTTCAGGCGACTCCGCTCCTGCTCGTTCAGCTTCTCGAACGGCGCCCAGCCTTCGAGCGGGTTGAGGCCCACCGGGAGGATGTTGCTCTCGGGTTCGACCTGGGTATCCCAAGCCAGCTGGGTCGTCGAGTTCCACTGGTCTCGCTTGGCCTTCTCGTAGAGATCCCGGAGCCCTTCCTTTACGGACCCGTAGTTCCAGACGTAGTTCGTGTCGAACGAGGTCAGGATCGTCTCGAGCTCCTGATCGAGTTCATCCAGGCTGTTCACGGCGGCTGACGACATGGGGTTCCTCCGAGAGTGGGCGTCAAAAGGTCCCTGCGGACCCAACGGAACGGTATGAGCCTGCCTGGAGCACGTCAACAGAAATCGACGTCGAGTTCGTATTTTAACGAAATTCCTTTCATTTCCAGTAGACTCTGAGTCATGGCACCCGTGGAGAAGACGAGAGAGCCCGAGCCGACCCGCAGCGTCCGGGTTCCGCAACAGGCGCGGAGTCGGCGGACCCGCGAGCGGGTCCTGGAGGCCGCCGTCTCCTGCTTCGAGGACCGGGGCTACGACGAGACGACGACCGCGATGATCGCGAACCGCGCGGGGATCGGCGTCGGGACGCTCTACGGCTACTTCCGCGACAAGCGCGAGTTGCTCCTCGAGTTGCTGGGGCAGTTCAGCGACCAGCTGGTCGAGGTGGTGATCTCCGGCCTGGATGTGGAGCAGTGGGACGGCGAAGACCCGGCGGAGCACGCCCGCCAGCTGATCGACACGGTATTCCACATGCAGACGCTGCGACCGGGTATCCAGCGCGTGCTCTGGGAGCAGTACTTCAAGGACTCCGACTTCCACGAGCCGATGGAGACCGTCCGTGAGCGCGTGCGCGAGGCGGTCGAACGATTCGCGCGGGCCATCGACCCCGAGCAGCTGCGTGAGGAGCTCGACCTCCGAGCCGCTTCTCTCACGATCGTCAACGCCGTCCAGTGGAACGCGATCCACGCGTTCATGCATGGGACGCCCGAGCAGATCGACGCCGCGGCCGCGACGACAGCGGACATGGTCGCCCGGTATCTATTTCGAGACTGACCTCCCCCACCCATCTCACACGGGCCGCACATAGAGCCACGAAGCACTGGAACCCGACCGACGCGCGGGTCTATGCTGCTCCCCGCAATCCGCTAGACCCGCCGCAGGAGGAACGTCACGATGCCCATGCCCAACGACATCCCGATCATCGATCTCGGGGTCGGCTTTCCCTACACGAACGTCGAGGAGAAGAAGGCCGCGTACGCCTTCATGAAGCCGCTCTACAAGGACCGGGAATCGCTGGACCAGATGGAGTTCCCGGCCGAGTACATGTTCAAGAACGCGCCCGATGTCGTCGACGCGTCCGTCGACCCCATCGAGTTCACCGTCGCGGAGATGGACAAATACGGCATCGAGCGCGCGATGACGAGCCCGTCCGAGAGCGGGATCGAGGCCGCCAAGCGCTACCCCGGACGCTTCTTCTTCACGCTCGAGGTGCAACCCAACGAGGGCATGGAGTGCCTGCGCAAGATGGAGGAGGCCAAGGCGGAGCACGACATCAAGGCCATCGGCTGCTTCCCCAGCGGACAGCACCCACAGGTCCCGATCAACGATCCGAAGATGTACCCGATCTACATGAAGTGCGTGGAGCTCGACATCCCGATCTTCATCAACGCCGGGATCGTCGGGCCGCGTATGCCCAGCTACCCGCAGCACGTCGAGCACCTGGACATCGTCTGTTACGACTTCCCCGAGCTGCGGATCGTCACGCGACACGGGACCGAACCCTGGGAGAAGCTCGCGTGGAAGCTCATGCTGAAGTGGCCCAACCTCCACTACTGCACCAGCGCCTTCGCGCCCAAGCACTACCCGAAGGAGATCATCAACTTCGCGAACACCCGCGGCGCGGACAAGCTGCTCTATTGCGGCTACTTCCCGGCGGGGATCTCGATCGAGCGCCAGATGCGGGAGATGAAGGACGTCCCCTTCCGCGACCACGTCTGGGAGAAGTTCCTGCGTGGCAACGCGATGCGCGTGCTCAAGCTCGACGAGTGAGCGGCTCCCTTGAAAACGAAAAAGGCCCGCGCCCGGAGATCCGAGCGCGGGCCTTTGACTTTCGTGACCGCTCCTAGAAGCTAGGCGACGGCTCCGAGGCCACCAGCCACATCGCGAAGTAGTTCGCGGCGCCGCCGTAGGCGTGGCCCATGGCGACCTTCGCGCCATCGACCTGGTACTCCCCCGCGGTGCCGCGGACCTGGTTCGCCGCCTCGAGGCAACGGATCATGCCGGAGGCCCCGATCGGGTTCGAGGAGAGCACCCCGCCGGACATGTTAACCGGGAAGTCACCGTTGATCTCGGTGGCTCCCTCATCGGTCATCTTCCAACCGTCGCCCTCTTCCGTGATCAAGTGCCCTTCGAGCCACATGGGCTCATACCAGCTAAAAGGCACGTAGATCTCCGCGCAGTCGATCTGCTTGCGGGGGTTGGTGATCCCCGCCTCCTTGTAGAGAGCCGCTGCGCAGTCCACACCCGCCTTCACCATCACGGTGTCCCGCCCGGGGAACATCGTGAACTCGGTGCGCTTCTGGTGCGCGATCACCCACGCCGCCGGGCGCCCGGACCGTTCGACCCCGGCCTTGTTCGTCAGCACGAGCGCCGCGGCGCCGTCCGACGAGGGGCAGGACTCGAGGAACCGGAGCGGGTCCCAGAGCATGGGCGACTCCTTGACCTTCTCGATCGAGATGTCATGGAGTTGGAGGTGCGCGTTCGGGTTGCGCAGCGCGTTGAGGCGGTCCTTCACCGCCACCTTCCACCCGATGTGCTCGGGGGCGTCGGTCTTGGTGATGTAATTGCGGATCCAGGGAGCGAACGATCCACCCGCCCCCTGACTGCCGCTTCGACCCCCGCCAAGCGCCCACGTCGCGTTGCCCTCCGACTGCTTCTCATACGTCACGGTCAACACCGTGTCGTAGATGCCGCTCTCGACGAGCAACGCCGCCGAGATCGCCGTCGAGGCCCCGACTGAGCCCGCCGTGTGGACGCGGTGGATCGGCTTCCCGATCGCGCCGAGACCATCCGCCAACGAGAGCTCCGGCATCATGACGCCCTCGAGCGCGTCAGGCGCCTTACCGAGGACGATCGCGTCGACGTCATCCCATTCCAGCCCGGCATCGTCGAGCGCGTTCTGCGCCGCCCAGCGCACCAGACCGTCCAGCGAGACATCGAGCTTCTTGTAGTACTTGGTCTGGCCAATACCGATGACCGCACATTGCTGACGCGCCATCAGGCACCTCCTTCCAGCACACAGAGCAGGTTCTGCTGCAACGCCGCGCCGCTCGCCGCGTGGGCAAGACCGCGCTGGCCCTGCCCTTCGCGGATCTGCCGCGCAACCTCAGCAACCCGCGCGAGGCCGGTCGCCATCACGGGGTGGCCGCAGAGCGGACCCCCCGACTTGTTGATCGTGCAGTCGTCCGAGAGCCCGAGCGACTGCCTCAGCACCACCTCTTCCGGGCTGTAGCGGACGCACAGCTCCGCCAGGTCGAACGAGGCACCGTCGATCCCGAGCGACTCCGCTGCGATCCGTGACGAGACCGAGTCGGTGAGGTCGCGCAACGCCGGGTTGTTCGACTCCATCCGGTGATCAATGCCCTTGATCCAGATCGGCTTGTCGCACAACTCACGCGCCTTGTCGGCCCGCGCGATCAACACCGCTGAGGCCCCATCCGTGATCGGCGGGAGGTCATGCTCGCGGAGGGGCTGCGCGAAGTACGGCTCCTTGAGGAGATCCTCGACGGAGACGTCCTTCTTCACCTGCGCGAACGGGTTGTCGAGGGCATCACGCCGGGAGCGCGACACCACCTGGGCAAAGTCCTCTTCCGTGGCCTTGCCGGCGTCCACCAGCGCAGCTGCCTGCAACCCCGCGAGCGACACCGGGTCGATCCCCAGCGGCGCCCCGTAGTAGGGGTTCATCTGCAGCGGGAAGATCTCGCGCGGCGTACCCGGCGAGCTCTTGCCCGACCCCACGACGAGGCAGGTGTCGATGTCGCCCATCTGGAGGCGAACCCAGCCCTCGAACAGGGCCCACGCCCCGTCCATCTCGACGTGCGACTCGTACACCGGCGGCCACGCGCCGTAGCCGTCGACGTTCTGGACGAACGCGAACGGCAGACCCGACAGATAATCGCAGCTCGCCGCCATGGTGAAGTCAATGGAATGCCGGTCGATCTTCACCTCATCGAGGATCTGATTGACCAGCGACATGATCATCTTCGGTTCGGCCTCGGGGTACGCGCGATAACAGGGCGTCTGTGCGTACGCGACGATGGCCACTTCTTCGCTAGGTGCATTCGCCATTAGAACACGTGCTCCGAAAACTTCTCGAAGGGGACGTCCGGCTCGTCGATCGGCTCCCACCGTTCGAGGCAAGCGCCGGTTCCACCCCAGCGGTTATCGATCTCCGAGGTGTCTCGCTCCGCCTCGGACTTCCAGATCGCCTTCACGCGCATCCCCGCACGAAACTCGTCAACCGGGATGTCACGGATGTCCTGCTGGCCCAGCACCTGATCGGAGCCGTCCAAAAGGATGGAGCAGCGAATGTACGGCTCAGTCTCCTCCTGGCCGTAATACTGCACCGGGGTGATGATCGTATAGGCACAGACTGTGCCCGTCTGCTGGACCTCGACCTCATGGCTCTCGTCCATCGGGACGCGCTCGATGTGGTCATACCCCTTGCTGGGGATGTAGACCTTCCCGCTCACCGGGCTCTTCCCACCAATGAACTTGCCCTGCTTGAGCCCTTCGATGAAGCGCAGCCGCTGCGGCGCCATGATCTCCTCGAAGTCGATGGAGATCAGGTGCTCCGTCATCTCCACCTCGCCCGGGCCGGGCTCGATGTACTGATCGGTCGCGTCGGCCTCAAGGACGAAGTAGACATCCGTGATCGCGTTCGTCCGCTCTTCGCGGTACTGCGCCTTCACACGGGTGCCTGGCTTCACAGCGTCCGGCCCGCTCGCCTGAACGGCGTGCAGGAGGGGGGTGTCGCAACCGTCGAGCTCGATGAGCGCAAACGCAAACGGTTCCTGAAAAGGATGCTTGCGCGTCGGTTGAGAGATCCAAGTTGCCGTCTTCACGGTACCGCCCGGACCGACCTCGACATAGTCGGGGTCCTCGATGGTCTTGTTGGTCTCGGGGTCCCACTCGACCGGCGGGCAGATCACCTTCCCGCCAGTCCGGACCCCGATGAGCTTGCCGTCACGCAAATTGGTGAGGAAGCGACCAACCACCGGTCCGGTCGTCCGCGTATACGGATATTCCAGAGTATAGGTAGTGGTTTTCAGCGACATGACTGAACATGCTAGACGCCTTCCTAGGAAGTGGGAAGAGAGAACACCACCGTTTCACCGCATTGTCTCCTCCAGGTAGAATCTCTACAGGGGTGGCACGCGACGCCGGCCTGCACAGACAAAGAAGGAGGACGACGAATGGCCTCGACAGCGCCGACCGGCAAGGCCGCGACCCAGGAGCGAATCCTCGCTGCCGCGACCGCCCTCTTCGTCGAGCAGGGCTACGACCAGACCACCGTCCAGGAGGTCGCGACCCGCGCCGGGGTCAGCCGGGCCACCGTCTTCTGGCACTTCAGCGAGAAGGCGGCCCTGTTCCGGGAGTCGTTCTCGCGCCTGTTGCAGCCCTTCCGGGAGTCTGTGGAGCGGGACCCAGGCAGCTTCGAGCCCGCCAAGCGGCTCGAGGAGCTCATGGAGATGTCCGAGCGCTTCGCGATCGACCACCGTGCCGAGATCGCCGCGTTCGTCCGCTGGGCCTTCGAACTCCCGGCCTTCCGAGAGACCGTCGTCACGGCGCTCATCGACCTCAACCGGCGGTTCTCGGGCGCGATCACCCAGGCCGTCGCCGAGCTGGCCCCCCCCGGCCTCGACCCCCAGCGGCTGGCCACCGGCATCATGCTCGCCTTCGACGGGAACCTGCTGCTCTCGTTCTTCGACCCCGCACCCCAAAACGTGGAAGAGCGCCGGGCCGCCGTTCACGAGCTCACGCGGCTCGTCCAAAGAGCCGATGGACTCCAGGAGCCCGGGGACACCGCGGAATAGCCGAAATGGCTGATCTGCTATCGTTCCGGGTCTGGGGGCGATCGGCTTCGACGGGTGGTCGAAGGCCGGCGCTGCGTGTCGAGGTCGTCACATCCCTCGTGAAACAGGTGGCAAGTTGGTAGTTTTAATTGCCGACGATAATTACGCACTCGCTGCCTAGCTAACCCCTAGGAACTAGCGACAGCCGTCCGTGACGCCTTCTAGCGGGTCGCGGCTGTCATCAGAAGGCTGGCTCGCGGATCGCTGACAGGCCGTACCCAAGAGCGAGAAATATGTCTGTATAGGGTGTCGCTGCTCTCGTCTCTTCGACTGGCTCACCCGAAATTGAGCGGAGACTACACACGTAGACGCGTCTGCTAGAAGCTATTCGGACGCGGGTTCGATTCCCGCCGCCTCCACCATTTCCCTGCACGCGGAAGAAGCCGCGAACGAACTCCCAATCAGCCACTCTCGATCGTCCGACTAGTGAACGCCCATTCACACTTTGGGCCGGCGAGTCCTCGAGCAACCAGAAGGCTGGCACGACTCTCGCAGTGCAACTGAGCCAACATGGGGTCGGTACCTCCTTTCAGCTCGACCGACGAGAGCGTTTCAAACCGAGTGCGGATTGCGCACGAAGTTCCCGGACCGGATCCCGAGTACGCCCCACGCGCGCCAACCGACACGCTGCTCTACAGCGTGCTCTATCAGGAACTCGAACCCTTCCTCCAACGGGCAAACGAGCGCGGCCAACCCGCCCCCCGCTTCGTCGAGCAGACCCTGCGTGCTTATCTCCGCTGCGGAGTCCTCGCTCACGGTTTCCTCAGGCTCCACTGCGACGCCTGCAAACTCGACCGGCTCGTCCCCTTCTCGTGCAAGCGCCGCGGCGTTTGTCCCTCTTGCCAGGGCCGCACCATGGCCGACACCGCAGCCCACCTCGTCGACCGCGTACTCCCCCACGTCCCCATCCGGCAGTGGGTCCTGACCCTCCCCTACCCTCTTCGGTACCGCTGCGCCTACGACGCCCAGCTCACATCCGATGTCTTGCGCACCTTCGTCCGAGCGCTCTTCGCCGGCATTCGCCGCCGCGCGCGGCGCGACCTGCCCCCACAAGCCTCCCGGCCCAACCCGTGTGGGGCCGTCTCCTTCCTCCAACGCTTCGGATCCGCGCTCAACTTGAACCTTCACTTCCACACCCTCGCGCTCGACGGAGCCTATCTCTACCAACCTTCCCCCCGAGCAACCCCTACCTTCGTTACCGCTCCACCCCCGACCGCGGAAGACGTCGCCCGCGTCCTCGCCGGGACGGCACGTCGCCTCAAGCGCCTACTCATCGCACGTGCCGAAAACAGCGAAGGAAGGCAAGACGCACTGGAGCGAGACGAGCCCCTGCTCGCGCTCCTCACACAAGCCTCCCTGCGAACTCGGATCGCTACCGGGCCCGAAGCCGGACACAAATGGAAACGACTGGGCGACCGTGTCGAACCCGCGGCCCAAGTCCCCGGCAGCCAGACCCGTAGCGCCGATGCCCACAAGGCCATCGCCCGGTACGGAGAGATGAGCCTCCACGCCGACGTCGCCGTCCCTGCCAACGACCGCAAGCGACTCGAGCGGCTATGCCGCTATGCCGCTCGCCCAGCACTTGCCCATGACCGCCTCGCTGCACACCCCGACGGCTCCTTGACCCTGCGCCTCAAGTCCCGTTGGCGAGACGGCACCACCCACATCGTGATGCAACCCCGAGACCTCATCGACCGGATCGTCCCGCTCATCCCTCCCCCGCGCGCACACCAGGTCCGCTATCACGGCATCCTCGCACCCGCCGCCAGCTTGCGGGACGCCGTCGTCCCCGCGTCGGTCCAGCCCGATTCCGAAGGCACAACCACCCAACTGCTGAGCGACACTGAACCGGCAGAGCCCGCACCCGCTGCAACCCACGACGCCATGAAGCCCCGACGAACACGCTGGGCCGCATTGCTCCAGCGCGTCTTCGCCGTCGATGCGCTCGCGTGTCCACGTTGCGGCGCCACCCTGCGCCTGCTCGCTGCCATCGAAGATCCGGCCGTGGCCCGCGCCATACTCGGCTGCCTAGCACTCCCCGCCCGGGCACCCCCTCCCGCAACCGGGCAGCCCACTGCCTCCCAGCCAGACCCGGACCCAGACCCGCCGTTCGAATTCGACCAGCGCACGGACTACGAAGAGACCTGAGCGCAGTCGAGGCTCCCCGAAACGCCCGGCCCAACGGCAACCCGAGATCCCGCCGGCCGAGCTGCGCCCGGCGACTGCTTCGCGACCCCACAGACCCTGCCCGCGCCGCACCGGCAACCGGCAGCCGCCATCTCTACCTTGAAATCGCCCGCCTACGGGGCACCCGCGGGGGCCGGCCATAGCATCGCTACTCCGGCATCACCCCAAAACCC
>Ga0315331_10004922_pt1 | contig 10055 bp, 4 predicted proteins | sample M160m34915metaG_FD_203456 | JGI IMG/M metagenome (GOLD analysis project Ga0315331, IMG submission 203456) | Ammonia-oxidizing marine archaeal communities from Monterey Bay, California, United States - M1 60m 34915 | ecosystem: Environmental > Aquatic > Marine > Intertidal zone | place: USA... | reverse complement strand
GGCTGCGCGTCGCTGAACGACAATCACTACTATGCTGGTCAAATTCCAGGCGGATACGACGCACCGCCAAATGCCAATCCGCTGACGATCGATTTCGCTCAGCTCAGCGGCACGGCGACGGATAGCGATGTCATCGCCAAAGGTGATGTTGTCAACGTCGAAATCGCCGCCAGCGTCAGCGCCAAAGACATTTTCAGCTACTCCGTGCGTGTTCGTGATGACGGGCAGGCCGATCTGCCGTTGATCGGGCCGGTCCCCATGGCCGGAATCAGTCTGGCCGACGCCGATGCGACGCTGACTCAATACTGTGTCGCACGGAACATTTTCCGAGCCCCCAAGGTGAACGTCACGATCCGCCGGCGAAAGACAAATCGCATCCTCGTCGTTGGAGCCGTCAAAGAACCCGGCGTCAAAGAAATTCCGGTCGCGGAAAGCGATCTGCTTTCGATCCTGTTTCACGCCGGAGGCCTGGCTGATGATGCAGGAGCCAACATTGAAATTCGAAACGTCCTGACGCGGGATGAAACGATGAACGAAGCCATCGCTGCGGATGGAAGCCGTGGCGGTATCAAGCAGACGGGGTATTCGTCGTCAAACTTTGCACCGCGATCCGTGAAGATTGACCTGGTCTCAGCAGCCCAGTCAGGATCGAACGATTACTTCGTCGGCGACCGAGGCGTCGTCGTCGTCGAGAAAACAGAGCCGAAAGCGGTCACTGTAACCGGCCTTGTCCGTAAACCTGGCCGAGTGGAATTTCGCAAAGGTGAAGATTTGCGACTGGTCGACGCGATTTCGCAGTCAGGCTACACGTCATCACAGGTTGCCAACAAAGTCTACGTGATTCGCCAGCCGACTCCCGAATCCAGGTCGATCGTGATCCAGGCGAGCCTTTCAAAAGCGAGCCACGATCCCGCCCACAATATTCGGCTGGCTCCAGGTGACATTGTGAAGGTTGAACACACTCCAGCGACGATTCTTCTGGAAGCTGCACAGTTCATCCGAGTCGGCGTCTCCAGCAGCCTGAATCCACTGTTCTGATCCTTAGAGTAAACAAGATTTTCGCGTGGCCTGTATCCACCAGAAGAGACACGACACATGAGCCTGGAAAGTGCACATCCAGAACACGCAGCCGTTGATGTGGTTTCATCCGCGCCAACGACCAGTCAGGTTAACGTCTTCGCGACGATCCTGCGATTCGTGCATCTAGTACGGCTTCGCAAGTTCACACTAATCTCGTGGCTGACCGTTTCGATCATCGGCGGAGCAATCTTCTACGCTGTCGCTCCGCGTCGCTACGACTCGAATGCGACGATATATGTGATCCGCGCCGAAGGGTCCGCCAAGTCAAACACCTCGATGGGTGACGAACAGGTCGATGTTCAAAAGATCATTGCGAACCACGTTCGAATTATTTCCAGCCCTGTCGTGCTCTCAGCAGCGCTACAGAAGATCGCTCCGGAAGATCGCATCGACCTGGATGGTGTGCGTGAGCAAAGCTGGCCCGAAGCGTTAGCGCAAAACCTTGTCGTGAACTACGAACGCAACTCCAGCATGATCGACCTGCGGTATCGCTCGCTTGATCCGAAGGCGGCCAAAGCGATTGTGACTGCGATTGTTGATGCTTATTTAGTCTTTGTGAACAAGACGACAAAAGAGGGTGCAGACAAAGATCTGACCAAACTTCTGGCTGATCGAGCCGAAATTTCGAAGCAGATAAAGGATAACAGCCAGAATCTGTTCATGCTGCGTGAAGATTATGGAAACATTATCACCACGGATTCGAACTCATCGGTCGACATTGGGGCTCAGAGAATCCTTGATCTGAATCAGGAACTGACGGTTGCTGAGAAAAAACGTCGTGAGGCAGAAGCATTTCAGTATGCGATTAATCGTGCGGTTACCAACAACGAAGACCTTTCGCAGTTTGCGGTACAGTCTTTAGATGGAATTGGTGCCGATTTGATGAGGCAGGAATTCAGTCCGTCTCAGCAGGACGCACTCTTGACCAACCGAATTATGGAGAAGTTAATTAAGGACGAAGCTGAACTGCGGGCTCTGGGGCAGATCTACCTGTCCAACCATCCCGAAATTCAGAATCTGAACAGTCAGATTGAAATTGCTCGAGCATGGCTCGGAAATTATGAGAACCAGAGGATGATTAAACTTAAGCAACTTAAGGATTCGCGACTGGCGACGACACTGACTGAACTGGCAAATCAACGAGTGCAACACACGCGTGAAAACGAACAGAGTATTCAGTCACAGTTGAGCATCGCTCGAAACTCGTTCGAGGAACATCGCGAAACGCGAATTCAGATTCAGCAACTGGAAACTGAAATTGTAACGCTGACCAGTTTTCAACAATCTACTGAAGAAGCAATCCAGGAATCTCAAAGGATGGGCAACAGCGGTCTGGAGACAACCCCGATTCGTTTCCCGCTGGTGGCTCGCATGGCCGCGACTCCGAAGTTGACGCTGGTGGCTGCTGCGTCACTGTTCACCGGACTGTTTTTTGGCCTGGCGACGATCTACATCATCGATGTTCTCGATGATCGCTTCCGTTCTCCAGAAGAACTCCAGATGCAGATCGGAGTTCCTGTTCTGGCCATGGTTCGACAGATGGACCCAACTGATGGATCTGGCGTCGATGCCATTCACACTCACGTGAAACCGAACGCCGTCGAAACCGAAGCGTTCCGATCATTGCGAACATCCATCGCATTCTCCGATGGCGAAACCAGACGCCTGATGGTCACGAGTTCGGAGCCGAGCGACGGTAAAACGACTGTGATGGCGAATCTTGCTGTAGCCTTTGCGCAAAGTGGAAAGCGAACGCTGCTTATCGACGCCGACATGCGCCGCCCTGGTATGTCGACGATGCTTGAAAAACGTGGACGAGAAGGGCTTTCTCGGGTGCTGCGTGATAACTCGCCGCTTGAAGATAGTGTCGCGGAAAACATCGTCAACAGCGTCGTCGACGGGCTTGACTTCATTCCATCGGGTACGCGACCAATCAACCCGGCTGAGTTATTGAGTAGTGACCGTTTCTCCGAGTTGCTCGCATGGGCAGAAACGATTTACGATCAGATCCTCGTCGATGCTCCACCAATTCTCGCCGTATCGGATCCATCCATCATTGGTCGTATGGTTGACGGTGTGGTGCTCGTGATTCGCCCTGACCAGAACCGTCGCAAGATGGTGATTCGCGCCGCGGATTCGCTAAATTGTGCTGATATTAATCTGCTCGGGATTGCTGTTAACCGAGTCTCCGGCAAGAACGGTGGAGACTACTACGGTTACGGTTATGGTTATGGTTATGGTTATGGTTATGGGTACGGCAAAGAAGGCTACGGCAACGAGAAGGACGATCTGGCTCCGCTTGAAGAAGCCGAAACACTGGCTATGCCTGTGAACGCGTCATACGACGACAATGACGAATCTCAGCCGGAAAGAATTGCGGCATGACCGGCAGACGATCGCTTCTGATCATCGACGCTGGATTGCTGCTGGGAGCGTTTGCCGTCCCATTCGCTTTCGGTGGACGACATTCGATTGGTGAGTTTCTACTTGTTTGCTCAGCCGTAGTTGCCGTCGGCGGCTGGATTCTTCATCAAATGACAAGCGAAGAATCTGTCTGGGTGAGGACTCGTGTCGAACCGTTGCTGCTGGCCGTTCTGGCCTTAGGACTGCTTCAGATCGTGCCATTGCCGCACTCGATTGTCAGCATTCTCTCGCCAGCAATGGACGACGTTTTGCCGCTGCGGTCAGCTTCAGCAGTGGAAGATGGCGTTTTCCATACTCCCTGGTCGCACCTTTCGATGAGCGTAAGCGAATCGGCACCGGGGCTGGCAATCGGTGTGGCTTATGTACTGATTTTCCTCGTTACGGTGCAAAGAATTCGAGACGTCGACGATGCATCGCGAGTGCTGAAGTTTGTCGCGTTGTCGGGCATCGCGATGACATTCTTCGCGTTCGTGCAATTACTATTTTCAAACGGTCTTTATTTCTGGTTTATCGATCTTCCTCAAGGCGTAGCAGACGATCGACTGAAAGGAGCGTTCCTCAATAAGAATCATTTTGCTCAGTTTGCGGCACTGTCGGTGGGTCCGCTGGTCTGGTGGTTGGGGATTTACACAGCGACTGGCAAGCGACAACGTTTCGAACGGTCTAGCCGAAAAAATTCACAATATTCGTCGCGTTTTTTTTCGACCGTTCTGCTATCTGCGGCGTTGGGAATGGTGATGACTGCTGTCGTAATCTCACGAGCGCGCGGTGCGTTCGTCGCGCTGTTGATTGCCTCGGCCGTGCTGGTCGTGATGCTCTTTTCAAAGTCACTGATCAATCGCAAACAGGTTGCCGCGTTGGTCGCCGCGACAGCGATGGCCGTTTTTCTTTTCGGAATCGTCGGGCACCGGGAACTCGCACGAGTGACCGAGCGGCTTCACGATTGGGACAGCAATGGACGCGTCGACGTATGGAAAGCAAACCTTGATGTCTTCAGAGAATTTCCTCTGGTCGGCACCGGCGTCGGAAGCCACGTTTACATTCATCAGAGGCATCTCGATCAGCCGTACAGCCTTGCCCGGTACACGCATGCAGAAAGCAGTTATCTGCAGATTGGTTCCGAAACCGGCGTGCTAGGTCTCATTCTGATGACGGCCTGCCTGGCGGTTGCCTTCTTCTGGTGCATCCGCGGAGTTCGGATCAGCCAGAACCGAACGGTGACGTTGGCGTTGTGCTGCGTCACGTGTTCGTTGCTGATTTCGTGCGTTCAGTCGGTCGCCGACTTTGTGTGGTACATCCCCGGCTGCATGGTTCCACTGATTCTTCAACTGGCCTGCGCGTGCCGGCTTTATCAGTTTGAAGCAGACAATCAGGAGACCTCCGAAACCAAACGAATCTGGCATCTACCGCGATCCAGCGTTGCAATAGCGACGCTGGTATTACTGCCGCTGGCTGGTTGGATGGTTTCTGAATGGGTGCCGCGGTTGCTCGCTGAACCGTCGTGGTCGAACTATCGAAAAGTCGTCCTGGCTGATTACACCGGGAAAGACATTGCAGGCAATGTTACCGGCAATGCCGAATCGAAAACTGCGACGTTGCAACAAATCATGCGAGACCTTCGCCACGCGGCGTTCAAGAATCCCAATGACGCTCGAATTCAGACGCGGTTAGCGGTTCAGTACGGACGAGTCTTTCACTTGTTGCAGGCCGAGTCCGACAACGCCTTACCCCTCAGCCAGATTCGAGATGCGGCTGAAACCGGAGGGTTTCAGACTCACGAAGAAATGTTGGGATGGCTGACCCGAGCGTTCGGTGACAATATAAAGTACGCCTTCGCTGCGAAGAAGCACGCGCGGCGATCCATCGAATTAAACCCGCTGGATGGCCGAGTGTGGCTGGCTTATGCCGACCTGGCATTTCTGGACGACGCACCTGCTGGCTACGATCGCAAGTGTATCGACCAGAGTTTACGACTATTGCCGAACGATGCTTCGGTACTCTATGCCGCCGGCCGTGAGGCACGTTTTGATGGCGACGTTGAAAAATGGGTGGAGCATTGGAAGAAGGCGTTTCATCGCGACGAATCTGTCCAGAAACAGATCATTCGCCAGATGGCCGACTCGACAGAACTGCCGGTTGAAATTATCGTCAAAGCCTTTGAGCCAGATGTCGACGCACTGGATCGGATGATCGAGATTCTTGGCGGTCTCGGGCAGGAGCAGAACCAACGAAAGGCTCTTGAAGTTCTGGCAGCACGACTTATCAAGCGAGCTGAAACGTCTGGTAACGCTGACCGAGCAACTGACTGGCGCAAGGCGGCAGTCGCTTTTTACCGATTAGACAAAGTTATGCAGGTAGAGTCCTGTTTTGAGAAAGCCGCCGAAGCAGCCCCGACCAATTTTCGAGTCCACCTTGACTACGGATTATGGCTATTGGCGCAAGGTCGACCGGCCGCAGCGACGGAGCACCTGCAATGGTGTCAGAGAATGGTTCCGCACGATGCACAGGTTCAAAAGGCCATGAATGCTCTGAAGCGAGCCGTCCGCTCCGGTGGCATGATTCGACAGGCCGCGGCTACTTCGTCGAACGATACGGCGATCCAGTAGCGGAACTGAAGTTCGTGCCGATCAGTTAATTGCCCTTCTAAACGAGCCACTGGCATCATTTCAGAGTTACAACGATTTTAGTTAAACGCGGTTGATTATCTCGGGACGGAGTGTGTTGTCGAATCCACGCTCGCAGTGCTGCCATTTCAGGTCGATCAGGTTGCCGTAAAGTCAGCAGTTAAGCGACAAGGCAGCGGATGTCGTGGTGGGCAAGGGCTTTTATTATCTTCGGTATGATGATTTTTTCTGCTCGATGGCCTTGTCGATGTCGCCGTTCGTTTACAATGATCTCTTTGCCAAGGGCGTTCGCCAGAAAGGTGGCTTTGTCGTCTTTCCGCAATGCCAGGCTACCGATTACCTTTCCGGAATCAAGTATCAGAGTTTGCGATCGGTACCTGGGTTCGATGTCCGCGTTCGGGGCGATGCTTGATCGCAGCAGATACTTCGCGTCTCGTTTCAGAGCGATGCTTTCAAGATTCGGCACTGCAGTACTTCCGGTCTTTTCCACCATGTGCAGCGGATGCACTGCACAGTGATGTGCATCATGAAAATCTTATGACCAATAGTCGCATCGACACTCAGTCGAAAGATCGCCGTCTGATCCGAAATTGATTCTTACCAGTGGGGCGCCGAGATCGATTTCGTGCTCTTTGATGATCTCGAATGATGCGCCGTTCTCTGTCGCCTTGTAAACGCGCTGTCAGCCTTCGGAAGTTTGGGTCAGGCCACACATGTCGTGCCCGCCGCAGGCTATGTACAGGCCGAATCCACTCTTGACTCATGCGTTTTACGTCGGCAAGTTTTCAGTCCATATCGAACAGCAGCTTTTGTTGCAGTCTCGATAGTTGTTTGAAGTCTTTCACTGCGCGGACGTTCTGAGGATGCTTCCGGTAGAAGACGCGGCATTCTTCTTCGCGGCCTCGCACGGACCGCTGGTTTTTTAATTCGCCGAATTTCGACGTGATCACTGTCCAATGGCCAGAGTGTCCAGCGGTGTCCCGGTGAATGATCACCCAGTCGTCCGTCATGCCGGATTTGTGTGCGTGAGCCGTGTTTGAAAATGCTGCTGTGTAGTGCCACTCGTTTCGCCGAGCATGAAGAATTGGCAGCCACTCTGCTCCAGTCGGATTGAATTGCCTTGGAGCGATCCGGACCAGTTCGTCGTTGGCCGCTTTCTCACGGTACTCGGTGTCGATGCTGAGTAGTTGGCCGATCGAGGGCAGTGATGGATCGCCTGATACGGATGGTAGAGTCGTCGTTCTGTGCACGGTGACGGGATGTCGAGTCTGTATTACTCGCTGTCGGCGCGGATTTTTTGGCGTTCTCATGAATCGTGGAGGGATGCCGTTGCCACGCAGAAGTTCCAGCGTGGGCATGAGCCCTGTTTGGAGAAACTTTTCGACGGACAAAGCGAGCGAACGGCCAAAGCCGGGGATTCCTTCCAGCCCTTCGCGACCGGAGTCATCAAAAATGGTATCGATCGGGGAAAGCAGTTCGCGGACGGCGATTGCCCCTCGCCGATAGGCAGCGATGCGGAAGTCATTCGTGGAACGATTTTTCAGCAGATCGGCGATTTCGTCAAAGTATCTGGCGACGACATCATTGATACCGGAGACCACTTCTTCGGGGGACTTACCTGGCTTTATCATGGCTGCTCCTTTTCTTTGAACAGCTTTCGGTCGACAGATCAGCGACAGCAGAAAACGCCACGATTGTATATACGTAATTTTATTCGCAGAACGAGTGAAGCAAAGATGAAGAATTACGATTATTTAGAAATTCGAAAATCGATGTGCCGGATGATTGACGTTGCTCTTCTGCTGTTCATTTATCGGGCAGGCGTAACGGCATGAAAAAGTTTGTGGTAGAAAAACACCGAAAGCCGACTTCGAAGATCGAAGTCGGCTTTCGGATGACGTTTGGATTGGACGTTGACTCAGCGAACTTGATGCGTTTGTGAGTTGCGCTAGTTACCACAGGATCCCGTAGTGCAGGATGGCTGCGGGCAGCAGTTCGTCACAGGAACCTGACGACAAACAACGCGTGGTACGCAGACAGTTTCCGTGTAAGGAACCTGTCGGGGCACTTGGCGAGTGTTGTTGACGTAGCGGGTTTCGCAGACCTGACGGCACACTGTATAAGGAACCTTACGAGTTTTTGTTTCCGATACATACGAGCAGGTCGTGTACGGAACCTTCGTGCAGACAGTGTTCTTCTCGAACGAAGTTACAGTGTAAGGCACCTGACGGTTCCGGGTTTCGCAACGCCATGAGCAAACCGTGTAAGGAATGCGACGTGTGCGAGTTTCGGTCTTCGTCGAGCAGACTGTGTAGGGAACCTTCTTCTGCCGAGTTTCTTTTTGCATGCAGCAGGTGGTGTAAGGGACGCGGCGAGTCTTCTGCACAGGAACCATGCGGCAGACCGAGTAAGGAACGCGGCAACGCTTGACCTGACGTTCCATGCGAGTGCACATGACCGTTTTCTTTTCGGTCCGTGGTACCCAGACCTGTCGGCATGTCGTCGAGCCAGGCTGGAAGAAACGCTCAGTGCGGTTACAGCCGGGCTGGTAAACCTGACGGCAACTGTTGCAGTCGTAGTTCCAGCTTCCGGGAGACTGCACGCACTTGCTGCACGAGTTGTCCGGGCACTGTTCAACGACGGTCTTGTACGAGCCGCCGCAGACGTCGATCTGCTTGCACTCAACGACCGGCTTGCAAACTGTGTAGCAGACTTCGCGGTAACGGGTTTCGGTACACGGCTTGTGAACCGTGTAGCATTCTTCGCGGTAGCAGGTCTTGTAAACCGGCTTGCAGACGTCGTAGCAGACGGTCTTGTAGCAGGTTTTGTAGCAAGGCTTGCAGACCGTGTAGCACTCGTTGCGATAGCACGTTTGAGTGTGCGGCACTCGGACTGTGTACTGCTCGTTACGGTAGCAGGTCTTCTGGACCGGTTTGCAAACGGTGTGCGGCACGATTCGGTGGCAGACCTGATAGACCGGCTTCTGAACCGTGTAGCACTCGTCGCGGAACTTCGTCTCGTAGACGTTCTTAGTGCAGGTGATCGGCTGTTGTTCGCAGACCGTGTCATAAACCGTTCGGTACTTTGTCACCTGACACTTGTCGTAGACGACGTCCTGCACGGTCTTGTAACACGTTGAGCACGAGCTTGCGGCACAATAGTTTCCGCATGGCGAACAAGCCGAAGTGGGACAGCAACTGTAGCTGGCAGCTCCACAGTAGCCGGCCAGCGCTGATTGACCAATTCCTGCGACAAGCAGACCGGCCACAACAGCGAGTTTCATAGCGAGTCTCATCTGAGTCACTCCTTCCGTAATCCAAGCGAATCCAATCCAAGGGAGTTCACCTTTTAGAAGGCCGACTGGTTGCCACGATCACAGACTTCGATATCGCGAAGGCAAAAACCTCCGGGAACAGAGTCAAATGAAAAATGGTGTGTCGACCTGTGAACGGAGAGATCTCCGTATGTATCTGGTCGACAGAACACCTTCCCTGCTTGAAGCAACTGACACAGTCATACGACTCACCGCCAACGGGGAGCCACCGCCGCCTACTCAGTCGTGAAAACTGTTACAGGGTGCCCGCTTTAGCTCGGTCAAGTTGGGCTGACTTTACGGGTTACGACAGGCTTACGGATTGATCGAGGCTTCAGGCGAAGACTTTTTCAACGATGTGCCCACCGACGTCGGTTAGTCGGTAGTCGCGGCCCTGGAAGCGGAACGTCAGTTTGAGATGGTCCAGACCAAGCAGGTGCAGCAGTGTGGCCTGCAAATCGTGGACGTGGACGACGTCTTCGACCGAGTTGTAGCCGAGTTCGTCGGTTGCTCCAATCGACTGCCCGCCCTTCACGCCGCCTCCCGCCAGCCACATGGAGAATCCATCGATGTGATGATCCCGGCCGATCAGGTCTCGCGGTTCGCCTTGAGGA
>Ga0315331_10004916_pt1 | contig 10059 bp, 6 predicted proteins | sample M160m34915metaG_FD_203456 | JGI IMG/M metagenome (GOLD analysis project Ga0315331, IMG submission 203456) | Ammonia-oxidizing marine archaeal communities from Monterey Bay, California, United States - M1 60m 34915 | ecosystem: Environmental > Aquatic > Marine > Intertidal zone | place: USA... | reverse complement strand
GCGCCTGCGCCCACTAGTGTGTGCAACTCATCGATGAACAGTATAATTTCCCCGGCGGCTGCAGAAACTTCATGCAGCACCGCTTTCAAACGTTCCTCAAATTCCCCTCGAAATTTTGCCCCAGCTATCAGCGCCCCCAAATCAAGCGTGAGAAGCCGTTTTTCCCGCAAGCCTTCTGGCACGTCGCCTTTGACTATCCGTTGGGCTAATCCTTCTACGATAGCTGTCTTGCCAACACCCGGCTCACCAATCAATACCGGGTTATTCTTAGTCCGGCGCGAAAGCACCTGCATTGCGCGACGAATTTCCTCATCTCGACCGATGACCGGGTCAAGCTTTCCGTTCAATACCAATTGGTTCAAGTTCTGCGTATACTTCTGGAGTGCGTGATACTGCTCTTCCACATTACTGTTATCGGCTGTGCGCCCTTTACGCATAACATTAACCGCCTTATCCAGTGACTGAGGGGTAGCACCCGAATCTTTCAACACTCCAGCACTCGGCGTCCCTTCAGCTAAGGCTAGCGCCAAAAGCAACCTTTCAGCGGTGACGAATTCATCGCCTGCTTTTTTGCAAATTGCTTCCGCATGCTCAAAGAGTTGCGCCATTTCCGGTGAAAGGTAGAGATCACCACTGCCGCCACCTTTAACAGATGGGGTTTTCGCAAGTTCCCTCTCGACGCCCCGCAAAGCATTGACCGAGTTACCCCCAGCGGCATCTATCAAAGCCGCTGCCATACCATTCTTATCCTGCAACAGCACCTTTAACAGGTGCTCCGGTGTCAAACACTGATGATTAGACCGTAATGCCAAGGATTGAGAAGATTGTATAATCCCCTGGGACAGGTCAGAATAATTTTCTAAGTTCACAACAGCCCCTCCACAGCCCCCCTCATTCAGAGGCTAAGCCAAGTCGGTTCAGTATTTTATACGGACCCTCTTTGAGGCCTCCGTAATTATCATATGGGAAAATATTTTCGACCTACAAGCCTGACAACAACGCAGAACTTATCTTATTTAAAAGGCCAAAAAGACGCAGGGCATCATTCCTGCATTTTTCAGATAAATTTTCAGCTACACCTTAATCGCCTGCAGCAATTTCCTGCTCTTCGGGTCTCGGTTTCGGTTTCGGTTTCGGTTTCGCCTCCACCGCAACCGCATCAACCTTGGTTTCCTCAACTTTGCCATTACTTTCCGATTTGTCAGCTGACTTCGGGGTCCCCTCAATTTCTACTACCGTTTCCTCTCCCGAGGTCTCATCCTGATTCAAAGCAGCATTGTTTTGACCGTTGCCGTTGCCGTTGCCGTTACCATTACCGTTAGCATTGCGATTACGGTTATTATTTTGAGCGTTATTCCGTTGCTCTCTCTGCTCGCGTTGCTCTGCTTCGGCCGCGATGACGCGATGGTAGTGTTCCGCATGCTGCGAGAAGTTTTCCGCGGCAACACGATCTCCAGAGGAACTCGCATCACGCGCAAGCGTCAAATATTTTTCAAGGATCTGAGGTGCATTACCTCGGATCCGGACACTTGGACCGTTGCTATCGAATGACTGTTGGCGACCACCCCGTCGGTTGTTATTACCTCCGCGATTACGCGACCGTTTTGGGCCTTGGCTCTGTCTCATTTCATTATTCATTTTTAATTTGCGTTAACGTCCTGCGTTTTCGCCACCGCGTCCCAACGATCATACTTTAAGGTTGGCCACAATTATTCGTGGGCAACGTTACTCATAGTACAATCGCAAGATGCGCTCTATTGGAATGGATCCGAACCACCCATAACGTCAGCAGAACGCCGCGAAAATAGCCGGAAAAACTAATGTTTCCAACCTCTTTTTTTACTTGACTCATAGCTGCTTAATAGTGCTGAACAATCAGGCAACGAATATGCGCTCCCAAATCCGCAACACTCCTTACAACCCGGAGATTAGCAGCTTCTAGAATGCCTCCAATTTCAGGTGCTTGCCCTTCACCAATCTCAAAGAACGCCTTTCCACCAGGGGCCAGCAGGCGCTTAACATCTTTGCTGAGGGCCCGATAACAATCGAGCCCGTCAATACCACCATCAAGGGCCAGGCGAGGTTCGAACCGTGCCACTTCCGGCGCTAATCCATCAATATCATCGGATAATATATAGGGTGGATTCGCTAATATACAGTCGAATAAACCCGATAGATTTTCACCCCAGTCACTTTCCAGAAATGCCACGCGCGCTGCAAAAGACAATTTCTTTGCATTCTTATTCGCGATTTTTAATGCATCTTTGCTAACGTCAACGCCAACGCCAATTGCCTGAGGGCGTTCCGACAAGACAGATAGAATCAAGCAGCCAGTTCCAGTACCAAAATCCAATATTCGAATTTTTTCTTCCTCACGCGGAAATTCTTTCAACACCGATTCGACCAACGTTTCACTATCCGGCCTCGGGTCGAGCACAGAACTGGTCACGTCAAATGAGAGGCTCCAAAACTCACGATATCCCAAAAGGTGCGACATCGGCTCGCGGTTTACGCGACGCTTCACAAGGTCGAAGTAAAATTTGGGATTATCAATATACTCAGTCTGAACACCCAACAGGGCGGCCGGATCACGGCCTAGCCAATGGCCCAATAACAATCGTGATTCGCGCCTTGGGGATTGAATTCCTGCTGCTACCAGCTGCGCGACAGCTTGCTGTAGACACTCATCTAGACGCATGTCTGCATTCATGTCGCTTCCGCAAGAAGAGCCGCCTGGGCCTCGGCAATGAGCGCATCAATCAGCTCGTCGAGATTTTCACCGGTGATAACACGCTCGAGTTGATGAATAGTTAGATTGATACGGTGATCGGTCACACGTCCTTGCGGGTAATTATAGGTACGGATGCGTTCAGAGCGATCGCCACTACCTACCATGGACTTGCGACTGGAAGCCCGCTCATCCGCCTGACGTTGGCGTTCGGCTTCATAAATTCGCGATCGCAAAACCTTCATCGCCTTGGCCTTATTCTTATGCTGTGATTTTTCATCCTGACATTGCACAACGACACCCGTGGGCTCATGGGTGATTCGCACCGCACTATCGGTGGTGTTGACGCTTTGCCCACCCGGCCCTTGTGCCCGGTAGGTGTCGACGCGAATATCTTTCTCTTCTATCTCAACGTCGAAGTCCTCCGCCTCGGGCAAGACGGCGACGGTTGCCGCCGAGGTGTGGATTCGCCCGCCACTTTCGGTCGTCGGAACGCGCTGAACACGGTGCACACCGGACTCAAACTTCATTCGAGCAAACACGCCATGTCCTTTGATCGTCGCCATAGCCTCCTTTAAGCCACCAAGGCCGGTTTCGTTGGAGGACATAAGCTCAAATTGCCACCCCTGTTGACGGGCATACTGCTCATACATCCGAAACAAAACCGCGGCGAAAAGAGAAGCCTCATCACCACCTGTCCCGGCACGAACTTCCAAAATGGCGTTCTTAGAATCCGCGGCATCCTTAGGTAAAAGTAATTTTTGAATAGATTCTGTTAGCACGGGTAACTGCTCTTGAATTTCACGCACTTCCGCCTCAGCCATCACACGCATATCAGAATCCGTATCAGGGTCAGCCAGCAATTCGTTAGCGCCGTCCAGTTCATCCATAAGACCGGTTAATTCTTTCGCCTTCTCCACAACCGGTGTTAAATCCGAATATTCTTTAGACAGCTTAGCAAAATCCGCCGGCGTCAAATCGCCAGTAGACATTTCCGCCGACAATATTTCATGTCGCAAAACAACTTGATCGAGTTTTTCAGGTAGCGCCATGGCGCTCATTCTCCCTCATCTGTATCGCCTTCATAAAACAATTTTGCGATGGCATGTTCAATCTCTGAAACCGTTTCTTCTCTATCATGGGATATCGCGGATAAATCCCGCCGCATCTTTTCGATGGGACCGTGCAGTAAGCGATTAAGAAGGCGGCGGGTAGCTTCTTCCGCGGATAAGCTCGACGCCTCATTCAAAATTTCCTCACGAACTGCCTCAAAATGTGCCCTCAGACCGGTCACCAAGGGTGCCGCATCTCGTTCCATTTCGCGTTGTCGCCACAAGACGACCTCATTATCGACTATCGTCCATGCCTGAGCTGAAGCCTCTTCCCTTTGCGAACGACCCTGCATAGCGACCTGCTCCAAATCATTGAGCGTATAGAGAAATATATCATCCAACTCCTCCGCCCGTGCATCCACCTCGGCGGGGATTCCTGTATCAATGACAAGGATGGGGCGGCGGCGGCGAACCTGCAATGCAGTCCGCAACAAGGGTACCTCCACTTCAATCCGTCCCGTACCATTAGCACAAACCAACATATCTGCACGCGCTAGTGCCCCCCCGAGCTTGTCAACCGGTTCGAATTGATAGCCGCGGTCACGGGCCTCTGCCTCGGTGCGCTGAGAATGGCCCATGAGCCCGAAGGAGGACAAACCAGCCGCCCGCAATTGCTCGCCCACCAATTCACCCATATCGCCGAGCCCAAATAGGAGCGCATGCTTGTCGCCCAAGTCACCATGAAGATTACGCGCAACAGATACGGCTGCCGATGCCAACGAAACCACTCCGGTCGCGATCTCTGTTTCACTACGTACATGTTTCGCAACCCGAAAACTATGTTGCAACGTGCGTGAGAGCAGAGAATCCAAACGGCCTGCGTCCTCTGCAAGCCGATAGCACTCTTTAAGCTGACCCAGGACTTGGGGCTCGCCGATTACCTGGCTGTCAAGGGACGAAGCAATAGAAAATATATGACGAACGGCTGCCTCATCGAATAAACAATAGGTGGACGTTTTAATTTCTTCCAACGAAATATTAGCAGTTACCGCCAAGACCTCGAGCGTGATGGCGGCACCTTCAAAGGGGTCCACATGCGACATTTGTACTTCCACCCTGTCGCAGGTCGACATCAGCAAAAAGTTCTCAACGCCGCCTTTGAGCAATAGTTGCGCCACTTCCGGTGCCATGGATTCGGTCACGAAAAGTCGGTCGCGTAATACCGCACCACTAGAACGATGATTCGCTCCGACGACGGCGATACGTTTTGTCTCACCTCGGGACACGGACAAATCGCTAACGGTATTGGGCGAGACCGGTCGTCAACTCATCGAGCGCGATTTCCGACTGCTCGCCCGTTTTCATATCGCGCATTTGGGCTACGCCACGTGCCAATTCATCTTCACCAATGATAACGACCACCGCTGCATTTAGTTTATCGGCGCGTTTCATCCTGCGGCTTAAGTTGCCCGAATAACCCACATCGACCACAAATCCAGTATCGCGCAGAAGTTCCGCCAATTGTTGTGCTTTAGCAGCAGCCATATCGCCAAGCGGCACTAGAACCACAATAGGTTTCTTGGCCACATCGCCTTCCTTCAGCATGGCCAGACGTTCTACCCCAGCGGCCCAGCCAACACCGGGTGTCGGCGGCCCGCCCATAAGCTGGGTCAACCCATCATATCGTCCGCCTGCCAATACTGTGCCCTGAGCACCCAATGCACTTGTGGTAAACTCGAATGCCGTATGTCCGTAATAGTCGAGACCTCGCACCAATCGTGAATTCAACTGATACGGCACGCCGATCCGCTCAAGTCCTTCTTTTACCCTATCAAAAAAGACACGGCTCTCCTCGGTCAAGAAATCGGTAAGTTCAGGCGCGTCAGCGACGATTTTCTGATCCCCTTCATTTTTCGAGTCCAAAATACGCAGCGGGTTGCGCTCAAACCGTTCATAGCTCTCCTTAGACAAATCACCCAGGTGAGGCGTCAGATACGCAATCAGGGCATCGCGATATTTTTTACGACTCTCAGAATCACCAAGCGTATTCATCTTGAGGGTAACTTGCTCCCGAAGTCCCAAATCCGATAATAGTCGATAACCAGCAACAATAACATCGATATCAGCTGCGGGGCCGGCGACACCAATGAGCTCGATACCAATCTGATGAAATTGCCGAAGACGACCCTTCTGCGGTCGTTCACGACGAAACATAGGCCCCGCATAAAAATATTTAAGTGGTATCTGTTGAGCCAACCCCTCGGAAATGAAACACCGGGCAACACCAGCGGTGTTTTCCGGGCGCAAGGTGAGATGATCACCATTGCGATCCTCAAAACTATACATTTCCTTTGTAACGATATCGGACGTGTCACCAAGTGTACGCGCAAAAACCTGCGTGAATTCGAAGATAGGTGTCGACACTTCTTCAAAGCCGTACAACCCCACCACATTTCGCGCCACATCAACCACATTTCTGTGCCGACGCATTTGGTCCGGTAAAATATCGTGGGTGCCGCGAACCGGCTGTAATCGAGCCATCGTAAAATAGTTTCTTCGGTTGTCCCGTTCGGAGAACGCGGCCGGACTGTGCCTGTCCAAAACTCAAAGATCAAGCAATGACGACGGCCCCATTACAAACGTGAGGAGATTTAGGGTGTTAATGCATCAGGTTTGGGGGGCGCGTAGGGTTGCTGCTGTAGCCCTATTAGGGCTTGTACCGCCCTACCCTGCCTTAAAGCCGCCGGATCCAGCTGCACATTTCGCCGAACAGATCCTTTGGGTCCAATTGACGGCACACTTTGTCCATCCACAATAATTTGAAGGTCCCCAGCATTGCCCGTCATCAAGACCAACCCCGTCCGGTTAGGTGCCCTATACCGGTCTCCGAAGTATAAAACGCGCGTGAGCAAAACCTCGTTATTTTCAGTATCGCGAATTTCTACCCACGTCGGTCCTACCGCCAACAGAACGATTCGAGAATCGTTTGCGTCGGCTCCAAATACTTTCGGCTCACGCTGCTCAACGATAATCGATTGATCCTGTCCTAATGGTGTTGACGTTGGTGCCACCGCAGCCTGCGGCATAACCGGCACCGCGGACAAGACAGAACTAACCGGTATCTTGGGTTTTTTATCGGTTGAACCAGGATATACAGAAGGCACCACTGCCTTTACCATGGCATTTGCCTCGCCAGTTCCGGCGACCGAGGCTTTGGGCACCGCCAACTCCGGCTGTAAATTATCGACGGCTGCTAACGTTGGCGCCTCAACTGCAACAGCTTTATTGCCCACGTCGGCTGTCGATCCCGCCGTCAATGTTTCTGCAGCAATCTCTTTTACCTTCGTTTCTGCAGCAATCTCTTTTGCCTTCTGCGGCAACGGCGGCACAACTTCGACAACCCGTTTATCCGCATCGGAGAAATACACCCAACCGGAATAAGCCGCCACCGCCATAACGGCCGCTACAATAAGAATGGCCCCACTAGGAGCTTTACCTTCGGATAAAGGAGACGGGAAAACTAGTTCCGTCTTCGAATTTAGCCCACTTTGTTCGTCCTTGAAGCGCTCAACAAAAGGCTCACTATCGAGACCCAAATATTCCGCATAAGCCTTCACAAACCCTAATGCATAGGCCGGCCCCGGCAACTGATCAATGAGACTGTTCTCGATAGCCCGCAAGTATGGAAGTCGGATACGTAGCATTTCAGCCACTTGGCGTAGATCTAAACCCTGCTGCTCGCGATTACGCCGCAACGTTTCACCAACCGCAATTGCCTCATGCGCGATGGTAGCCCCCCCCTCGGACTCCTTCTGATATCTTTGTCCAGCACGACCTATTTTCCACTGGCTATCCACCACTATCAGTCAAACTCCCTTTGACGCATCTAAACAAACAATTTTACGCGCAGCGCCAAACCAACGTGATTTTCATTTTATACTAGAATAGTAAATCGGATAGCATCTTAATCCAACCTATAAGGCATCAAATTGTTATTTGGTGTTGATTTGCAAAATCCATAAGCCGCCCTCTCAAACTATGATTTGGGGACCCCAATTGGCCGCGAAGGAATTCTGAAAGCATTTTTGCGTTCAAACCCCTGAGCATTACGCGCACAGCACCAATTGATCCGGCAGGCATGGATAGACGACGAAAGCCTAGCCCAATAAGCGCCATAGCCTCAATCGGCGTGCCCGCCATCTCACCACAGAGGCTCACGGGCACGTTTGCCGCATCTGCCTCACACCGGACGATTTCCAAAAGCTGCAACATCGCCGGCGACAGCACGTCATATCGATCGGCAACGCGTGGGTTGTTTCGGTCGCTCGCAAAAAGAAACTGAGCCAGATCGTTAGACCCAATAGACAAAAAATCTACCTGCTCGAGCAATTGCGGTAATTGGAACGCCAACGCTGGAATTTCTAACATGCAACCAACCTTTGTCTGTAAGGGCAATTCGTCGCCATGATACCTCGCACGATCGAATTCTTGCTCAAACAGCAACTTGGCGGCCTTGAATTCCGCCACTTCGGAGACCATCGGGAACATCGCATAAAGTTCACGGCCCGATGCGGCCCGAATTAAAGCGCGCAATTGCAATCTCAATAAAGACGGCCTATCCAGCGCGATACGCAGTGCGCGCCAGCCCATTGCGGGATTATCGTCCTCGCTTGGACGAAAATAGGGAAGTAGCTTATCACCACCTATATCCAACGTGCGAAACACTACAGGCTTGCCGCGCGCCGCTTCGTAAATTTCACAGTAGAGATTCGTTTGCGCATCCATGCGGGGAAATTTGGCGCTAATCATAAAAGGAATTTCGGTACGACATAGACCGACGCCATCCGCACCACTATCATGGAGACTTTGTAACTCCATCGGTAATCCCACATTGATTTGCAACGATACGGCTTCACCATCTTGCGTTATGGCCGCAAGATCACGGCTCGCACTATATTGGGCCCGAATACGATTTTTAATGTCAACGGCTTCGGCAAAACTATTCCAAAGATCGTCTCCAGGCCGGACATGAACCTGCGCTGCATCGCCGTCTAGCAATAATCGGTCATTTTCCTCAATCCTACTAATAGCACCGCGCACATTGCAAATCATAGGAATATCCAGAGCTTTCGCGACGATCGCTGTGTGTGAGGTAGCCGACCCTTCGTCGACAACCAACCCACATAGCCGGGAGCGATCATAATCAAGTAGTTCAGCAGGCCCGATTGTGCGAGCAACTAAGATTGCTTCTTCGGGAAGATCACTAACGTCCTCAATGGCAGCCCCCTCGCCCATAAGATATTGCAATAGACGATAAGCGAGGTCATCGAGGTCCATTAGCCGCTCGCGAATATAAGGATTGGGCGCCGCGGCCATCCGTGCCCTAGTTTCATTCTGTACTTTAGCAACCGCGGCTTCAGCGGTAAGACCGCCGCGAACCGCTTCGCTGATACGGCGCGACCAACCTCTATCATCGGCAATCATACGATAAGCATCAAGAATTTCGAGATGTTCGCCGGAGCCATAACGCCGCCGCGTATCTTCGAACATAGTATCAAGCGAAGACTGCATCTCAACGAGCGCACCCTTCAATCGCTCCTCTTCTATATCCGTATCTTCGGCAATCGTCTGGCTAATTGCGGCCCCTCGGCCATGTACCACCGCATAACCTTTTGCTATGCCCGCATTTAGCCGCAATCCACTCAGAATTTCCGGATGCGCTGCAATGACTTGATCGAGCCCATCACGGTCTTCGGGCTCCGGGAGGTCACCACCGGCAACCATTTCTGCCAAAACCATGGCAACCGTCTCCAAAGTTTCGATTTCCTCGTCGGTAAAATTACGCGCCAACTGGCTTTGCACGGCCAATACACCATAAACCCGCCCGTTGCGTAATATGGGCACACCCAATAAGGACTGAAAAATTTCTTCGCCAGTTTCAGGCTTGTAAGCAAATCGCGGATGGCTCTGCGCATCAGCCAGCGCTAACGCCCGAGCCCGTTCGGCTATAAAGCCAATCAATCCCTCACCAACGTTCAATCGAGTGCGAAAGATCGCATCCTTGCGTAGGCCTTCCGTACCGTACAGCACCAAGCGGGCCCCACGACGTAGCACATAGATAGAGCAAACCTCCGCCACCATGCCTTCAGCAATGAAGTGTATGATTTGATCGAGCCGTTCGCTTGGCGCGCCGTCACTCGCCATGACGTCGCGCAATTGCCGAAGTAAGTGGCGTGAACCGACCCAATTGTTTTTTGCGTTCATCGGACCTTTCACTTT
>Ga0315331_10004915_pt1 | contig 10059 bp, 3 predicted proteins | sample M160m34915metaG_FD_203456 | JGI IMG/M metagenome (GOLD analysis project Ga0315331, IMG submission 203456) | Ammonia-oxidizing marine archaeal communities from Monterey Bay, California, United States - M1 60m 34915 | ecosystem: Environmental > Aquatic > Marine > Intertidal zone | place: USA... | reverse complement strand
TGCCTGTGGATCGTTTGCCTGCATGATGGCGCTTCGGACAGCAATTCCGATCGGTTGCTGTGCCGGTGGGAGTGTCGCAATCTCGCCAATCGTCATCGAGTTGACTCCGCCCAGCCAGACCACGGGCAAAGCCGCCGTGGCTGTAAGCTCGGCAGCCCGTTTCACAGTGAGTGATACAGCGTCTGGCTTGCTGGTGGTCGGCCATACGGGTGACAGCAGTGCGAAGTTGCAGTCGTGATTGGCCGCTAAGGATAGTTCTTTTTCGTCGTGCGCGGAGTAACCGAGAATCGTGGACGGGCCGAGAACTTTGCGGGCCATCTTGGGTGGCAGTGAACGATGTCCGATTTGAGCGCCGTGAGCAACGCGTGTCGCAGCCACATCGACGCGATCGTTGACGAGCAACAATCCATCCACCATCTCGAGTTTCGGTGTTAGGCGTTCGCAAGCCTGAAGCATCTGGCGCGCCGACCAGTTGGGTTCTCGTAACTGCACGCAACGAGCACCGCCGAGGATGGATGCGCCTACGATCTCTTCGATTCGATCCAGATCGCCGACGCCGTCGGTAATGAGGGTTAATCGAAGTTGTCGGTTGACGAGGGCTCTATTCGCCATGCCTAACAAGCAGACCAGAAACTAGCCGCATTGACACGGCAGAAGCGGCTATATGCGCTTCTCGTAGATCGGGCCCTTCTCGAAATACTCGTTTTCGGCACCGACCGTGTCCATGTCGTAGTGACGGCCTTCGAGAATCATTCGGCTGGCGATGATTCCCATCTCAAGGCTGTGATCTTGGTTGGTGTAGCGGAAGCGGCCGGGGCGACCGACGTAGATTAGGTTCTCTATCTCGTCGAGGTAGTTGCGGATCTTCTCGACGTTCTGCTTGTACGTCGTGTCGTAGACCGGATAGACGTGGCTGCGCTTCATTAAGTATGACTGCCGAATCTCGTCCTTCGTGAAGAACCCCCACTTCTCGAAATATGGCATAACCATCTCGAGCAGTTGTTCCTTCGGCATGGTCCAGATGTCGTCTTCTTCGAATGCGAAGAACTCGATGAAGAAGGACGTGGTGCCTTCGGGGCACATGTCCTTGCTGAAGTTCTTCATCTCGCTTGTACGACCGAATGGGATGTCCTTTTGCGGGAAGTAGATCCAGTTGTCAGCTGTGACTTGTTCTTTGTTGAGCGTTAAGAACAGGTAGACCTGGTTGCGCCACCGCAGGTTCTTAGCCGCATGCAGGACTTCCGTTGGCGGCTTGGGGTCGAGTAGGTCAAGGAACGCGGTTAATGGCACCGACTCGACGACGTGCTGGGGCTTGATCGTCTCGATGCCGGTCGGTGTCTTGATGTCGACTTCGGTGATTCGCTTGCCATCGTGGCGAATCGCCGTCGGCTCGCTTTTGACGTGGATCTCTGTACCGCTTTCGACGAGGTGCTTGCCGATCTCTTCGTAGATACGGCCGGTGCCGAATTGCGGGTAGTAGAACTCGTCAACTAGTGACTTTGGACCCGACTTGCCTTTGCGTCCGAGGCCGATGGCGTTCTTCAGCACGCTCCACAGGTTTAGCCCACTGATGCGCTGCTTGGCCCAGTCCGGATGGATGTCGGCGCACGGGATGCCCCAGATCTTCTCCGAATAGTTGATCATCGAGAACTCGGCGAGCGCGCGGCCGAAGTTGGCGACGACGTAGTCCTCGAACGTACGCATCGGCTTCTTGAAGACGTCGTACCGGATTCGCGCGATGAAGTAGTCGATGCCAATGCGCGCACTGCGCAGTAAGCCTAGATTGCGGACGACTTGGCTGAAGTTGACTGGGTAGTTGTAGTACTTGCCGTCGACAAATTGCCGCGTTAGCCGTGGCACCCGCCGCCATTCTTCTTGCAGCAGGTCCTCGATGAAGTCGTACAGATACTGATTCTTTGAGAAGAATCGGTGTGGTCCGATGTCCGTCAAGAAGACGTCATCGCCTTCTTTGATGGTGATTGTCTGGGCGAGACCGCCTACCTGGTGGTCGCGTTCGACGACCGAGCAACTCTTGCCCTTGCGGGAAAGCTCCATGGCACAGGCTAGTCCGGCAGGACCAGCGCCTAGGATTAGAGTCTCAGGAGCAGGGTTCAAGCGAGGGGTCGACATCGAGAATGGGCAGGAAAGGTCTGCGAACAGATACCATCGACATGTCGCCGCGGCTCCTGAAAAGAAAGGCTTCTGACAGTTGCTGCGAACTCAGTGACTATCGGATTTGTGACTATGAGCCTGGCTTCTGGGCCCAGTCATCGAGGCTGTAGAGGACGTTTTGTGGGATGGGAACGCGCGCCCGATCGGTGAGTTCTTGGACAATCTGGGCGTAACTCAGGCCGTCTTCGAGTCCCGCTTCGATACTTTCGCGGTCAATGGTGAATTGAAACACGTGATCGCTCTTGGTCCTTCGAGCAAATCGATCAAATTGGTGGAGAACGTCGTGTACGTCATCACCAGGAAATACGAGGATCTCGAAGTCTGGCTGTACAATAAGCGAACAGCGGGTGCCGCCCACCTTGTCGGCTGGTTCAGCATCCAACAGTTCAGCGCCAAGTTGCGACAGGCGCAGTGCTGTGACCCGTCCCTCGTGCATTCCTACGTCTACGAGGCCGAGCGGGAACAACCGCTTTTTGATCCAGACCAGCAGATTCCAGCTCATCTGCTGTAGCGATTCGCTTGGCACATAGGCGCCACCCTGGAATCTTGCTGCAAAAAATTCTTCTGCAGCACCTGTGTCCAGCTGGGAAAGATAGGCGTTGCGAGCCAAAAACGGCAGCACGGCAACGTCCTGCCATTGCATTGGCTCGGCGCGACGTAGCAGGCGTAGTAGCACCCGGCGCATGCGGGTGTGATGGAAGGGTTCGCCCGGCAGCGTGCGTTCTTCCACGAAATGGCTCAGCTGTAGTTTGATCTGATCAGACAAACTCGCGCGTTCAAACTGTGCGCCAGCCTTGGTTGGTCGTAACGAGCGCTCGCCCCGGCGATCGATCAAGCGACGTTGCAAGCAGAAGCGGTAGATGAGTTCGAGCATTGCCTCGGGAGAGAGGAAGCTGCCTGGAATTGGTAGCAGCGTGCTCGCGATACGCTTGGCTGAGGCCTTGAATAAATCGCCTTCCGCGGTGAAGAGCACCTTGCTCTGCTGTAGTTCGCGCAAGAAGCGGCAAACGTTGCTCGCCAAGTCGCTGGTGGCCGACAGTTCTTGATCAACGGATGGCGCGTGTTCTTGGCCCCGGGTGCGGATGGCCCAGAGCGCGACTTCGTGGAACACGATTACGCCTTGCTCATACGGCTGGATGCCGACGCGAGCCAGATCCAGGTTTGCGGTCGTGCCAAGCATCGACTCCTCAAGGCTCTTGCCAATGAAGTCGAAGTCTGGTGGCGACTTCAGGTCAACTTCATGGGTTAGTTCTGGCCATGACGCAATGCCGCCATGTGTCTGCAAGGTTGTATCAACAAGTCTTCGAATGTGCGTCGGCAGCTTGTTGAGTCGCTGCGCCATCGCTGTTTCTAGGATGTAGAGCTTGTAGATCTTGCGCGCATGATCTGCGGCCTTTTGCTCCTTCTCTTTGTTGCTGGACGTGCTGTCTTTGTCTTTCTTGAAGAACCGTGCTTCTAAGAAGCCTTGTAGGGTCAGCGTCTCGGGCAGTTGTCGCTGTCGACGCTCACGGTATTCGCGCACGCAACCAACAAGTTCACTCGGCGCTGCCCACGCGGGGCTGTCGTGGTGCGCCCACCTCTTGTCTTTGATCGGCCACAGGAATGAATCGCGGTGGAGCGCGGCGAGCGAAGCCTCAAGGTCAAAGCGGCTCTTGAAGTTGTTGCCGAACTCTGTGAATAGGTCGTTGGCAATCCGCACTGCGCCATCGTCCTTGAAGAACACTTCGAGGAGATCTTGTAGCTTGCGTGGCAGCATCCCAATGCGTTGCAGAACGATGGACTCGTCCTCCATTGCGGTGCTCACATGGCTGAGGACCGGTTTCCCGGATGGAGCCTCCGCACCGGGCTTGGCGAGCCAGCTTCGTACGCATTCGCGCTTCTGATCCTCTGTGCCATCGCGCAGCAAGGCACGTAGACTAACGCGGTTCATGCTGATACCTCCGGTCCCACGGATGCACCATTCTTCAGGTCGTCTTTGTCGATGATCTGGTAGCCGTATCCCTGTTCTGTCAGGAACAGTTGGCGCTTCTTGGCGAACTCTTGCTCACGTGTGTCGCTTGAAACCAATGAGTAGAAGGTTGCCGTTCCGCCATCGGATTTCGGTCGCAGCACGCGACCGAGTCGTTGTGCTTCTTCCTGCCGGCTGCCGAACGTGCCGGAGACTTGGATTGCGACGTTGGCGTCTGGTAAGTCGACCGCGAAGTTCCCGACCTTACTGACAATCAAGTGCGGAATCTGACCACTGCGGAACGCAGCGTATAAGCGATCGCGCTCCGCATTGTTGGTCTGCCCCGTAATCAGTGGCAGTTTGAAGAGGGTTGAGAGCAGGCGCAGTTGTTCGAGATATTGGCCGATGATAAGCACTCGATCGCTGCTGTGTTGCTGTAGCAGTAGGCCAACAGTGTCTGCCTTGAGTTCGTTATCGGCGGCTATGCGTATCTGGTTGCGTGCGGTGGCATTTGCGTAGCGAGCTGTCCGTTCTTCGCCGAGCGGTACACGTATTTCAAAGCATCGAGCCACAGCTAGGAACCCCATGCCTTCGAGGTGCTTCCATGGCAGCTCATAACGCTTTGGCCCAATCAGCGAGAAAACCTCGTCTTGACGCCCGTCCTCGCGCACCAGTGTCGCCGTTAAGCCAAGACGGCGTCGTGCTTGAATGCCAGCGGTCGCGCGGAACACTGGCGCCGGTAGCAAGTGCACTTCGTCGTAAATGATTAAGCCAAAGCCACCGCGATCAAATAGGTCGAGGTGCGTGAAGTCATCGAGTTTGCCGCGTCGGTGCGTCAATATTTGATACGTAGCAACCGTGACCGGGCGGATGTTCTTGTGCTCCCCGGTGTATTCTCCGACTTGTTCTTCGGAGAGCGTGGTCTTTGCTGAGATCTCACGGACCCATTGGCGGACCGCAACGGTGTTGGTCGTAAGCACCAGCGTATTGGTTTGCAGTAAGTCCATTGCCGCGATGCCAACAATCGTCTTGCCAGCACCACATGGCAGCACGACCACGCCACAACCACCGACATCAGTACCGCCCATATGGAAGGCTGCGGCCGCTGCGCCTTGGTAATCTCTAAGTTGAAAGGTCTCGTTAGTGTCGAGTTCGAACGCTAATTCGGTCCCTGTTTGGTAGCCCGCACGGTCGTCGACTGGATAACCCAGGCGCACCAGCGCTTGTTTGACTTCACCACGTAGTCCAGTTGGCAAATACGTGCGACCATCGTCATCACATGCAACTAGGTCGACCAAGGACTTTGTCTCGACCAGCTCGGCAAGCACCTCGGGTTCATCGCAAACTAGCTGTAATCGATCCCCATCGGCTTTCTGCAACCGCATTAGGCCGTAGCGGCGGAACCACTCGGCAATGCGTTCGGTTACTTCCTTGGCAACCGGGAATCGTGCGTTGGCTATTATCCATGGGATAACATCGTCAACGCTTTCGCCTAGCGCTGCCGCATTCCAAATACTGATCGGTGTGATCCGGTAGAAGTGCACATATTCAGGTGACTTCTCTAGTTCTGCGAACTTGGCAAGACGTGCGCGTGCGGCCTCATAGCCCGGGTGCAGGGTTTCGAGTAGGACGGCGCCATCGGCCTGAACGATGAGTGGTAGCTCCGTCATCCAAGCACCTCGTGGTCGCGTGCCTTGCTGACTTTTGCCGTCTTGCGTGGTTTCGCTTTCTTGGTCGTGCCAAGTGTTGATTGCTTCAATTGCTTTGCGGGCGGTTTGCGAAGCGCCGCTAGGTGTTGCTTTAAGAACCGGCCGGTATGGCTGCCTTTGGTGCGCGCGATTTGTTCTGGCGTGCCTTCGGCAACGACGAGGCCTCCACCACCACCGGCTTCGGGCCCCATTTCAATTACGTGATCTGCGGCTGCGATTACGTCAAGGTGGTGTTCGATGACTAATACCGAGTCGCCTCTGTCCAGCAGTCGTCCCAGCACCGTAAGCAGCTTTTGCACATCATCTGCATGTAAGCCAGTTGTCGGTTCGTCGAGTATATAAATCGTGTGGCTGCTTGGTCGCCGCGCTAGTTCCGCGACCAACTTGATGCGTTGCGCCTCGCCTCCAGAGAATGTATTCGCCGGTTGGCCCAATGTTAGATAGCCGAGGCCCACATCGTGAAGTAGTTGGAGAGGCCGAACGATCTTCCTGTGATTGCCGAAGAACTGCAGCGCTTCGTCGACATCCATTTCCAACACCTGCGCGATGTTCTTGCCGCGGTATTCAACGCTGAGTGTTTCTTGATTGTAGCGCTTGCCGCGACAGGTCTCGCAGGTCACCCAGACGTCAGCGAGAAAGTGCATCTCGATCTGGATGTGGCCCTTCCCTTCGCAGGTGGCGCATCGGCCAGCCGCGACATGGAACGAGAACCGTCCGGGCTTGAAGCCTTTTTGGCGTGACAAAGGCGTCGCTGCGAACAGTTCGCGTATCGGTCCAAACGCCTTTGTGTAGGTGGCTGGGTTGCTCGAGGGTGAAACGCCAATGGCGCTCTGGTCGACGCATATCATCTGGTGGTGGCGGTCATCGCCATCCTGCCATTCCACATCAAGCTCGTGCTTGGTTAGGCCTGGCACCAGTGCATCCATGATTAGCGACGACTTACCAGAACCAGATACACCGGTGATCGCTGTCAGTATGCCAAGCGGCACGTCTACGTTGACGTGCTGCAGGTTGTGTACAGCAACGTCCCGCATCTCAATGCGGCCCACTGGATCGCGTCGGTTCTTTTCGTCGCGAACCTCGATGCCGAGCGTGTTGTTTAGCCATCGACCAGTCAGCGTGTCACTTGCTGCTACGATCGCTGGCGTGCCACTTGCGCAGATGTGGCCACCGCGAACGCCTGCGCCTGGTCCGATGTCGAGAACGTGATCGGCCGACCGCACCATCACTTCGTCATGCTCCACGGCTAAGACCGTATTGCCGAGGTCGCGCAGTTCCAGCAGCGTGTTTAGTAGCCGTTCCGTGTCGCGCGGGTGCAATCCAACGGTTGGTTCATCGAGCACATACAAAACGCCGACTAGCTTGTTGCCAAGCTGTGTTGCCAAGCGAATACGTTGCGCTTCACCGCCCGATAGCGTTGCTGCGGATCGCTCAAGTGTTAGGTAGCCCAGGCCAGTTTCACGCAAGAATGACAGGCGATGCCGCAGCTCTTTGAGCACGTCAGCAGCAATGCGCTTGTCCGTTTTGTCGAGCTTTAGTCCTGCTAGTGTGGTGGTCGCTTCGTCGACGGTTTGGCGTAGCACTTCCGGTAAGCGAACGCCTCCGACACGGACACTGCGCGGCCCCGCTTGAAGGCGGTCACCGCTGCAATGTTCGCATGTTTCGCCGCGCATCACGCCGCCGAAGCGATCGTCGCCGCTTTGTTCCTGGTCTCTGCCATGGAACCAGTCTTCAACCTGTCGCGACATGCCCTTCCACGGCACTGACATGCGCCATTCGCGCTTCTTGCCAGAGTCGTTTTTCTTGAAGACCACGTCAAATCGCTCGTCCCCAGCGCCACGCAAGAGGATCGTCTTGGCGGAATCCGGCAGCTTCTTCCATGGAAGCTTTAGGTCAAACCCAAAGCGACGGGCGACGGCCTGCGCAACCTCATGGTAGTAGCCATCGGTTGCAGTCAAGAATGTGAAGGCTCCGCCACGGTGCTGGATTGCGCCCCCAAATGTTGGCTTGTTTGGGTGATTGACCAGCAGGTCTTCTGGGCAGATCACCACATCGCCAAGGCCGAGGCAATGTGCACAGGCGCCACTGTGGTGGTTAAAGGAGAACCAACGTGGATGAGGTTCCTGTGGTGCTCGGTAGTCGCATCGTTCGCAGCTTGGTTCCGCCGCGAACCAATGACGTTCGCCGTCTTGCTTGCCGCCTACCAACTGGACCATTGCCGCGGTCTGTCCGCTGTGGTCTTTGCCCTTGGTCTGGGCTTGCTCTAATGCATCCGTCAGTCGTGTTCGGTCTTTGATGACGGTGCGGTCGATGATTAGGAACAGTTCTTTGATCGGCTTCTTTGTCCAGGGTTCGTCTATGCGCTGTTCTTCGCCATTGACCAGTGCGCGCACGTAGCCGTTGCGTTGCCAGTCTTCACGCAGCGCCGTCATCCATTCGGTACGTGGTTTGCCCTTCAGGCTTGATGGGATGACCACTGGTGCCAGCACGAATGCCCGCGCGCCGGGGAATTGCTTCACGCAATGACCGGATGCTTTGCTTGGTGACCAAGCATGCAATTCTTGCTCGTGTGTTGGGCAGTGGTGACGGCCAATGCGCGCATACAGTAGTCGCATGTAGTCGTGGATCTCGGTGGTCGTCGCCACAGTCGATCGCGGGCTCCGGGACGTGCGTTTCTGGTCAATTGCGATGGCTGGGCCGAGCCCGTCGAGACTGTCGACTGGAGCCTGGTCCATGCGGCCTAAGAATCGCCGCGCATACGTCGACATGCTTTCTAGGAACCTGCGTTGCCCTTCTTGGAAGACCGTGTCGAAGGCGAGGCTAGACTTGCCTGATCCCGACGGGCCGGTGACGACCGTGAACTTGCCGATTGGTATCTCGCAATCGATGGACTGCAGGTTGTGCGTGCGCGCACCCTTCACTGAAATGTTCGTTGGCGGAGGGCGTCGTGTCGACTTCTTGCGTGGCTTGGCTGCCGATTTCTTGCTGCGCCGCTTGGTCCCGAGTCCAGTCGCGCGCAGCGCTGCGCCGGTGTGCGATGCATCGATATCTGCTAGTTGCTCTGGAGTGCCGCAGCCGACTAGTTGGCCCCCACCAGCGCCGCCTTCGGGCCCTAAGTCGATTAACCAGTCGGCAGCGCGCACAACGTCGAGGTTGTGCTCGATGACCAAGACCGTGTTGCCAGCGTCTACGAGGCGTTGCAAGGCATCCAGAAGTCTCGCGACGTCCTGGAAGTGTAGCCCAGTTGTTGGCTCGTCGAGCACGTAGAACGTCTTGCCAGTCGCCGGCCGCTGGAGCTCGGTCGCTAGCTTGACTCGCTGTGCTTCACCGCCACTTAGTGTTGTTGATGGCTGACCTAGTTTGAGGTAGCCAAGGCCAACATCCTGTAAAGCCACGAGGCCGCGTGCGATCTTGGGTAGGTCGGCAAAGAAATCAGCTGCCTCATCTACGGTCATCGAGAGGATGTCGTAGACGTTCTTGTCCTTAAAGCGGATCGACAGCGTGTCCGGGTGGAAGCGTGCTCCGGCACATTCCTCGCAGATCACTTCGACCGGTGCCAGGAAGTTCATCTCGAGCGTTGTAATGCCAGCGCCGAGACACGCTTCGCAGCGACCGCCAGAAACGTTAAACGAGAATCGGCCCTTCTTGTATTCGCGGAGTCGAGACTCGGGAAGCATTGCGAATAGGTCGCGTACGTGAGTCCATAGGTCAGTATAGGTCGCTGGATTGCTGCGGGGCGTTCGTCCGATGGCGGCCTGATTGATCTCGACAATCTTGTCGATCTTGTCGAGGCCGGCGATGCCCTTGCAGTGCGCGGCGACCAAGCCTTTGTCTTGTAGGTGATCCTTGATCGTTGGCACCAGGATGTGGTGAACAAGAGTAGACTTGCCAGAGCCTGAAACGCCCGTGATCGCGGTAAAGCGTCCTAGCGGGATTTCGACGTCTAATCCAAGCAGGTTGTGGTGTCGCGCCTTCTTGATGCGCAGCGCACCAAGATTTTTGCTGCGCCGGGTTGCCGGCATCGGCACCGATAGTTCGCCCCGTAAATATTGGCCAGTGAGTGACTCCTTGGTTGCTCGCACCTCACTGGGAGCGCCAGCAGCAACAACCTCCCCACCATGCGCGCCAGCCTGTGGACCGACATCGATCAAGAAGTCACTCCGCTCCATGGTCTCTTCGTCGTGCTCAACCACAACGACGGTGTTGCCACGGTCGCGTAGTGCTTCTAGC
>Ga0315331_10004914_pt1 | contig 10061 bp, 9 predicted proteins | sample M160m34915metaG_FD_203456 | JGI IMG/M metagenome (GOLD analysis project Ga0315331, IMG submission 203456) | Ammonia-oxidizing marine archaeal communities from Monterey Bay, California, United States - M1 60m 34915 | ecosystem: Environmental > Aquatic > Marine > Intertidal zone | place: USA... | reverse complement strand
GAAGCTGTTTTATTCGGAACTGAAGATGCTGCGGAACATGCTGCGAATGTGGATGGCGGAAGCACGCGTTCGCTGACAGCGACAAAGAAAACAGGCCAATCAGAAATGCTTAGACTTGCAATACTGACTCTGACCATCTGCTCCGTACTGGCATCCACATCGCGATCCGACTGGCCGCAGTTTCGCGGGCCCGGCGGCAACGGCGTTGCCGACACTTCGGAATCGCTGCCTGCGGATATTGGGCGGGACAGTTCCGCTCTCGTGTGGCGAACACCGTTGCCCAAAGGGCATTCGTCACCTGTCATTCACGGCGAACGAATCTATGTGACGGGAATTATCGACAAGTCGCTGCAGATCTTCGCACTTAGTCGCAGTGATGGAAGCATCATCTGGACCGCAGATGCCGACTGTGAAGAGCTGGAGTCCATTCATCGTATCGGCAGTCACGCGACACCGAGCGTGGCAACGGACGGCGACGTTGTTGTCAGCCTGTTCGGATCGACGGGCCTGATGTGTCACGATCCTGAAGGGCATCTGCTTTGGCACCGGCAGATGGGGCCTTTCAATAACAGCTTTGGAGCCGCCTCATCACCGTTGCTGGTCGACAACGTGGTTGTGATGGTTCAGGATCACGACGCCGATTCGTTTCTTGGTGTATACGATAAGCAAAGCGGTAAGACCGTATGGCGAGCCGAACGTCCGAATTCCCGGCGTAATTACGCCACTCCGTGCATCTGGACCGTCGCCGGTCAGCAGCAGATTGTCGTGGCCGGCTCCGCACAGGTAAGCGGCTACGATTTCAAAACAGGCCGTGTCGTCTGGACGATTCGGGGAGTGAGCCGAGTCGTCAACACAACTCCCGTTGTGGGCGATGACAATCGACTCTACCTGGCCTGTACCGGCGGTAGTGAAACCGAACAGCCGGTTTTCTCTGAAGTGCTGCTGACCTCGGACGACAACAACAATGGAACCCTGGAACCGGGGGAACTGCCCAAAAGTCCGATTCGGAACTTCTTTGCCCAGTTCGATCGTGATGCCAGCGGCTCGCTGGATATCTATGAATACAATTCGATTCGAGAAATTTTCAGCCTGTCGCAGACCGTGGCGATGGCTGTCCGACCCGGCGGTAAGGGAGACATTACTGACAGCCATATTGAGTGGCGACAGTCGCAGTCCATCCCGCGTAACTCGTCACCGTTGTATCACGATGGCACCTTGTTTCTTGTAAAAGACGGTGGCATCGCCTCTTCACTGGATGCCCGTACCGGGAAGATCCTGCACCGCAGCCGAATGGCCGGCACCGGTAACTACTACAGTTCGCCTGTCCTGGGCGACGGAAAACTCTACGTCGTTAGTGAACGCGGACACGTAACTGTTATTTCGACCGGGCCGGAATGGGCACGGATCGCCGACGGGACCTTTGGCGAAGACGTTTACGCATCGCCCGCTATTTCGCACGGCTGTGTTTTCGTGCGAACGGTGTCCCAACTCTACTGCTTCCGACAATGACAGCATCTACGAACCGCCTGAATGGTCGTTCTGTGTCGCTGGCCCGGCAGTGGCCGGGATCGACTCCGTCGGAGAAGCGAAGTGGTTAACTTCCGTCCCCTTGCGAAACATCGTGGTGAACGGATGTGGAGCTCCGCTGTGCACGGTGTGACATCCGCTGATCAGCGTCGCCAGGGCTGCTGATGCAAAAACACCAAAGATTCGTTTCCATTTGTGATCTCTCATGACTCCGTCCTTTTACGTCATCAGGCCTCCGGAAATTGCAGTGATTGCTCTCCATGCGACTGCTTAAGAAACCGCGTTCCTGCGATTCACCTGGTTTGGTGCCTTCAAAGTCGTACAACTTCGAGGGCCATTACAATAAGACGCAGAACAGAGTGATCTGTCGATGAAAATTTGTTGCGATCGGCATACATTTAACGGGGATTACTGTGTTGGTGGTGTGGGCTGGCAGTATTTGCCGACACGACCTGCCAAATGTCGCGTGTACGGGGCGCATTTGTCCGCCGACCTGGCAAAGGCCTCCTGTGACGCAGGTCAGAGCGGCGGAGCAGTTGTCGAACCGGGTTCGACCGATCCGTCGTGTACTGACAAGTCTGCCGGAAAGCATCTGTCCCGGCAGTTTTAGTACTCTGACAGAATCGTTGCAAAAACACGTCGAGTCGAAGCTGCAAGTCTTGCGTGAGTTGTCCAAACGTACCGGGCAAAGACAGTCTGTATACTCAACGACTCATCCGGAACGAATTGCAGCTCAAGCGGCAACGCCACGTCGGGAATGGTGCTGAGTGTCACCCTGATCAGACCAGGAAACGGCGAACCCGGCGTCAATTGCGCGACAAACTTCTGGAAGAGCGTATCCAGTCAGTTTCGGTTTACCTTCTCAACATTGTATCCGATTCGGTGCATGATCATGCGATCATCACGCGTGGTTCACTTTGTAGACATTGCTGTCATGGAACGATGGCCAAAGCTCAAGTCGCAGGATTTTGGAATGGTGATATGCAGGTAACCCGATCGGAAGCAGATTCCTGAAGGGCCGGCGTGGATGAGGCCATTCGAATCAGTACTGAGGGTGTGCACCATGGCATTAGACGTATCAGTGGCGGCGACGTGATTCCTGCAGCTGCAAATATCGGCAGCGTCAGAGATCTGAAGAAAAGCGGAATCGGTGTCGAAAGCACAGCTGTCGGCTTCTATGTCCTGGTCCGCGCTCTGCAGCAGTCGCAGCCGGAGGTCACCGACGTAACGGTCGGACCGCTGCAGGCAGAATAACATGAAGCTGCCGTCGCACCTGACCAGGTTGGTACTGTCGTGACGTTTGAACTCACTCACAATCGCCAGCTTGCCGACGGCATGAAAAGTATCTTTAACAGTTCGATAACTCCTGGTGAAATCGTGGGCGTGAGGATCGTCCGCGACGAAATACTGGCATACAGATCTCATGAGCCTGAGTTGCCTGTGAATTCATGGTTCCAGGCACTGGAGGACATCAAAGAACAGCCGAAAGATGCTGCCAGACTGATGGCCACTCGCATGAGTCTGGCACCCGCTCCGGCGTTAGCGTCGTATGACAGCCGTGTGCTGCTTGGTCCGGACGATAATCACAGAATATTTTCCGGCGCAGCGCCAACTCTTAACATGGCTGCGACAGCACGAGAAGCTTCGGGCGATTGAAACACTGGCCGCCGACGTAGCACATGAATTCAACAACTGCTTATCGTGATTCGGGGCAACACGAATCTGTTGCTGCACACGATAGCCCCTTCGGCTTCAGACAGACCAATCGGACCGCTGATAGGCATTGCAAAGTCCGGCGAAAGGACGGCCGACTTAACACAACAGTTGCTTTCGTTCTCGCGGCAGAAGCCCCCCTTGCACAAGTTTGTTTGATGTGAAGGCGGTTGTCACAACCAGCAGGAGCAGGCTGGTACACCTGATCCATTCCGAAGTCAGGATTAAAACTTAGTTTAGCCCGGAGCCGGCAACCGTGCAGGCCGGCGAATCTGCACTTGAACAGGCAATTATGAACTTTGTCATCAACGGTTGTGACTCGATGCCCGAAGGTGGCCTGCTGACGATCGCCACAGACGTTGTGCGCCAGGAAAATCAGGAGTGCCCCGAACTTTTGAAGCGGGAATTTCTGTGCAACTGTCTGTTGCAGATAAAAACAGCAGGATGCCAAAGGAATCTGTCGACTAATTCTTAAACGTTTGTCACGACGAAGAAGCCTCGTGAAGGAACTGGTCTGGAACTATTTGTCGTACATGCCAACATGGAAAAATGCGGTGATGTTGTGGCAATGACCAGCACGGAAGGCATCGGGACTGTCATGTCGGCTTACTTTCCCGTATCAAATCACCACTTGTCAGATGTGAATGTTGAGCCTCATCGGCGCTGCAGAGATAAATCCGGGCGGCACCGGTCTTGTCTGTGATGATGATGAACTTGTGCTTCCCCGTCTGCGTATGGTCCTTGAAGACGCCGTTTATGCAGTCGTGAGCGCAAACAACGGACGAGAAGCACTGTGGGCAGCAGCGATAAATACGGCTGTTCCTTCTCAGCTGCTGACCGATGTTAGTATTCCGGATATCGACGAACGGAAACTGACCAGGCGGATTCGGCACATGTATCCGGACCTGAAACTCCTGTGCCTGCCCGCAGGGGCCTCCGAACCTCAGATGTCATAATGCATAGACATTATTATCGCTTTTGACGACCGCACAGGCTGCAGGCTGAAAATGCAGGCGGTCTGTCAGGAAATCACTTGCGAGCGTTCGTCCGGAAATATTCAAGGAAAGCCGAGCAGCTCGAACGACAAACGCGGCAGACTCGGGGCTCTGTCGAACCAGGGCGGATTCCCTACAATTGGAAATGCCTCCCATGATGTGCCGCATCCGCACCTCATTCGCGAGAGAGCCCTCCGTCTGCGGCGGCCCCGCTATCAATCCTTGAGAAATGAGCGTGGGATGTCACAATCCTGCTCCACAATCTAATTTAGAGTCTGACGGGATCTGGAAGGCATAGACAGATGGGACGGTTAAGTCTGGCATGGCGTGTCCTGACAAGCGGAGAGTTGGCACAGCAGCTGGCCGAACTTGTTTCCGGTGCTGCCCCGGTCGCAGCCATTGAGCAACCGATGGCGGCCGACCCCGAACCTGCGCCGGCTGTTCGGAATGATGCAGTCACGCTGTTGGCCGCGCTGCAGCGGGAGGCACGACTCGTGGATTTTCTGATGGAACCCATCGATGACTATGCCGATGCGCAAATCGGAGCGGCGGTACGAGACATTCATCGTGACAGTCAAACGGTACTGGATCGAATACTTGGCCTCGCTCCGGTGATTGATCAACCCGAAGGCAGCGTGGTTGACCTGAGTGATGGAGTGGCCAGTGGACGGTTGCGACTGATCGGTGAATCGGGTCCCGAGCAGACATCGGGAAATCTGGCACATCACGGATGGAAAGCAGCACGCTGCGAGTTGCCCACGTGGAGCGGAAGTTTCTCGTCTGTCGACGTCGTTGCCCCGGCCGCGATCGACGTCGGCTGACTTAGTGAAATCGTCAGAGGGTCGGGCATTTTTCCGACCATGACGAACCGATGTTGATACTGCTGGTTCGAAAGTGACTCCCGACTCTTTTGCTCGCCCATCTATTATGTCCGCAAGATACGCCATTGGAATTGATCTCGGCACGACCAACAGCGTCCTGGCCTTTGCCTCGCTGGAATCAGACACTCCACTGGTTGAGTTGCTTTCGATTCCGCAGCTTGTGGCGCCGCAGACTCTGGAACGCCGTGAATCACTACCATCGTTCCTGTACCTGGCGCGCGGTGGTGAGACAGAAGCACAGGAGTTTGATTTGCCATGGGCCGAGAGCCGTGACTTCGCGGTCGGCGAAGTCGCACGATCGCAATCGTCAGAGAATCCTGATCGCACAGTGGGCACTGCCAAGTCCTGGCTGTGTCACAGCCGAGTGGACCGTCATCAGGCGATTCTGCCGTGGAAAGCGCCTGTCAATATGGTACAGATATCGCCCGTGACTGCCTCGCAGCGATATCTGGAACATCTGGTCGCCGCGTGGACTCAGGCATTTCCAGACGCCCCGATTGCTCAGCAGCAAATCGTACTCACCGTCCCGGCTTCGTTTGATGCCAGCGCACGTGAACTGACACGAGAAGCTGCGTTGTCTGCCGGTCTTCCGGCGTCACTGGTCCTGCTGGAAGAGCCTCAGGCAGCAACTTACGCATGGCTTTCTTCATCCGGCGACGACTGGCGGAAGTCGCTGACGGCCGGAGACCGATTGCTGGTATGTGATGTCGGTGGCGGAACGACCGACCTGACACTGGTGGCGGCAGGCGCAGAGGACGGTGATTTACAACTGCGTCGACAGGCCGTCGGAAATCATCTGCTTGTTGGTGGCGACAACATGGACCTGACGCTGGCCTACCACGTGTCAGAATTGTTCCGCGAAAAGGGGACGGATCTGGATCCGTGGCAGTCCGTGTCGTTGTGGCACTCCTGTCGTGCAGCCAAAGAAACTCTGCTGGCGGCCGATGGTGCTGAGACACAGACGATTTCCGTAGCCGGACGAGGCAGCCGACTGGTTGGCGGCAGTGTGTCTGTGGAAGTCCACCGTGAAGACGTCGCTCGTATTCTTGTGGACGGTTTTTTCCCGGAGTGTGACATCACTGACCAGCCGTCACGACAGCGAGTGTCAGGCTTTCAGGAAATTGGTCTGCCCTACGAAGCTGACACGGCGATCACTCGACATCTGGCCGCTTTTCTGCAGCGACAGACCGAAGAAGATTCCCCTGATTCGCCGGCCCCGACCCACCTGTTGTTTAATGGTGGTGTCTTCAAGTCAGACCGGCTGCAGCAGGCCTTGCTGGATCGGCTTTCTCACTGGTACGGCGATGCCGCGCCCCGGATCCTCGGGGGAACGCACGACCTTGACTATGCCGTCGGGCGCGGAGCCGCGTATTATGCGTGGACCAGCCAGCGCGGGGGCATTCGGATTCGAGGCGGCACTCCTCGGTCATATTACGTCGGCGTAGAAACCGCTGGCCTGGCCATTCCCGGAACGCCGCGACCGATGTCGGCTCTGTGTGTTGTCCCGCATGGCATGGAGGAAGGGACCGAAGCAGACGTGCCTTCGGAGGAAATCGGCCTGGTTATCGGAGAGTCAGCGGGATTCCGCATTTTCAGCTCCTCCAGTCGGCCGGACGATGTGCCGGGGGACAAGCTTCTTCACTGGTCCCCGGATGAGCTCGTCGAAACAGATTCAATGGAGACGACGCTGAATTCAGATGGAGACGAAGGTGACGACTATGTGCCCGTGCGATTTCAGTCTCGAATCACGGAACTGGGCATCTTCGAACTATCGTGTGTTCACACGACGACGGGTGAAAGCTGGAAGCTGGAATTCAGCGTTCGTGACGACGCGGAGGTATGAAGGCGGTGAACATCGCAGCGAAATCGGATTTGAACACCGAAGACAAACGCAGTCGGTTCGTGGTCGGCATCGATCTGGGTACGACGAATTCAGCCGTCGGATTTGTCGACACGTTACAGGATGACTGGCAGATTCAGACGTTCGCAATTCCTCAACTGGTTGCACCAGGAGAGGTAGAAAATCGGCCGACGCTGCCGTCGTTTCACTATGAACCGCCTGAATCAGACGGCGTTGCGTCGGCTTTTTGCCTGCCATGGAGCCCCCGCAACGTGAAGTTCGGCGTCGGAGTGTTTGCACGGGAATTCGGCCGCGCGAATCCAGGGCGAATGATTGAATCAGCCAAGTCATGGCTGTGCCACGCAGGAGTTGATCGTCGGGCCGCACTGCTGCCGTGGCACGGCGCAGCCGATGCCGAATCGCTTTCGCCAGTAGACGTCAGTTCCAGGTATCTGCAGCATATTCGTGAAGCGTGGGATCATCTGCATGCGGCCGAACCGCTTGCACAACAGGACGTCGTGATCACGATCCCGGCGTCATTTGACGAAGTCGCGCGTGAATTGACCGTTGCCGCAGCTCGACGTGCCGGACTTCCCCGCATCGTGCTGATTGAGGAGCCACAGGCAGCGTTTTATTCGTGGGTCAATGCACATCGCGACGACTGGGAAAAGCATGTTATTCCCGGTCAGAAAATCCTGGTCTGTGATATCGGCGGTGGCACGTCTGACTTTACTCTGATTCACGTGCGACCAGGCGATGATGGCAAGGTTCGCTTCCATCGCATCGCGGTTGGCAATCATTTGATGCTGGGAGGAGATAACCTTGATCTGGCACTGGCCTGCCATGTCGAACGGCAGTTGACGGGTGACGGTAAACTGCAGCCTCGTCAGTGGAGTGTTCTGGTTCCGACCTGTCGCCACGTCAAGGAAACTCTGCTGCAGGAAGATGCACCAGAGGAATTCACCATCGCTTTGCCTGGCACCGGATCAAAGCTGATCGGGGGAGGCCTGCAGGCGACGATCCGTCGTGATGAAGTTGTGCGGATGCTTGTTGACGGTTTCCTGCCTGAGGCGAAATTCGACGACAAGCCGCAGAGTCGACAATCCGGCTTTCAGGAATTCGGTCTGCCCTTCGCGGCTGACCCCGCGATCACGAAGTACCTTGCCGCATTCCTGAAGTCTCACGCTGACGACACTGACTCTTCCAGTGATGCGACGGACTGCGGGCGTCCGGATGTCGTTCTGTTCAACGGTGGATTCTTCGCATCATCGATCCTGCAGGCTCGGCTGATTGCCGCGCTGAAGTCATGGTTCAGCGATACGGAGGGAAACTGGACACCACAGATTCTGCAGAACGAACGACTTGATCTGGCGGTCGCCCACGGCGCGGCATCGTTTGGTATGGTCCGCCGCGGCATTGGTGTCAGGATCGTCGCGGGCCTGGCACGCACATATTACGTCGGTATTGAAGGTACCGACGGAAAGACATCAGCTTTGTGTCTGGTGCCGGCGGGCAGCGAACCGAGCAGCGATCCGATTGAAATTGAACGAGACTTTCAGATACGCACTTCGGAACCTGTACAGTTCCCGATTTTCGTTTCCGGCACACGCCTTACAGACCGGTCCGGAGAACTGTACGAGATCAACCCGGAACAGCTTCAGGCCCTGCCGCCAATTCGCACCGTCCTGCAGACTCGGAAAAAGGAACATATCGACGTCGTAACAGCACGTCTCTCGGCACGGCTCACAGAAATCGGCACGCTGGAGATGTGGTGCAGACAGACTAATGGTGACCGTCGCTGGCAACTTCAGTTTGACGTCCGATCGTCCACCGAAACTGATCGCGAAGTGCACACCGGCGCAGCGGAACAGGCGGGGATCGTCGACCAATCGACCATGGACAGTGTCGACCGGATTCTTCTGTCGGTGTTTGCGGCAAAGGGCACGGAAAAGCCGGACGGACTGCCGAAGCGAATCGCCCGCGAAATTTCCATGAGCCGAGCAGATTGGCCACCGTCACTGCTGCGAAGTATCTGGAGCCGTCTGATTGAATCTGCAGACGGACGGAAACGCAGTGCAGCACACGAAGCCCGATGGCTGAACCTGCTCGGATTCGGACTGCGCCCCGGTTTTGGTATGGCCGCCGACGACTGGCGGGTCGAGCAGACACTGAAAGTGACTCAGGGAAAACTTGTGCATGCCAGCGCCTATCCTCGCACAGAATGGAGAATTCTTTGCCGCCGGATCGCCGGTGGCATTAGTCGCGGAACCCAGAACGAATTAACGTCTTCGGTCATCGCGTTGATCCGTCAGAAACACCGACAGGTGAAGTCGGGACGGGGCAAGGGCGCCGACTACGCTTCCGGCAGTCATGAGGAATCAGAGATCTGGCGAATGCTTGCGTCCATGGAATTGCTGGACCGGTCCGCCCGCAGGGAGCTCGGCCGTATTGCGCTGAACTTTCTGCCCAGACCGGCATTCAATCCCATTCGTTCGGCTCTCATCTGGGCGGTGGGCAGAATCGGTGCGCGAGTCCCCGTGTACGGCCCACTGAACACGGTGCTGGCAACCACTGAAGCGGAAAGTTGGATCGAAGCAATTATCGACACCGCCGATGTCAATGACACCGTCACGCAGCTGGCACTGATGCAGCTGTGCCGCCGCACGGAGGACCGTTTCCGAGACGTCTCCGACGGCGTGCGGTCAGCGGTTGTGAAAGAAATGGAGTCTGCCGGAGCGCCGGACCATTTTGTAACGCTGATCAAGGAACGCGGAGAGCTGCACAGTGACGAGGCGGGGCTGGTGTTTGGTGAGTCACTGCCGACAGGACTGCGGATTCAGTAAGTTCCTGTCAGTTGCCGTTGATCCTGACCAGTTCATAAACATCAATTCCCGCGGGATCCTCACATACCAGACTCAGGTCAACGGACTTACTGGCACCATCCGTGAGGGCAGGTCGGTGCGGACGGTTTCACAGAAAGAAACGTCAACTTCCTGAGCCCACCTGCGAACGGGAAAGAACTGGGAATGGCGACGTGGAATGCCGACGACGGTCGATTGTCTTTGTTCATTGCAAATGACACAACGGCTAACTTCTTGTACGCGG
>Ga0315331_10004912_pt1 | contig 10061 bp, 12 predicted proteins | sample M160m34915metaG_FD_203456 | JGI IMG/M metagenome (GOLD analysis project Ga0315331, IMG submission 203456) | Ammonia-oxidizing marine archaeal communities from Monterey Bay, California, United States - M1 60m 34915 | ecosystem: Environmental > Aquatic > Marine > Intertidal zone | place: USA... | reverse complement strand
ACCTCTACCTGGCGCAGTTTACCTACGGTCTCTTAAGGCTTACCTCGCTTGCCTGCCTTCTTCTGATCCTACTCTGACAGGATAAATAATATCCCTCTAGGTCGAACAACTCAGGGGCGCTGATCCACGGCCCTCTTTGCGTGCAATCTGTGACAGTTCACGCAGAGGCTCAAAAACTTTGGATGGGGAGCCTGGTTTATTGCCAAATCTGACTTTAAGCGCTGTCAGGTAGGAAACGAAAACATCGCCTAATGTGAACCGTAGAACGGTCGCGGCGATAATGCCCCCAATTACGATCATCGTGGATTCAATATCGACAAAAGACATGAAATCCCCGCCGACAAGGGTTGCGGCACCAACGACGCCAACTCCAGCGGTTAGGCCAATTATTATTGCGATATCCATATCAGTCATCCAGCATTATCCTGTCCATTGTGGCAGGAAGGCTTAACTCTTTGGGGTAACTTTAATGAGCGGCATCTAATTATCTCCTAATACGCGTGCAGGCGAACGGTCTTCGTTGACTGCATTCAGATTGGAATGACATCTTCAAAATCGACGTCCAGCGCCATGGCAAGCATCTGGCATATTTCAACCGACGGCGTGATTTCTCCTGATTCGAACGCTTCGATATCGTCTTCCTGGAAACCAATGAACCCGGCCAGCGCTTCCTGAGTGAGGTCCTTGTATTCCCGCCAGACCAGAATGGGATTCTCGCCAGCATCTATCCGTTTTTGCACGGTTTCCGGCATAGGTTCGCGTGGCGGTTGGGCTGGCATTTGTGGCATTTCAAACTCTGCACCAAAGCCGGCGGGCGGCGGAGGTGGCTCTGCCCATGAGGGTAGCGGCTGCGTCTCTTGCCGTGCTGGCTGGGCCAAAGCTTGGCTGCCATCGCCTTCGAGCAATGTATAATAATCGTTGATATCCAAGACGACGAAGGCCGGTCGGCCATCAGCACCTGCAATAAATTGAACGTAGGGCCTGCTTGCCATAATTCTTAATTGTCCTGTCTGTCTGGAAATTTGGGGTGAAGCCATTTCACAAAGATGGACCGCTCCTCGCGCTCCCATTTAATGCCCTCATAAAACCCAAGGACTTTGGCTTTGGTTGGTCGCACGATCAACATCGCTTCACGGATATCCATCAGGGACAGCCTAGTTTTTTGGCGAGGTCAATGAAGCTCGTCGCAGCGATATCCATACCGGGGGCGGCTTTTAAGTCAATCGCCTGGTTAGGGCCTTTTTCCCCAGGCCGTGCCACGAATGCAGTCCTGAAGCCAGTGGCAGCGGCAGCTTTCAGATCATCATTATGCGCCGCCGTCATCATGCATTCCTCTGGGCGAAGGCCCAGCAGATCAGCAGCACGGCGATAAGCTTCCGGCATCGGCTTGTAAGCTTGGCAGACCTCGGCACCCAAAATGACATCCCACGGCAGGTCTGCGTTCTTCGCCATATTGACTATCAGCGCCACATTACCGTTGGAGTGGGTAGCGAGCACATATTTCGCTTTCAGGCGCGTCAGGCCTTCAACAACGTCTGGCCAGGGTGTTAGCCGGTGCCAAGCGCGGTTCAGGTGATCCAGCTCTCTCTCGCTAAGTCCGGCGACATCGAAGGTCTGCAGCACGCCTTCCAGGTTTTCGCGATGCAGCACGTCCAGCTTGGTGAACGGGCGCGCGCCGGACCGCACTTGCTCCATCGCTGGCTGATATCGGGCGCGCCAAGCATGTGCGAACGCAGGCCAATCCAGGTCGTGGCCCTTGGGCGCAAGCAAGGCTTCTGCTTCCCTTGCTATGGAGGAGCGCCAGTCTACGACCGTGCCGAATACATCAAACGTCAGGGCTTTTACGCCATCTAAGTTCATCTTAATCTTCCATTCAAAATGGGATGCCCGATTAGCGCGTCGTGCCAGCCATCAGCACCCAAAAATGTTCCAGTTGGGGATTGAGTTTATCCTCACTCTGTCGCCTGACATAGCCGACACCAATATGGACATGTTCTTGGTCAAAAATAATCTTGGCGTGGCCGGGACTGTCACGCCATGACTGCGCTGCGGCCCGCGCGGTTGGCTGCCCGGCTGCCAAGGTCTCCCCCAGCCGTTGCCAGTCATAGCTAACGGCGTCTGCTCGGTCAGTGGAGTTATCTCCATCGGGAGACACATGGCCAAAGAACGTCCGGGAGCTCAAACGTTTGGCGAAGTTGCGGGAGGCTTTTGATAGATTAAGCCGAACCGTCAGCGGCGCCAAGCCGCGGGCTTTACGAAGGATATTTACTTCGCGAACGAGTGCATATTCCGTCTGGTTCAGGCTGTGCGTTACTTCGGTTGGCTTTTTCGTGGAGGCAGGTTCAGACGGCTGCAGGGAGGAAGGTACCGCAGTATCAGGCATGCACGACGCTGCCAAAATGCAGACGGCCATAATAGGCCCGTGAAAAATAATGTTGATGTTCGGTCTCATCAGCAATTTCGTAAGCGGCGAACCCGTTTCCTGCAAGCAGCAAATATCATGGCTGGTTGTTGTCATCTGAAGCAGGCATTTGGGATATTAGCGTTCTGATAGTGGCGTGTACGTAACTCGCATTCCCACAAATCCCAGCATCCGCTATAGACGCTTAGACCATCCCTTCATTTTTGAGAGAGAATTCACATGGCCAAGCAGCGTATCGCCCTCGTTCCTGGAGACGGTATTGGCAAGGAAGTCATGCCGGAAGGCGTGAAAGTGCTGGAGGCCGCAGGCCGACGCTTCAACATCGACTTCACGTTTGATGAGTATGACTGGAGCTGCGAGACCTATGCAGAAACTGGCAAGATCATGCCTGATGACGGCATTGAGCAACTGCGCCCAGCGGATGCTATCTTCCTTGGTGCGGTGGGCTGGCCGACCGTGCCAGACCATGTTTCGCTCTGGGATTTACTGATCCCGATCCGGCGCGAGTTCGAACAATATGCCAGCCTACGTCCTTGCCGTATGTTCCCAGGCACCAAGTCGCCATTGGCCAATCGTACACCAGAAGAAATTGATTTCTTCGTTGTACGTGAGAATGTTGAAGGCGAATACTCAGAAATTGGTGGAAGGCTTTACAAGGGCACGGAAAATGAGATGGCTGTGCAGGAAAGCATCTTCACGCGTCGGGGCTGCGACCGCATCATCCGCTTTGCATTCGAGCTAGCTCGCCGGAAAAACCGGAAGAAAGTTACGTCGGCCACCAAATCCAACGGCATCATCCATACCATGCCGTATTGGGATGAGCGCTTCGCCGCCATCGCTGCTGAGTATCCTGAAATAGAGACCGACAAATATCATATCGATATCCTGACGGCGCATTTCGTGCAGCACCCGGACTGGTTCGATGTCGTTGTCGGTTCAAATCTGTTTGGCGATATCTTGTCGGATCTGGGACCGGCTGTGGCCGGTTCTATCGGCATCGCGCCTTCAAGCAATATAAATCCTGAAGGCGAGCATCCATCCATGTTCGAACCCGTGCATGGCTCAGCGCCAGATATTGCCGGGCAGGGTATTGCCAACCCAATTGGCCAAATTTGGTCAGGTGCGCTGATGCTGGACCACCTTGGCCACAAGGACGCGGCCCGCGCCATTGAGAAGGCCATTGAGGTCATTCTGACGGACAGCGGTCCCCGCACCAAAGACATGGGCGGGAACGCCGGCACTGTCACCGTCGGCGACGCAATTGCCGACGCCTTGTCGTCAGCGTCCTAGTTGTTTGGCCTAGGAGATTGAATGGGCCGATTCTAATTTGAATCGGTTTGGTTCTTCTGTCCAGACTTTGCATATAAACTCGAACGGCGTGAGTCCCTTCAGAGTCTTTAGCCGTCGGGCGAATTTATAGGCGTTGATGAAGTCCGCGAAGTGGCTGGGAAACTGGTCCTGGTCATCATAGTGATACCTTCGATGGTTGCCCCTTTGATGCTTCGATTCATGCGTTCTACCTATCCATTGGCCCATGGGTTCTTTGGTTTAGTCAGGCGGTGTTCGATTTCATGTCGCCAACAGGCGCGGTCGAATGGATGGCCGCGATAGCGGGCTGTGGGTTCAGGCCTGTTCTTTGGCAAATCAGCGAACTGAATACCGTTATCAGTCAGAGTTGTGTGGTTTTCGCAGGAGACAACTTCGGCCAAGGCGTCTACGAAGGCTGCGGCTGTCATTGTATTGGCGCGATCGACGGCCTCGATATAAGCGAACTTCGATGTCCGATCGATGGCGACATAAAGGTAGAATTAGCCTGCGGCTGTGCGGACTTCCGCCAGGCCGATATGAAAGTAGCTAATGGGTTAGTTTTTAAACTTCTTCCGAGCTGGCTTGTCGCCGCCTACATCGGGCAGACGACTAATGCCGTGGCTTTGAAGACAGCGATGTAGGGATGAGCGGGTCAGATGCGGGATCGTCGCCTGCAGGGCGTACAAGCAATCATCCAGTGGCAGCAGAGTTTGCCCGCGGAATGCGACGATGACGGTTTCACCCTCGATGTTGAGGACCTTTGACTTTGGCTCTCGTGGGCCTGTCTGCCGATCTTCCACCGAGCGCCGCTTCTTCCATTTAGAAACGGTCTTCGGATTGATACCATGCCGCAGCGCAAGGACCCTCAGGCGCTCTTGACTATCTTGTATTGCTCGATGAATTGCCGCTGTCGTGCGGTAATCATCCACCAGTTTTGAAAATATAGACTGACACACATAAGCGGGCGCGCTTCCTCAGCAAAATTCGGAAAATCCTGTTCAAACTTTTGGTGCATATTTGCTATCAAGCTCGTCATTCTTCTGCGGTGGATACAGTATACTATACGGCCGGATAGTAAGCCTGGATTTCCCAGAAATCGCTTATTTTACAATAACTAAGGCGTAAGCCCTTTATACTGCTGCATACATACGGCCACCGTTCAGAGTCTTAAATGGATCGAAGGTTAGCTTAAGCCCTTGCGTCAATTGCAGCAATGGTGCGGACAGGGGCTCAAAAACCTCCACCGCCACGCGCACGCTCTGCTCTGCCCGCATTATTGTTCCATGGCCACCATGGGCAGCGATCAGTGGCCGGATCACATCATTGCCTGCATTCAGTGCATTAGGTGCGACAGCAAGCCAAATAAGCCCCCCTGCCCAATCATAAAACGCCTCTACTTCTAGTGATTGTGCAATTTCCGCAACTAGCTTTGGCCCCTGTGTTGGCGAAGTTGATATCCGCCAAAGGGCGCGCGGGTCTGGCGCTTTGAATGGCACTACTTCACGAACACCCTCCCAGAACAATTGAGAGGGCTCGGCTTCAAGCTCCGTCAGCTCCAAACCTGAAGGCAGAAAGGAACGGATCGCATTCATCCGATAGGAGAGCGAGTCTGGAAAACCTTCAAACCGAAGCGCTGTCAAAGCGCTTGCCCCTGCTGAACCGCTAATTGCTGCAGCCGCACTTGCAGGGAGATGCGCTGCACCAACGGGTTCAAACGGGCTCTTGAATGCCGCAGACATCATTGCCTGCGCTGCAGCATCATTAAGCTCATGAGCCAGTAACGTGACTTCGCTATTTGCGAACGGGAGCACCTTGAAGGTCACGTCTGTAATCGCGCCCAAGGTTCCAAATGCGCCTGTTGTTAGCTTGCAGAGATCATATCCAGTGACATTCTTCATCACGCGACCACCGCCTTTCAGCGCCTGGCCTTGCCCGTCCACAAACCCAACGCCGACAACATAATCCCGCGCAGCCCCCACTGCGACCCTGGAAGGGCCAGAGAGTGCCGCTGCAACGACGCCGCCCATGGTAGCCGGTCTACCGGAATCACCATAAAGGCCTGTCAGGTCAGGAGGATCAAACGGAACACGTTGGCGATTTTCAGCAAGCGCTGCCCTGGCGTCGGCCAATGTCTCGCCAGCCCGGAACGTGGCGTAGAGTTCTGACGGGCTGTACTCAACGACGCCTGTAAGGCCATCCAGCTTGAGCGTTCGTTCGCTCAGCATGGGCCGACCGAGACCAGAAAGGCCGCCGCCGCCTTCAATCGCCAACGGCACACGATCCATGACGGCGTCTCGAATGGCATCTTGAACGTCTGCGACAGTCCCTGGCTTCAGGACAGCGCCAGTCATTCCGCCGCTTCCACCTGCACCGGGCTAAGAATAGGACCGGCAAGGCCCGGATTATCCACCAGCGGGAAGACCTTATGCGGGTTCATCAGATATTTGGGGTCAAACACCCGCTTCATGTTGCGCTGCAAATCAAGCTCCGCAGGCGTAAATTGCTCGACCATCAAATCCCGCTTTTCAACACCAACGCCGTGCTCACCCGTCAGACAGCCGCCAAGCTCAACACAGAGCTTCAGGATATCACCGCCGCATTCCTCAGCACGCTCCGTCTCGCCCGGCTCATTCGCGTTATACAGGATGAGAGGGTGCAAGTTGCCATCGCCCGCATGGAAAATATTCGCGACCTCAAAGCCATAGCCGTCACAAATGCTGCTAATCCGATCAAGCGCTTCTGGCAGCTTGCCCGTTGGGATCGTGCCATCCATGCAGAAATAGTCAGGTGAAATACGACCGATAGCACCGAATGCAGATTTCCGGCCCTTCCAAATCGCCAAGCTCTCCGCCGCAGATTTCGCCACGCGCTCATAAGCAGGACTAAAGTCCGCAGCAATCTTTTGGATGCGGCCAAGCATAGTGTCAATTTCGTCGTTGGAACCCTCAACCTCAATGATCAGCAGAGCTTCAACATCCAATGGGTAGCCGGCATGGGCGAACCGTTCTGTCGCGTGAATGGCGGGCTTATCCATGAACTCAATCGCGACCGGTATGATGCCCGATGAAATGATCGCATCCACGCATTCGCCGGCCATCGCACTCGTCTCAAAGCCATAGAGGATTGGTCGCGCACCCTCGGGCGAGTGCAGAATGCGCAAAGTCGCTTCCGTCACCATGCCAAGCGTGCCTTCGGACCCGGTGATCAGGCCAAGCAGGTCCAGCCCACCAGCATCCAGGTGCTTACCACCAAGTCGGACGATATCACCGGTAGTCATCACCATCTCAACGCCCATAAGGTTGTTGGACGTCACGCCATATTTCAGGCAATGCGCACCGCCAGAATTCATGCCGATATTGCCAGCAATGGTGCAGGCAAGCTGGGATGATGGATCTGGCGCGTAGAAAAATTTATCCGGGCTCACAATGTCCGTAACGCCAAGATTGGTAACACCGGGCTGCAGAGTGATGGTGCGGTTGTCGTAGTCAACATCCAGAATATCGATCATCTTGGAGACGCCGATAACAATCGCATCCGCCATCGGCAACGCCCCGCCAGCGAGCGAAGTTCCAGCCCCGCGCGCAACCACCTTCACGCCCCGCTCATGGCAGTATTTCATGACGGCAGTAACTTCAGCCGTTGTTTCCGGCAGCACCACACCCAGCGGCGTTTGCTTATAGGCAGTGAGCGCATCGGTTTCGTAGGGCTTGATCTCATCCGGATGATCAATCACGCCATCAGGTGCCGCAATCAGCCCCTTAAGATCGTTCAGAATTTCGTTTCGCGCTGCCAGAATTCCCGCATCCGGTTCCGGTAAAGCCACCATGCTTCAATCTCCCTGCCGCACAAACGCCCAACAGTATAACAAGTATTGCGGAGAGACGGCGCGGTCAATCCACGGTGCCGCAGGGTGGAAGGACTTTGATTACCTCGATGTTTGTCGCTGCGTTGTCCACACGATGCATATTTTCATATCCGCCTCTGTGTATCCCAAAAGCCACCTAATCTCGCACCAGTCATTGGCAGCAGCCGCACACCATTGGCTTTACTTGGTTTGCATCAACTCATATGCAAACTGTATCCGCCATTCTTCTCCAGGCAGCGCCGAAAATTCATGGCGGAAGGTGCGGCCACCTGGAAGAATCTCATTAAATACTGCCATGGTGATGGCGCCGCTTGCGACATGAGGGGCCAATGAAACCGTTGGGAGAACCGTATCTGGGCCAGTAAGGTCCGAGAAGATTGAGAGAGGCTTTTCTCCCGCGAGCCCCAGTTCCAACGCCTTATCGTTGTGCGGCCGTAACGCCTTCGGGCAGTTGTGGCAAATCATCAGGCATTTGCAAAAGCCTTGCGCGTCGCGCTTAGTGTTTTTGCCGCTGCCTCCGGCTGAAACGCCGCCATCACATACCTATCTGGCCGCACAAGCATCAGCGCATCACGGTGGGCGCGAAGAGGGCGGAAGGTTTCTAGGGCCGTGGTCCAAGCATCATCAGGCAAGGATACTGGCTGAATCGAGACCGCGCAGCCGCTCAAATCCGCGTTCTCCAGCCATGCGCGGCATTCGGCGTTTTGGGCGACCAAAGCGAAGCCGGGGCCGAGGTGATCATCTAGCCATCCATCTGCCAGCATTGGATTGGGGAGCATGGCGCCGATCAGGCTGGCGGGCGGCTCTTCTGGTGCGCCCATACCGATGAACAGGCCATTCGTGTAGCGCGGTTTGGGCTTGAAGCGCATGCCGATGATGTAGTCGCTGGCATCTGGAAAGCGTTCCAGGCCAAGCATCAAGGCATCCCGGAACAGCGCCTTGCCTTGGCCGACTGGCATCACGACTTCGCCCATAGCGACTGCCAGCTGCACCATGGCTTTGGCAGGCGCACGACGTTCCGCCTCATAACTTTCAAGAATGGCTGGATCAGCGCCACCAGCGACTAGAACGGCTTTCCACGCAAGATTATGGGCGTCTCGAATACCAGAATTCATACCCTGGCCAGCGAACGGTGGCGTCAAATGGGCTGCATCCCCTGCAAGCCAGACCCGGCCTTCGCCCCAACGTTCTGCGATCCGCGCCTCAAACCGATATACGACCGCGCGCATGATATCGTCTGGCGCAAGCGGGCGGATGGGCGCAAGCAGGCGTTGCAGCGTGTCGAATTCCAGCATTTCATCTGCTGTTTCGCCGGGTAACAGCATAAACTCGTACCGCCTGCCGCCGAACGTAGTTGGAATCGAGACCCAGGGACGGGCCGGGTCACAAAAGAACTTGGAGACCGGTTCCTGGTCATCGTCACGGTATAGGTCCATGACAATCCAGTCCTGGGGATAGGCCTCTCCCGGCATGTCGATGCCGAGCGCATCCCGCGTCTGGCTGCGTGCGCCTTCGGCTGCGATCATGACGGCAGTCTCGACCGGCACGCCCGCGACTGTCGCCGCCACGCCGCCCGCCGACTGGCGAAAACTTGTCATCTCCGCGCCATCTACCAGCGTTGCGTGGCTGAAACGCTGCAAGCCTTTGCGCAGCACGCGCTCAAGGTCCGGCTGGTGGAAATTGTTGCGACGGGGCCAGCCGTACTCGACCGGGCCTGGGCCGACTTCGCCAACAATGCCGCCATTCTCATCTACATAACGGGATCCAGCGCCGGGCCGCAGGATTGCCCGCAATGGTTCTGCTAGGCCAGCGGCAGCGATGGTGCGGCAGCCTTCATCATCAATTGAAATCGCGCGGGGCAGGTTCAGGGGCACTGGGTTCCGGTCCACAATCAGGACGGACTGACCTGCATAGGCAATGTGATTGGCAGCGACGAGGCCCGTTGGCCCCGCGCCCACAATCAGCACATCAACGGAATTCGGAATATCTTGGGCCATGTATTCCGTATAGCGCGCATGCGGGCTCTCTTGAAGGGCACCCTACCCTCTAAAATACCACATCACTGGCCGTCACATTGCTCACATCGACACCGACCAGAACGATAAAATCACCGGCAGCAATGTCAATTCGGGTATCTGCGCCAAGGTTAAACGTGCGGGTCGTGTGGTCTGTAATAATTGATACAGCGCTGTGATCTGCGAAATTGATCGTGTCCACGCTGTCTTCAAAATCGAAGATGCGATTGTAGCCTAACCCGTCTGTCATCACGAAGACATCTGCGCCAGTGCCGCCAAAGATGCGGTCGAACCCTTCCCCGGCGTCAATTGCGCGCGCATCTGCGCCGCAAATGCTATGGTCACTCCCGTTGCCGCCGCTGATTGTGTCATCGCCTGCACCTCCACAGGGCGGTCAGCCCCGTCACCGCCAATCAGCGTATCGTCGCCATCTTGGCCATACGCGCGATCA
>Ga0315331_10004911_pt1 | contig 10062 bp, 8 predicted proteins | sample M160m34915metaG_FD_203456 | JGI IMG/M metagenome (GOLD analysis project Ga0315331, IMG submission 203456) | Ammonia-oxidizing marine archaeal communities from Monterey Bay, California, United States - M1 60m 34915 | ecosystem: Environmental > Aquatic > Marine > Intertidal zone | place: USA... | reverse complement strand
ATGGAACTCACCAACAAGACAGACAAGGCATGGGGCGGCTTTACGTTCTCAATCACAGACGACAACGGCACACCCAAAGCGACACCTGGAAACATCCCGCCGGGTGACAACCTGTTTCACCCCTTCCACGCGCACTATCACATTGACCACTTGGATGGAGCCTCTTTCGAGTTCGACACCCTGACCGCGAACTCGCCGGCTTATTCGGTTGCCTTCGACGACCTTGAGGATCGAGGGATCTACGACTGGATGGTCTCGGACGGGCACCAGGTAGCAGTGGATGCTGTCTGGAGCCCCCAACTGATCGTGATGCACAAGAAGCTAGGGTTCCAATCGACCCCCACGGATGAAAAGTTCACTATCAGCCTGCAAGCGATCGCTGTGCCGGAACCCTCAACCGCCATACTTTTCACCATCGGCTTCGTTGTCTGCTCCGGCCTCTCTGCTCGCAAGCGCACTCGGGCCTCTTGAGTAACCTCCGAGACGGGGTGAGAGGACAAGTTCTACCGCAGTTCGTTCGATCGATCTGTCGGGAGTACCGGGCGCCGCCGATTCGAAAACCCCGCCTGCGGGCACACGCCGCAACCTGTCATCCCATCCCTACTCGGACGGGGCGCCAAAACCCGGCTTACACATCCTATCCGCGGCGGACGGATCACAGCAATCCGACTCGGACGCGACACCCAATCGCAGCCTATACTTCCGGTCCGCGGGAGACTTGCATTTGGCGCTCAAGCTCATCGAAGCCCACGTAGACGCATCCCTGGCAGAGGACGCCGAGGAGGCCCTTTCGTCGTTGTCTTCCCATACGTGGCAGGAGAATGGCGGGCGGCATGGCGTTCTCGTCCGCGCGGTCGTCGGTGCGGCCCGGTCGGGGACCGCGCTCGACGCCTTGCACGAGCGCATCGCAGACCGCGGCCGGCTGACCGTCCTCGTGAGTTCGCTCGACGCTGTGCTTCCGCGACCGCTCGCGTCCAGTAGTCCCCAACGCCAGGATGGTCTACGTACGGCCGCTGCGGTCAGTCGTGAGGAGGTCTATGCGAGCATCGCCGACGGTGCAAAATTGCATCGCCATTATCTCCTACTCGTTGTCCTCGCCGCGGTAGTTGCCGGTGTCGGGCTCTCTCACGACAATACGGCTGCGGTCATCGGCGCGATGGTAGTCGCGCCGCTGCTCGGACCCAACATGGCGATCGCCCTGGGTCTGGTCCTCGGAGACCTTGCATTGGTTCGACGCGCCCTCATTACCACGGGTGCGGGCTTTGCCTTGACCTTGGTCTTCTCTACTTTCCTGGGCTTCGCCCTGCAGGTCGATCCGAGCATCCCCGAACTGGCTTCGCGTACGAACGTCGGCCCCTGGGACATCGTACTCGCCCTCGCCGCGGGTTGTGCGGGCGCGTTGGCGTTTACTACGGGCGCGCCCACGTATCTCACAGGCGTAATGGTCGCCGTTGCGTTGCTCCCCCCCACCGTTGCATGCGGACTGCTGATTTCGGCCGCGGATTGGGGCGGCGCCGCGAGCGCGCTGCTCCTCGCGGGCGGAAACGTCACAGCGGTGACGCTGGCCGCCATCGTCACCTTCTCCTGGCGCGGGATGCGACCACGTAACTGGTGGCTCGCTGATCGTGCCCGTTCGAGCGCGCGGCGTGGAGCTGTCGTCTTCGTCATCCTGCTCGCCCTGCTCTTCGGGGTCATCTTGTTCGCAGGTTCGTCACCCCGCTCCCTGTAACGCCCGAGCCGGTCATACCGCCGAATCTTTTCGCCAACATCCGGGGCGCTCTGAAGCTCGCAGGGAGCCCTGCCACCCGCGGATAGGCGCCGAGGCCGCACCTCATCGCGCACGGGATGCCCCCGCCCCCAGGGCCGAGCAGCTCAGCGGTGCTGCGGTGCGGGGCCTGACGGGGGAGCCGAGACAAAGTCTCGTGCCTGCAAAGTTTTGCTTCCGTCGATCCACGGTGAATCGCTGCGAAGCAAGGCGCCCGCACAGCCGAGCTTGCGTCCCGCGAGCAGCAGGGACGTAGAAAGCTGAGAATGCGTCGGCCTCTGATCCGGGGCGCGGCCCGCCTACGAGCACACGCCGCAACCTGTCATCCCATCCCTAGTCGGATGGGACGCCAAAACCCCGCCCATACTTCCACCACTCCTCACGCCCATACCCCGCGTCCGCGGGGTCTGCGCCGGGGCACAGCAAGAACGGCTTGCCCGGCACGGGCCCCTCGAACCTCAACTCAACATCGCTCACCCCTCCGCGGTCGGGCGGCTCGGCGCTCCGGGGGCGAGCGACAGAGGTCCGGTGAAGATCTTCCAACCGGCGGCGACGATCTGCACCACGCGCTCGTTTACGTCATCGCCCTCGATGACGAGAGCGTCGAACCCGGCCTCGATTTCATTCATACCCCGCTCGAGCACCTCCTCGAGCAGTCCCGACTTGTGGCCGAAATAGTTCTGAAGAACGCCCCAAGTGCCGCCCACCCGTTCGACGATGCGGTTGGTATTGGCCGAGGCGAACCATTCTTCTCCAACGCAGGCTGCGGCTGTCTGGATGACCTTTTCTCGCGTCTCTTGGCCGCGCCTCTGGCTACTCCCCACTGGGTTCGCAGATTTTCTTCTGGACGAGGTCACGTGGATCGCCACACGCAAAATATCATCTCCCTCACTATGGAACTGGTTCGTAGGGGACCGGCGACGGTGCGCCTTCAACCAGACGACGCCGAGCACTCGAACCGCAACGGCGGAAGGCAACGGGACTGCGAGCGCATCCCTCATTTTGCGGACCGAGGCATGGGTTCGAGCTCGACAGCCCGTCCAAGTCCTTGTTGACGGGCATCACCTTTTCATCTCTGATCCCAGGAGTCTGCATAGACCGTCTCGCAAAACTCGAAGCAACCGAAGGAACCCGGCGATTGATCGCCCCGTATGCTCAGCTGCTCGACAGCCACCGCTACGACGAATCGGGGCAGCTGTTCAGTGAGGACGCGGAGTTCTCGGTGGGTCCGCTCACCTATCGGGGACGCGTCGAGATCCAGCGCGAAATCTGCGGCCTGAGATTGCGACTAAGCACATGCTCGTCCAGCCAGTCATCGAGTTCGAGGGGCCGACCCGGGCGCTCGCCTGGACGGACATGGCCGGCCTGGCCACGGACGAGGCTGGAATCGCGCGGGCGAACCTCAGCCCCTACCACGATCGACTCGTGTTCGAAGAAGAGTGCTGGCGCTTCGCGGCGAGGGCGCTTCTCATCGCTGGCGATGAACTACCCGCGGGCGTGGCCCAGTCGCCCGGCGCTTGACGACTGCACGAGATGGATCTGCACGTTTCCCATGTCGGCGAGTGCCTCGTCGATGTGCATGGCGAAGCTTCGATCATCAAACTCGGTGTCGAGCACGATGTTGCGAAACCATGTCGAAGAGCCGCGTCCAGCTTTGTCGAGTCAGTGCTGCATCGCCGCTTCGACGTCGTTCACGAGGCAGGCGATTTGGGCGATTCGCCCGAAAGGCTGCCCCGCAGTTCTTATTCGCTCGGTTTCTCTTCGTACCGCAGACTACACCTTCACATCTTGGGAGCGGCGGGGACAGGAAGCATAAGCCGAGTTTTGGTTCAACGTCGAGCCGTTCATGGGTCACGCCTCCGCCAACAAGCACCGCGTGATCACGGAGCTGCTCCAACCTGCGATCCCGCAGACAGTCCTTCGAGCTGCCTCAACCGTCCTCGCCGGCGAGGACGCCTTCCAGCCCCGGGTTCGTTGCGCCGTCGATGCTCTCGTTGCGCTGCCGGGCAGCGACACGCCACGGGTCCCCCTCCGGCGGCAGCACCCAGAAGCGGTTCTCGCGGACGGCCTCAAGGGTCCGCTCTGCGAGCAGGACCGGGTCGACGCCGGTTGCGCCGATCTCGCTCGTAACCGCCTCCACCATCTTGGTCTCCTCGGGGAGATCTTCGTCCGCGTCGCGCTTCAGGTGCGGAGGGCGATTTCGCTCAGCCTTGAAGATGCGCGTGTTGACGAGCTCGGGACACAGAACGGACGCGCCGACCGGGCAGTCCTGCAGCGCCGCGAGCTCGTGGCAGAGGCTCTCGGAGAGGGCCACGACGGCGTGCTTACTCATGAAGTAAGCCGCCGTGGAGGGGCCGGTGGTGAGCCCGGCCATCGACGCTGTATTGACGATATGGCCCGACTCGTTCTGGTCGAGAAGGATCGGGACGAAGGTGCGGATCCCGTGGATCACACCCCAGACGTTCACGTTCAGGATCCACTCGTAGTCATTGAGTGAGGTCGCCCAGGTCGTTCCACCGCAGAACACGCCCGCGTTGTTGCAGACCACGTGCACACCACCGAAGGCCGTCCGGACCTCCTCTGCGAGCGTCGCGACGGAGTCGGCTTGCGACACGTCGCAGACGGTCGCCATGACCTCGACGCCCTGAGCCGCCACGTCCTTCCGCGCCTCTTCGAGGGCTCCCGACTCGACGTCGGACATCGCAACGCGCATGCCCGCCCCGCCGAACGTGCGCGCCATCGCGCGACCGATTCCGCTCGCGGCGCCCGTGATGACGACAACCTTACCTTCGACCTCGTCCATCCCCTGGATCCTCGCTCCTCAGTGCCTCTGGCCCCCGGCCACCCGCCCTGGACAAGTCGAGGCTTCTTGCTTACGGCGCACCCTATCGCACCCCCACGCCGATGGGCAAAAGTAGTGGCTCCCCCTTTGTGAGCGGCGCTCCCGCGTCGGGACTTGCACCTAGGCACGTGAAGCGCCGGCCGGCCCCCACGTCTCCTGTCGTTACCGGGGGGGGGGGACCGGTGACGATCGAGACACCAGGACTTGCAGCTTTCGTTGTACCCTCGGACTTCACACGGAGGTGAACGTGATCCGCCGGCGCTGTTCTGGTAGCCCTCTCGAAGACGCAGAGACACGCGCCCCGCAGCCCAAACCCTGAGCGCGACCCGTGCGATGCCGAACTCGCTGCGGATCTCGTCCAACCGGCGGTCGACTTGATCGTGGCCTCCCCAGAGGGCCCCCCGTTTCGCTATGGGCTTGCCATCTCGCCAAGCGTCGATGTACGCATCAAGGTTCTTCACGCTCTCGACAATGGGGTGCCAGTATCCGATTTCCGCCAGGATGCTGTTCACTTTGGGGTAGCGCAGGGCTTTCCCGTAGTCCTTCCAATGCACGTCGCTACCGAAGAGCGCTCAACTGTCTGCCATGGCTTCATCGCGGACGCTGGTCGTTCAGTCAAAGATCACGTGACATCGATCGCGGGAAAACATGACACGGCCAAAGTCTTCCAGGGGCGATCCGGGGTGAATCAGGCCGGGAGAAACTGCACGATACTCGGCAAGACCCTCTGCAAGCGTCATAGTTGCGGCAGGACTCTGAGACGCGAGCGGCCCTTCCCTGAGTCCACCATGCTTAGTCGGGGACAGAACATCTCCGCCCTCAAGTCCACGGCAGTTGTTATGACGGATTCAGCTGAAAGCAGAAAGCTGATTTACTTTTCTGTCCCCGCCTCGGCCGGCGTCAGGCTATCTTGAGGACCAGACAGGAGGAAGCCTTCATGAGGCTCGAAGGGAAAGTGGCAATCGTCACGGGCGCCGCACGCGGGACAGGAGAAGCCACGGCGCGGCGCTTTGCAGCAGAAGGCGCCCAGGTCGTACTCGGCGACATCCTCGACGCTGCGGGTTCTGCTGTCGCGCAAGACATGGGCTCCGCAGCGTTCTATCAGCACCTCGACGTGACACAGGAAGCGGATTGGGCCCGAGTCGTCGAGTCGACGTTGGACCGCTTCGGCGGGGTTGATGTCCTCGTCAACAACGCTGCGATTCTCGAAGTGCGATCGATCTCCGAAACGAGCGTCGCGACCTTTCAAAAGCTCATGGCGGTAAATCAGCTCGGTCCCTTCCTCGGTACTCGGAGCGTGATCGAGCCAATGAAGGCGCGCGGCGGCGGCTCAATCATCAACGTCGCGTCGATCGACGGGCTTGAGGGGTCGAATGGAGTTGCGGCCTATACATCGACGAAGTGGGGACTTCGAGGCTTTTCGAAGGCAGCGTCCCAGGAACTGGGCGAGCACTGCATTCGCGTGAATACGTTGTGTCCGAACCCCGGAAGTCAGCAAATGACGAAGCCGTTCCTAGCGGAGGCGGTCAACCGGTTGAAGGACCGGACCGAGCCATTACGAGACCGTCCTGTGCACCCGTTCGGCCGACGCGGCAACATCGCCGATGTCGTTCACGCACTCGTATTTCTGGCATCCGATGAGAGTTCATTCATCGCTGGAGCAGATTTGCCTGTCGATGGCGGCTGGACCGCAGGGAAGGTCGAGCCGGGCGCCCCCACGGGGTAGCTCGCGGGAAGCGCGACGTGCTCATTCAGTGGTGTGGGCCATGATCGCGGGTAGCCGCTAGGTGCTCTTCGCTCTCCCGATCAATGAACTCGAGCACTGCAGTGACGTCGCTCTCATTCAACCCCAGGTTTGGCATCGCTCTCTGTTGGTATTGCTCGAAGATCTGGAGTGCAATTGGATCGCCCTCCGCCAACAATACATCTGGCGAGGCGATCCAGCGAATGAGCCAGTCGCGATCGCGCTTCTCGCTCACGCCGATCAGGTCAGGCCCCAGCTCACCAGGTTCCCCCAATGTATGGCACGCGGTGCAACGCGAACGGAACAGATATTCGCCACGAGAGACCTGTGGCTGCATCTTGACCTGACTGTAGGAGCTTCCGGCGCCTCGAGAGTTCCTCCAGTTGTGTAGCCAGTCGCCAATGGTGGTGGCGAGCGCCTGAGGGTCATCGAAAGGTGAGCGCCTCATCCAGCGCCCGGTGGCTTCGTTTCCCACGACCAGACTGACGTTGTGGTCTCCCGACCCGTCCTGGATTTCGTCGATGAACAGGCCGAGCTTCTTCCGAAGCAACGTGATGTCCTCTTCGTTGCCAGTAAGAAAGAGCCAGCCAGGTCCAACCTGGAACTGCTGGGCATATTGAGCGAGCCGTTCGGGCGTATCGTTCTCTGGATCGATACTGATGGAGTACATGAAAATGTCTCGACCGACACGGTCGCCGAGGAGCTCTTGTACCTGGCGCAGCCGTGCAGTTTCGGCCGGACAGACATCCTTGCAGTCGGTGAAAATAAAATTGATGGCGACGACTTTGTCTTTAATGAGGTCGTCGTAGAAGCGCACGGTCTCGCCCTCCGATGTCACGAGTGGGACGTTCGGGAAGTAGCGAGCTCTCCATCGGTCTCGACCCGATGCTGCGTCGGCGGCGCCGCTCAACAAAACCGCAAGGACCGCAACCCAGAGCAGCACAGGCACCAATTGCCTACCAAGGCGATACGGTTTAAGCGGCTTCAACGCCCGGCCTTTCGCCGCGCCCGGCGTTCGGCGCGCGCCTTCTTTCGCAGTTTTCGGTTTTGAGCACGGGTCCTTTCCTCGGGCTCCGCGTTCGAGTCGATACGCGATCTCTCCAATGAATCCTCGGAGTCCTCGTCACTGTCCTCGTCCTGATCGAGGACGGACGACGCCCTCGGGACCCGGAAGGCATTGGCGGCGCTACGGCTGCCGTCTCGCGCCGTTGGTAGCTTGTCGGTTTCGATGTAGCCGCAGCCCTCCCATTCGGGCATGGGGGTAGCCATCGACACGAGTTGCCCAGGACGTTCGATGTCCCAGCGCAGCAACATGGCGTGATCCTCGTGCTGCGTGTTGTGACAGTGCTCCATGTACGTTCCGCCGAACTCCCGAAACCGGATCGCAACCTCGATCTCGTGGGCGCTGTCGTCGCCCGGGCCCAGCCGGAACACATCCTTACGTGACCAACGTTCCCACGCCGGAGGCCGCCTCTCATCCTTTCGTAGGATCTGCGCCTCCTCGAAGTGAATGTGGACGGGGTGCGACCAGCCGCCGCTGCTGCTTTCGAGATGCCAGATCTCGACGCTATCGATCGCGGGGGCTGCAGATACGCTAGTGGGGTCCATCCCCATGCCTGGGCCCCCATCAGTCTTGATGGTCCATGGGGCGCTGTCGGTCCCATTGCTTCGGCCGAACTCGAACGTCCGGTGTCGAGCCTTCGCCAGTTCTTCCGAGGTAAAGGTCGGGAGAGGCAGAAGTTTTTGTTGGCCCTCGATGTAGCCGCTGGGGTCGAGGCTCTGGTCCGTCCCACCATAGGCCTTCACGCGGAACTCGAGGAACTTGCCAACTGCCGGGTCGCCGTCGTATTTACCGCGAATGACCTCACGGAGTCCGATGGCCTCCTTCGGCCCCCTGCCATCCCGGTGTTCAAGCAAATTGACGAAGTAGAGCCGGTCTCCCTCCTCGAAGTCCCGAAAGTCGACGACGATGTCGTAACGCTCTGCGACCGCCTGGGCTGGCAACACGCCGTCCTCGAAGTAGACCGCGTGCTCCATGATGTTCCCATCGTTGGCGATCATGTAAAACGGGACGGGTGTACCGGCGTCGTCGACCAATGCAATCTTGAGGTATCGCGCAACGCTGCCGTTGAGGATTCGGAGCCGGTACCGCCGGGCGCGAACCTCGAAGAAAGGCTTGTAGAGCCAGTTGACCGTCATGCGGTCACCGAGGAAGCCATCCAAATCGAAGATATTGAAGAACAGTTGCCCGTCTTCGTCCCAGGCTTTGTCTGCGATGACCAAGTTGACGTCGTAGTCTCGATTACCCCAGTCGAGCGCACTGCCGCTCGGGAGTCGCAGGTTCACTCCGTCCTGCAGGCTCTCGTTCCCACGGTCGATCGCGCTGTAGTAGTTCATCATTGCGACACTGCCCTTGTAGACGTTTTGTGCCGTGTAATCGATCATGTGGTCGTGAAACCAATGAGTGCTCATCGTCTCGCGATAGTCCCCGCGCACGGGGCTGATACCACCCTCCCCATCTGGAGCCCCCGCGCGGAGGTCGCTCGCCCGCACGTTGATGCTGTCGTGTCCGGCAAGGATCATCGGCCAGCGATAGTCATAATACTGACCGGGGAAGAAGAACGATTGCGTATACCCGTCGCTCTCGAAGGGGTTATGCCCGTTGTGCTCATGCGTACTGAGAGTGTGAAGACCAAACCCATAGTTCGCAGCGGGATCGATTGGGAGAGCGTTGTAATGGCGGAACAGGATCGCCTCGCCGTAACGAGCCTGAAGCAGCTTCGGAGGAAGCGTGCCGTCGAACGTCCAAACGGCGTCGACGTGCTGAACAGGCAACTGGGGGTGGAGCCGCACTTCGACACCCCGCGAGGTGCCCTCGCTGTGGTAGAGACCTCCTGGACCAAACTCGCCTAACTGGAATCGGTGCATCTGCATCTCGTCGCGTAGGCCGCGATTCTCACGAGCGCCCGTCGTTGCAGTCTTGAAATAGACTCGCGGGGGAAACTCGTTCCAACGCTGATGCGCGAATGCTTCGCCGGGCGGCCTCCCTTCCGCCGGTGCCTGTTGGAGCGAACGTCCAAGCGCTTCGGCGATCTGGTTCCCCCATGGGTTCCAACCCTCAACATTGGCCAAACGGCGCGGCGGCGGGTCGAGAGGAGACGCCAGGAATGCATCGAGCTTTTCCGCGTCGAGACCGTGTTCGAGTCCACGAGGGACCGGGAGCCCGACCTTGCTTCTAGCCGTGGAGCTCGCGAGTCGTTGTGTCCCGAACTCCTCGAATCGCAAGAGCCTTTGCGTGAAATCTTTCACACCGAACATGGGGCTAGGGTCGGCGCCGGTAGGGATCTCGTACTTCCCTCCGTTTCCTGGTCCCGCGATGGCGACCACGTAAAATCCCACCGACAACACAGAGATCAAACGCAAAAATGATGCGGGCACTACAACTCTCTGAAACTCTTGTGATCTGCTCCGGGCGGTCGCCAGGAGCAGAGAGGACCGGCTGGACCAGTGGCATGCGAGCGACAGGAACTGAGTAACCCGCCCCCACGTGGCCGGACAGGATTTACTCGAGAGCGCTGCCACGATTTTTTTGTGACAGTGCACACATAAAACATCTGTTATGTGACGCATCCGGACAATTAGGGGAACTTCGTGGCCGGACTAGGTGATATCCCTGATGCCGAAACTGACGTAAAAGCACCAGGGGCCGCG